>Ga0187893_10014205_pt1 | contig 10910 bp, 7 predicted proteins | sample MA1701074metaG_FD_139574 | JGI IMG/M metagenome (GOLD analysis project Ga0187893, IMG submission 139574) | White microbial mat communities from a basaltic lava cave in the Kipuka Kanohina Cave System on the Island of Hawaii, USA - MA170107-4 metaG ...
AGATCGCACCGCCACGCTGGCAGATCCAGATGGAAATAAATGGATGCTGGCCACCCATAAGTCAGAACCCACGCCTGAACAAATGGAAGCGGAAATGAAGAAGCAGATGTCGCAGATGGGTTGAGGAAGAGTGGCAAGGACGTCTTGTGCCGGCGCCGGGTCGCCAGCGCCGGCACAGGTTGATTCGACGCCGTCCAACTGCTAGTTTACCTGGTTGCCGCTGATCCAGGCTCTTCTCAGGCGTCCTCGCAAGAATCGTAAACAATCAAATTACTTACTTCACACTCAGAGTACTTACTTAAGGAGAATCCATGCGCTACGTTGATGGTTATGTGTTGCCGTTACCGAAGAAAAACCTAGAGCTCTACCGCCGCATGGCTCAGAAGGCCGGAAAGATCTGGCGCGAGCATGGTGCACTAGATTACAAGGAATGCGTCGGTGACGATCTGAAGAAAACGAAATGGAGTGCCCCGTTCTCGGGAATAATGAAGCTCAAGCCCGGCGAGACCGTTGTCTTCGCGTATATCGTCTTTAAATCGCGCGCACACCGTGACCGCGTCAACGCGAAGGTGATGAAGGATCCACGCCTTTCAGCAGGCATGGAAGACAAGCCGATGCCTTTTGACATAAAGCGTATGGTCTACGGCGGATTCAAGGTACTGGTCGACGCCTGATCTGTCCCCCCCTGACACGGATTACCCAGCGATCAAGCATTCAAGTGATGCGCTGGAGATTCTGAGCAACGCATCTATCGCTCCACCGGATACACGAGGTTTTGCGGGCAGACCCGTGAGGCCTTTACCCTGATTGGCGCTGACTCCGGGCGCATCCATGGAAGTCAGGTCGAATGGACGCCAAAGCATTACCCTTTCATCCCACGCTGGAGCAGTACCAAAGACAGGCCAACGACCTGTTCGAAGCACACCAGTCAGGCGATCCCGACGCGCTACAGCGTCTCAAGCAATTTCATCCTCGCCTGAGCAAGCTGCCGGACTCAGAGCTTCGATGTGTTCCCTTCGATCTCGCAGATGCTCGATGCGTCATCGCCAACGAGCACTGCTTCGAGAGCTTCGACGAGTTTGCGGAACATATCGAAGCACTGAACTGCGAGACTTCGGCTGTCTCCCAATTTGAATCCGCCGTGGATGCGATCATCGCGGGAGATCTTGAAACTCTTGAGCAACTGCTTCACGCGAATCCGGGCCTGATTCGAGCGCGTTCGATGCGCACGCATCACGCTACCCTCCTGCACTATGTAGGTGCCAACGGTGTCGAGGGTTTTCGGCAGAAGACTCCAAAGAATGCCGTGCAAGTTGCAGGTAGGCTGCTCAAAGCGGGCGCCGAGGCCGATTCACTGGCAGATATGTACGGCCAATCGACAACTCTGGGGCTGGTAGCGACGAGCATCCATCCATGGCTGGCCGGTGTGCAAAATGCCCTGCTGGAGATTCTGCTGGAGCATGGTGCGGCCATCGACCATCCGGGAGCCGCTGGCAACGGAAATTCCATCGTCAACGGCTGTCTGGCCAACGGGCGCCTGGAAGCTGCTGAATTTCTCGCGAAGCGCGGCGCGCGCCTGGACCTCGAGGGCGCGGCCGGAGTGGGGCGGCTCGATCTGGTCGAGAGCTTCTTCAATGAAGATGGCCGCTTGAAAGCGAATGCGACGATGGTGCAGATGAAGTCGGGCTTCAACTGGGCCTGTGAGTATGGTCGAACGCCGGTTGTTGAGTTCCTGCTGCAGAAGGGTATCGAAGTGGGCGAAAGACACCATGGAGAAACAGGCCTGCACTGGGCTGCTTATGGCGGCCACCTGGATATCGTCACATTGCTTTTGGAGCGAAATGCGCCTGTAGACGATAAGGACGAACGCTTCGGAGGATCGCCCCTGGGTTGGGCGCTCCACGGTTGGGGCAGCGTGACGCCCGGACCTTCACGCGGCCGTTACCACGAGGTTGTTGCGCTCCTGGTCTCCGCAGGCGCAACGGTTGATGCGGACTGGCTTGCGGACGAGAAGGTGCGCGCGAATCCCCAAATGCTTGCGGCACTCCGTGGAGAGATGCGCCACTGAGTTGTTCAAGGCCGTAGCGCAGCGCCACGTTCGATGAAAAGTCCCCTGGAGCTGTGGGTTCCGCGTGACTGATACCCACTCCGAAGCCTTCGGCTTCTGCCCCTCCCGAGGAGGGGATTAATTCCCATAGCGCTCTGCGCGCGTTTCAGCTGTGGAGTCGGACTGTGCCAATTCGGTCTATTCAGCGCTTCAAAGCATGACCGCGTTCCTTACCAAGTGACTTCTGGCAGGGCTGACTATGGATCGTGAACTGACGTTTCGAATCGTCCTGGAAAAGCCACCTGCCGGCGTAGATTTCGGTCTGCAGAAAGGCCGGGGCAGCGATTACGAAACCATCCAAAAGCAAAGATCGCAAGCAAGGGATCTCTTTTTCCAAGTCATCGTTGGACTTAAAGGAGGCGGCAAGGACGCAATGCCCGACTTTTCTGGACCCTTCGTTCAGGGCTCAATCGGTGAGCGATTTCTTTACATCGACATCGGCACTTATGCCGGCCAGAAGGAGACCTCTTGCAGTCGCCGATTGAAGATTCCGCTCACCGGTGTCACCTGGGATATGATCGACCGAATGGATAGCACACGATCAGTTCTAGAAGCTCGGATCCCTGGTACCGGAAAAGATGGTGGACCGAACTGTGCAACCGTGAAGCCCTTTAATGGCTGGAACGTGGTGCGCTCGACCGGTCGTCGAAGTCCCCGTTAATCAAAGGGGGCGGTCGCGGAGCGACGGCGGTCGCGGAGCGACGGCGGTCGCACACCCGCTTGGGGGTTGTCTCGCAAATTGGGAAAGCCTCAGCTCGGCACATAATCAAATCGCTCCACCCTGTTCCCCTGGGCCTGCCGGACTCGACCGCACCTTTGGCGCTGTCCCTTTTGCGAAGGGGGGAGCTGTTGCGACAGGCCGTGCCGGCAACACTTCATTTGGGCCCATTGGTGAAGAGGAAGCGTCGCTGGAAGTAGAATCGAAGGAGCCGCGGTAGTTGATCTGACGAATGAGGGGAGACAAAGATGAGACCTCGCCATGTTCTCTTGGCTGGCTTGGTGTTGTCGCTGGTGGCCGTCTATCATCGCGCTTGGACTCAAGAGCAGCAATGCCGGCTCAAGATCACGCTCGTCGACAGCCAGACACAGCAACCAATTCCCGGAGTTATCCGCTGTTTCCCACGGGATGGAAACCAGGCGATCCCGATATCAAATCTCTTGGCCAGAGGGCAGGGCTTGAAGGACCAAAGCGCCATCCAAGACTGGTATGTCGTTGCCCATCCGACCGACGTTCTGCTTCCGCGTCGCCCGCTGCGACTGGAAGCTTTCTCGGGACTGGAGACGGAGCTGAAAACAGTTTCGGTCGATCTGACCGGACTGAATCAAAAAAGTCTTACCATTCCAGTGCGCTCATTCAGCCAGGTTTCGAAACAGAACTGGTACAGCGCCAACACCCATCTGCATCTTTCCCATTTGAACAAGGAACACGCAGAACGCTACCTGCGAGAGATTCCTCGAGCGGACGATCTCGACGTCCTCTTCATTTCCTATCTCGAGCGAGCGATCGCTGACAAGGATTACATCACCAATCGCTACCCGCTGGGCGACCTGAAAGAATTCGGAACGACCGGTGTGTTAGTCAATAACGGTCAGGAGCACCGGCATAACTTCGGAGACATGGGGGAAGGCTTTGGCCATGTGATGCTGCTGAACATCAAGACAATGATTCAGCCGGTCAGCATCGGGCCCGGAATCAGCCATCGCGGCACCGACGGCACGCCCCTACAAACGGGCATTGAAGAGGCCCGTCGCCAGGGAGGCACAGCCATCTGGTGTCACAACAACTGGGGTCGCGAAGATGTGCCGAACTTTGTGAGCGGGAAGGTGGACGCACAGAACATTTTCGACGGCGGAAGCCATGGCAGCTACGAGGATAGTTTCTATCACTATCTGAATGCCGGAATACGCGTTCCTTTCTCGACCGGCACCGATTGGTTCATGTATGACCTGGCAAGAGTCTACACCAAAGTCGAGGGCAGCCTCGGCATCAAGTCCTGGTTGGCCGCCCTGGCAAAGGGAAGGTCGTTCATCACCAACGGGCCGTTGCTTCAACTGACCGTCGAGGGTAAGGACCTGGGAGACACCGTCGAACTCGAAAGGGGGCGCGAGGTGAGTGTGCAGGCGTCGGCTTCCGGTCGACTCGCCTTCGCTAAACTCCAGCTGATCCGGAACGGCAAAGTCGTTCTCGAAAATGAGCCCCGCTCCAAGGACGGCTATTTTGAGGCTCGCCTGGACCGTAGCATCAGGATGGACGAACCTTCCTGGCTGGCCATCCGGGTCTCAAGCCAAGCGAACAACGAGTTGGGCCGCCAACTCTTTGCTCATACCTCGCCGATTTACATCCACGTCGGCGGAAAGCCGGTTCGACAGCCGGAAGAAGTCTCTTACCTGCTCAAGCAGATGGAAGAGGCGAAGCAAGAGATTGCCGGTAAAGGATTGTTCGCCTCCCCGAAAGAACGAGAAGCGGTGTTGTCTGTTTATGACAAGGGGATACGAAATCTGCGGCATCCGGAAGGCTCTTGACGACTGGGATCGAAACAGCCGCCGACAGGGGCTGCGTTGCGAAACGGCCTTGCTGCCTTGTCAGGGACATCAGCACCTTTGGTGCTCCTGACGTTAATTCGTCGGTCTATGAATCCACCGGCGAGAAAGCGCCTGGAGCGCCACCGTTACACCAGATAAAGCGGGCGCTCCTGCGCACGCTTGGTGTCAAACATAACTAGAGATACGGCAACTAAAGCCCACGTCTGGTGCCTGGGTTGGCAATAGCTTCCGAAGATCAGCTGCTTGGTCGCGGCTACTCGTGTCGCAAGGCTTCCATGGGATCTACACGCGCGGCCCGGCGGGTCGGAACGCTTGCGGCGATCAGAGCAATCGCCAGCAATGCCACGACGCCGAAAACAATCGGCGCAACGCTGTGCAACGGCAAGCCTTCCACCCAGGTCGCAGCCAGCGTTTTGCTCCAGTAAGCGATCACCCCTCCGATTAACAGTCCTGCGGAAACCATCCTCAGCGCATCTCCAAGCAGCATGCGGCTCACATCGCTCCGCGTCGCCCCCAGCGCCATGCGAATGCCGATCTCGTTGGTGCGGAGCGACACGAGATACGCCAGCAGCCCGTAGATTCCGACGGCTGTCAGCACTGCTCCCAGGACTCCGAACAGTCCAGACAGCGTCGCGATGAGCCGTTCCGAAAGAATCGAGGCATCGATCTGTTCGGCCATCGTCGTGATCCGCTCGACAGGCACGGTCTTCAGGACATCGCGCACGGCACGGCGCGCTTCCCCAACCACGGCGGCCGGCACCACCGAAGTCCGAAGCGCAAACTGTGAGGCTGGACGACCCTCCTGGAAGGTGTTGAAGTAGATGGTGTGCGGCGCGGCTTCACGAATCTCCGAGTACTTTGCGTCACCGACGACCCCAACGATCTCGTAGGGCTGGTCCTGGCCAAAGCCCTTCCAGTCGCGGTCGAGCGTGAGGTGTTTTCCAATGGGACTGGCGCCTGAAAAATAGTAGCGCGCCATCGACTGGTTGATGACTGCCACGCGCGTGCGGTTTTCGTCCCGGAAGTCGGAATCGCGTCCAGCAAGAAACGGCGTTCCAAGGGTCTCGAAGTACCTGGGCGCAACCCAGTTGATCGAGACGTAGCGCCAATCTTCCGGTTTCTCCCGGTGGCCTTCCACGTTTGCGAAGCTCGCAGCGCCTGCCCCCGAGATCGGAGTCATCGCGCTGATGGTCGCCCAGCGCACACCCGGAATCGCTTCGAAGCGCCGCAGGAGTTCAAGGCCAGCGAGAGCTTGCGCAGGCGGGCACGGGGTGCTTAATATGGTGGTCTCACAGGATTGAGAGCCAACTAAATCGGATGGTCAAAGGGAGACAAAGGCTATGGCACGTCTTCAGGATCGCGTTGCAGTGATCACGGGTTCGGGTGCGGGAATGGGCGAGGGCATGGCCCGGCTGTTTGCTGAGGAAGGGGGTCAACTCGTCATCTCGGGCCGCGATGAGCAGAAAGGGCAGGGAGTCGCTGAAAGTATCGTGAAATCCGGCGGGCGCGCCATCTTTCAGCGCGCCGATGTGAGCGTGGAAGCCGACTGCCGCAACCTGATTGAAGCGACGGTCAAACACTACGGCCGGATCGACGTGCTCGTGAACAACGTTGGGCTCAGCACACGGGGAAATATTGAGGATACAACCGTTGAGCTGTGGGATCGGCTTTTCGCAACCAACGTGCGCAGCGCCTTCATTTGCATGCAGCAGGCCGTAAAGCATATGAAGGTCCAGAGCCGTGGGTCCATCATCAATATCGGTTCGGTGAACGCCTACATCGGGGAACCCAAATTGATGGCATATTCGGCCACGAAGGGCGCCCTGATGACCCTGACCAAGAACAACGCCAGCTACCTTAACCGGTACCGGATCCGGGTGAATCAGCTCAACGTCGGTTGGACAGAGACCCCCAACGAACATCGCGTCAAGACGCGGGAGGAAGGCAAAGGCGATAACTGGCTTGAGGAAGCCGCACGCACGCGGCCGTTCGGTCGTTTGCTCCTTCCGCGCGACATCGCTTTCGCAGCTCTCTACTTTGCCAGTGATGAAAGCGCGTGCATTACAGGATCGGTCCTGGATCTGGAGCAACATCCTGTCGGGGCGCCGCCAAACTTCTAAATTAGCTGATTGTCGTTCAATAAGTTGTCAGACAACGGACATTGGGTGTAGAAGCCCCTCTCAGAGCGTCTTTCTTCTGAACCTCGGAGCGCAGAGCAGGCACGACAAAGGGGTGTGGTACGAATTAATGAAGACCCCCTGACGCAGAATATGCGGCGTCCCCCCGGGAGAGGGGGGAGAAATGGAGAATCTCAAGGCCAAGGGCCGTCGCCCTTGATTCTGAGCATGGAGGATGAGTTCTGTGAATAGGTATTGTTTTGGGGTGCTGATCGCGCTGGCGTTGATCCAACAATCACCCTGGCCAGCGTCGGCTCAGACCATAGATTTGGAGAAGCTTCCTCCTGCGACCAAGGCCCGGGTTGACTTTCGTCGCGACATCGAGCCGCTTCTCAGAGAAAAGTGCCAGTCCTGCCATGGCGCCGAGCAACAGCTGTCCGGTCTCCGGTTGGACACGCGAAGCGCGGCTCTCGCCGGAGGGAACAGTGGCGTGGTGATCAAGCCGGGAAAGAGCCAGGAGAGCCGGTTGATTCACCTGGTGGCGGGCATCTCCAAAGAAGTGAGAATGCCGATGACCGGCAATCCCCTCGGCCCCGACCAGGTCGGCTTGCTGCGAGCCTGGATCGACCAGGGAGTCCTGTGGCCCCAGGAAGAGCTTTCCGCAAAGGCGCCCTCGCCGATCGCGACTTCGAAAGTCAGCCACTGGGCCTTCCAGCCGCCTCAGCGCCCGAAGCAACCCAAAGTCAAGAATACCGCCTGGATTCGAAACCCAATCGATAGCTTTGTACTGGCCCGCCTTGAGAAGGAAGGTCTGACGCCCTCCGGCGAAGCCGATCGCGAGACGTTGATGCGCCGTCTCAGCCTCGACCTCGTGGGGTTGCCCCCCTCACCGGAGCAAATAGCTGAGTTTTTGGCAGATCAACATCCAGATGCCTACGAGCGCCTGGTGGATCAACTCCTGGCCTCGCCGCATTACGGCGAGAAGTGGGCGCGGCCCTGGCTGGACCTGGCTCGCTATGCAGATAGTGACGGCTATGAAGAGGATCGCATCCGGCCTCACGCCTGGCGCTGGCGACACTGGGTGATTGAGGCGTTGAACCGTAACATGCCGTTCGACCAGTTCACGATCGAACAACTCGCCGGAGATCTTTTGTCAGGCGCGACACTGGAGCAGAAAGTGGCGACCGGCTTTCATCGCAACACCCTAACCAATCGCGAGGGCGGAGTCAACCGGGAGGAGTTTCGAATCGAACAGGTGATTGATCGAACCGCCACGACGGGTTCCGTGTGGTTGGGACTGACTCTGGGTTGCGCACGCTGCCACGATCACAAATACGATCCGATCAGTCAGAAAGAATTTTACCAGATGGCTGCATTCTTCAATACGGCGCGTGAGGTGGATCTCGAAGCCCCGCTGCCTGCCGAACGGGGCCCCTTCCTGCTGCGTCAGCCGGAATATGAAAAGAAGCGGGCCACGCTTCTGGAAGAGTTCAAGGTGGCTGAACTGCAGGTGGAATGGGAAAAGAAGCTGAGAGCGGCCAAGGCAAATCCGGGGGTGGATCTTGGCTCCGACTATCAATTGAATTTGGTGCAGGTCAAGACGGACACTGGTGAAGAAACCCTGATGCTTCCGCCTGAGAAACGAACGGCAAAACAGAGAAGGATTCTCACGGACCAGTTCGTTCGGACTGGCGGATTCAAAGAGCTGAACACACGGCTAAATGCGTTGGCGGAAGAGTATCCGGGATTGACTGAGGCGCCAACCATCGCTGAGAATCCGCGTCCTCCCAAAACCCACATCCTGATTCGAGGCAACTTCCTGACGCCCGGAATTGAAGTGCAGCCTGCGACGCCCGCGGTGTTGCCTCGTCTTCGTTCGGATCCGCCCCCATCCCGTCTCGCACTCGCACGCTGGCTTGTTTCCCGCGACAATCCGCTCACGGCACGCGTTACCATGAACCGCGCCTGGCAGGAGTTTTTCGGAAGAGGCCTTGTCGATACGCCACAGGACTTCGGCCTTCGGTCGAGTCCTCCGACTCATCCGGAGTTACTCGATTGGCTGGCGGTCGACTTCATGTCGAATGGATGGAATGTTAAAGCGATGCATAGACGGATCGTTGAATCCGCGACGTATCGGCAGGCTTCGAACACGCGCAAAGAGCTGGAGTCCAAGGACCCCGATAACAAGCTGCTGGCCCGCCAGACCCGGCTGCGCCTTTCTGCAGAACTGGTGCGGGACATGGCTTTGGCGACAAGCGGGCTGTTGAACCCGGCCATCGGGGGAAAGAGCATCCGGCCTCCGCAACCCGCTGGTGTGGCCGTGAAGTGGAAGGAGAGCGAAGGCGCCGAACGCTATCGCCGCGGGCTCTATATCCTGTTTCAAAGACGCTATCCGTATCCCGAGCTGGTGACGTTTGACGCGCCCGACTCCTTGAATTCCTGTCCTCGGCGTGACCGATCGACGACTCCGTTACAGGCGTTGACTCTGCTGAACGATCCAGTGTTCTTTGAGGCGTCGCAAGCCCTGGCGGTCCGTCTCCTCCAGGAAAAGAACGGCGGCACCGAAGAGCGTTTGGAATACGCCTATCGACTCTGTCTCGGGCGGGCTCCCCGGCCCGAGGAAAAGGAACGAATGATGCAGTATCTCCGGCAGCGCAAAGAGCTGTTGACGCGCAAGCCTGAGTCGATTGAGAAAGTTTTCCCGGCAAAGACTCTGGATGGAGTCGATCCTGCCGAAGCGGCGCTCTGGGTTGGATTCAGTCGCGTGTTGCTCAACCTGGAAGAGTTCATTACGCGGGGGTGACCATGAACCTCAGAAAGTTTCACCGTATACAAACCCGTCGCAGTTTTCTGGATCAATGCGCGGGAGGGCTCGGGACGATCGCCCTGTGGCATTTGATGGAAGGCGAAGGCCGTACGGCTGCTGCCGAAGCTCCACTGCCAGAGATTAATCCCCTGAAGCCGCGGGCAGCGCACTTCACTCCCAAAGCGAAGAACGTCATCTTTCTTTTCATGGAGGGAGCTCCCAGCCAGCTCGACCTGTTCGATCCCAAGCCGGGACTGGGCAAGTACGACGGCCAGTCGCTGCCCGGCTCCATGACCAAAGATCTGAAGCTCGCCTTTATCAAGCCCGACGCCAAGGTCTGGGCCAGCCCGCGCGTGTTTACCAGGCATGGGCAGTGCGGCATGGAATTCTCCGACTATCTTCCCCACACGGCGGAGTGTGCCGACGACATTTGCATGATCCGGTCGATGGTGACCGACCAGTTCAACCATCATCCCGGGCAGCTGATGATGACTTCAGGAACGAGCCTGTTGGGTCGTCCCTCGTTGGGCGCGTGGGTCACTTACGGTCTGGGAAGCGAGTCCAAGAACCTCCCCGGTTTCGTCGCCCTCACTTCGGGGGCCGGTTCTCCCGGCGCAGGGAGCGGGAACTGGAGCAGCGGCTTCCTGCCGTCCGTGTATCAAGGAGTGCCATTTCGCAATTCGGGAGATCCGGTGCTCCACCTCTCGAACATCGCGGGAATCGATGCCGAAGATCAACGGATGACTCTCGACGCGATCCGGGATCTCAACCAGCAGAACTTTCTTCGTGCCGGAGACATCGAGATTGCATCGCGCATCGCCTCGTATGAGCTGGCGTTTCGCATGCAATCGGCCGGGCCGGAGCTGCTGGACTTCTCAACAGAGACGTCCGGCACACTGGAGATGTACGGGATCAACAACGAAATGACGCGTCCGTTTGCCACCAACTGCCTGCTGGCGCGGCGCATGATTGAGCGGGGTGTGAGGTTCATCCAGATCATGCATCCCACCTGGGACGATCATTCCGACCTGAACAAGAAGTTGAAGAAGAACTGTGACATCACCGACCGTCCGACGGCCGCGCTGCTGAAGGATTTGAAACAGCGCGGGCTCTTGGAAAGCACTTTGCTCATCTGGGGCAGTGAGTTTGGCCGCACGCCTCTCATTCAGACCCTGGGCATTGCGGGAGAAAGCTGGGGCCGGGATCACCATCCCAACGCCTTCACGATGTGGATGGCCGGAGGCGGAATCAAACCGGGCCAAGTGGTGGGAAAAACCGACGACTTGGGCTTCAATGTGGTCGAAGACCGGGTCCACGTGCACGACTTGCACGCCAC
>Ga0187893_10014206_pt1 | contig 10910 bp, 10 predicted proteins | sample MA1701074metaG_FD_139574 | JGI IMG/M metagenome (GOLD analysis project Ga0187893, IMG submission 139574) | White microbial mat communities from a basaltic lava cave in the Kipuka Kanohina Cave System on the Island of Hawaii, USA - MA170107-4 metaG ...
CGCGCGGAAGCCGAAGCCAAATCCTTGCCGCGCGCTCCGCGGCGGGGGGTTCGGGGGGCTCCGCCCCCCGAAGACGAAGACCGGCGAAAAGGGTGGGAATCTGAGAGATTCACACCCTTTGAGGGTCGAGGAGCCGGAGCCGCTAGGGCAGCGGGCTTCCCGTCTCCCAGTCGATGATCGGCTTCTCCTGCTCGGTCTTGTAGCCGTGGCGGCCGACGAGCGGGACGAAGCGGACCGAGGCGAGCGCCTCGCGGCGGACGTCGTATCCCTCGCGGGTGAAGGCGTAGAGGATCTGGCCCTCGCGCAGGTCCCCGACCGGGATCACGAGCACGCCGCCGTTCGCGAGCTGCTCGATCAGCGGGTCGGGGGCGTCGGGGGCGGCGGCCGCGACGACGATCGCGTTGTAGGGGCCCTCGCGCGGGTAGCCCTTCGACCCGTCGCGGACGACGACGCGGACGTTCTCGTAGCCGAGGTCGTCGAGCACGCCGCGCGCCCGGTCGGCGAGCGGGACGTGGCGCTCGACCGTGACCACGTGACCGGCGAGCTCGGCGAGGAGGGCGGCCTGGTAGCCCGAGCCCGTGCCGATCTCGAGGACCCGTGCGTCCGGCCCGAGCGGGAGGTGGGAGAGCGCCAGGGCGACGACGTAGGGCTCGGAGATCGTCTGCCCGAGCCCGATCGGCAGCGCCCGGTGGGCGTACGTCAGGTGGCGGATGTGCTCCGGGACGAAGCGCTCGCGCGGGACCTTGACGAAGGCCTCGAGCAGCTTCGGGTCGGCGATCCCGCGACCCTCGATCTGCTCCCGCACCATCCGACCACGCTCGGCGGCGAAGTCCATGGTCGCCCTCGAAACGCCTCCCGCTATGCCACCGTTTCCGTTTCGCCCATTTTGGCCGACGAAATCATGGCACGCGGATGGGGGCGTTTCAAGAGGGCGCACAGCCTTAAGCTAAGAGTCCTACAGGCATACGGCCGCCGAACACCCGATCGCCCGCCGGACACCCGATCGCCCGCCGGGCGAGCAACGATCGCTAACCGCGGTCGATCGGGCGGGAGCGCCGCGCCGGACGCGCCGGCGCCGGCGACTCGACCGCGGGCCACTCGCGGTCAGGTCGAGCCGGAGCACGGGCCCCGCGTGAGGGCCGAACCGCCGGGAGTGTCGGAGGATCGCCCGGTCCGACCGGCCCCGCCTAGGGTGAAGAGGAGCCCACCGGGCGCGGCCCCACGAGTCGAGGGCCGGGTAGTCGTGGCGTCCGAGCAGCCGGAGCAAGCCCTCGGCCGCGTACGGCCCGAACCCTTCGAGCTCGAGGATCTCGGCGCGGAGGGCCGGCGTCTCGAGCGCGCTCGCCCGCCAGGCCTCGGGGTCGAGCGCCCCCGAGGCGACGCGGCGCCCGAGGTCGGCGAGGAACGGCGCGCGGTAGCCGACGCGGGCCTCTCGCCCGAGCCGGGCCTCGTCGACGGCGGCGAGCGCGGCCGGGTCGGGGAAGGCGCGCGCTCCGCCCGGCCCGGGGCGCCCGAGCCGCGCGACGAACGACTCGCCGTTCCCGAAGGGATCGCCGCCCTTCGGCAGCCAGGAGACGACCCGGGGGACGCCGTGCCGCTGGATCAGGATGAACGGAGGTCCTGGCGCTCGTCCTTTCCCGCCACCGTCAGCGTCCCGGCCATGTAGATCGGTCCGCCGGCCAGCTCCTGGAACCGATCCGGCATGCGCTCGGCGACGGCCGGAGCGCTCCGGAACTCGAACGTCGGGAACCCCGACCTCGTCCCCGCGAGCCGGGCGTTGAGGTCTTCGTGCGGCTGCCACTTCCCCGGCAGCCGGCTCGCGACGACGTTCTCCTCGGCCTCGGTGACCGTGACCTTCGCCCACGCCGTCCCGGCGACGGCGACCAGCACCGCCAGGGCTCCGACACCGACCACGCCCCGTCTCATGCCTTCCCCCTTTCCCGCGCCGCCGGCTCCCGGCCGAGCGCGCGCGCCAGATCCTCGGCCGCGAAGCCCGCGACCTGGGCGAGCGGGATCGTCCGCCCCGCCAGCGCCTCGAGCGACGTCATGACGGCCGCGTCGAGCCCGCACGGCGAGAGGCCCTCGAACCCGGCGAGGTCGGTCGACACGTTGAGCGCGAACCCGTGCCACGTCACCCAGCGGCGCACGGCGACGCCGATCGACGCGACCTTGCGCTCCCCCACCCACAATCCCGTCAGCCCCTCCCGCGCTCGCCCCTCGAGGCCGTAGCGGGCGACGAGGGCGACGAGGCCGTTTTCGATTCTCCGCAAGTGGCCGCGCACGTCGCGGTCGTCGAGGCGCACGATCGGATATCCGACGAGCTGTCCGGGCCCGTGGTACGTGACGCCGCCGCCGCGCTCGACGCGCAGCACGGGGAACCGCGTCTCCGCCTCGGCGTCCGGGAGCCCGAGGCCGCGCCCGATCGTCACCACCGGCTCGTGCTCGACGAGGATCAGCGTCTCGGGCGTATCCCCCGCCCCGACCCGCTCGACGAGGGCGCGCTGGAGGTCCCACACCTCGCGGTACGGGCGGCGACCGAGGTCGAGGATGCGGAGGGACCCGCGCCCGTCACTTGTTGACGAGGGCAAACTCATACGCAAACGCAACTCTCAGGCCGAGCGCGCGGAACAAGCGCTCCTTCAGCCCCGGCGGCGGCTTCGCATCGACGACGGCCGCCACGGCCTTGCGGAAGTCGCGCTCCGCGGCGGAGCCCGGATCGGCGGCGTTCGCCACGGCGAGGCACGACAGCCAGAAGCGGACGGGGTCCCACTTCTTGTCGGCCGGGTCCAGGTCCGCGGGGATCTTGAACGCGTGCTCGAGGTCCGCGCGCACGCGCGGGTCGTCGCGCTCGACGCCGCAGCTCAGGAGGGCGGAGGTCCGCTCCGGAAGGGCCGAGGCGTCGCGGCCGAGGACGTCGCCCAGGATGTCGAGGGCCTCCCTTCGCTTGGCGTTGGTCACGATGAACGAGAGCTGGAGGGCGAAGGCGCCGAGGATGTTCGCGCGCCTCGAACCGAACGACCCGTCCTTCCTCCGGAGCGCGAGCGTGCGCTCGAGCGCGCGCTCGACCATGGGATCGAGCGCCTTGTCCCCGGAGTTCAAGCTGGCCGTGGCGATGGCGAGCGTCCCGAGCAGCTCCTCCTCGAGCCTGGCACCCCGAAGACGCCCGCGGGGGTCCTGCAGCTTCGCGAGGTGGTCGAGATCTCGCTGGACCGCGGCCGGCGCCGGATCGCCCGGGTTGATGAGCTTGTGATGCGCGCCGGAATGCGTGAGGGCGACCAGGGCGAGGGCCGTCATCCCCGGAGATGTGTAGTCGCCCTCGGCCGCCCAGGAGCCGTCCTTCCGCTGCGCGGCCGCTAAGGCGGCAAGCTCGGCCTTGTAGGCCTCGTGGATCCGCTTGGGCGGGGCGGCGTCCTGGGCCGCGACGCCGCGCGGCAGCGCCGGAACGAGGACCGCGAGCACCGCGAGGACCAAGAGGATGCCAGGCCAGGACGTGAATCGGCTTCCCATGGGCTGCCTCCGTCGCTCCATCATGGCCTCCGACAGCGTCGGGTGCGGGTGGACCGTGGGGCGAGGTCCTCCGCCGTCCCGCCCATCTCGATCGTGTGGGCGGCCTCGGCGATGAGCGCGCACGCGTGGCCGCCCGGCCCCGTGCCGACGACCGCCGCCTCGACCCTCACCGCGCCACCGGGCTCACGAGACCGCGACCCTCACGAGACGATGTGGATCGCCTTGCCGTGCGCCGCCTCGGCCGCCTCCATGACGGCCTCCGAGAGCGTCGGGTGCGGATGGACGGTCAGGGCCAGGTCCTCGACCGTGGCCCCCATCTCCATGGCGTGCGCGGCCTCGGCGATCAGGTCGGAGGCCTCGTGCCCGCAGATGTGGACGCCCAGCACGACCCCCGTCGCCTGGTCGGCGACGACCTTGACGACGCCCGCCGGCACGCCCTCCTCGCCGAGCGTCAGCGCCCGCCCGAGCGCGCTGAACGGGAACTTCCCGACCTTGACCGCGTAGCCCTGCTCGCGCGCCTGCTCCTCCGTCAGCCCGACCGTCGAGATCTCGGGGTCCGTGAAGGTCGCGGCCGGCATGGCCTGGACGTCGTACTCGACGCGCCTCCCGGCGATCACCTCGGCCGCGACGATCCCTTCCCTCGACGCCTTGTGCGCGAGGTACGGCGGCCCGCTCACGTCGCCGATCGCGAGGATGGACTCGACGTTCGAGCGGAGCTGCTTGTCGACGACCACGTGCCCGCGCCGGTCGAGCTCGACGCCGACCTCCTCGAGCCCGAGCCCGGAGCTGTTCGGCTTGAAGCCGACGGCGACCAGCATCTTGTCGACGACGATCGTCTGCGCCTTCCCCTCGATCTCGCAGGCGACGGCGACCGCGCCGTCCTTCTGGACCTCGTAGCCCGTCGCTTTCGACTTCGTGAAGATATCGGCCCCGAGCCCCTTGAGCTTGCGGACCACCCAGCGCACGAGGTCCTTGTCCGTCCCGGGAAGGACCGTGTCGAGCAGCTCGACGACCGTCAGCTTCGCCCCGAGCTTCGCCCAGGCCGTCCCGAGCTCGAGCCCGATCACGCCGCCGCCCACGACCAGCAGCCGCTTCGGGACCTCCTCGAGGTCGAGCGCCCCGCGGTAGCTCAAGCAGTGCTTCTCGTCGATCTTCAGCGCCGGGATCGCGATGTCGCGCGCGCCCGTGGCGACGACGATCGCCTTCGACGCCTCGATCCGCTGCACGCCCTCGGCCGTCCGGACGTCGATCGCGTGTGGGCCCGCGATCCGCGCCTCGCCGCGCACGATGCGGGCGCCGTTCTTCTCGAGGAGCATCTGCACGCCGCCCGTCAGCTTCTTCACGACGCCGCGCTTCCACTCCTGCATCTTCGCGACGTCGATGCGCGGCTCGCCGCACGAGAGGCCCATGACCTCGGCGTGACGCATGCGCTCGAAGAGCGAGGCCGCCGTGATCACGGCCTTCGACGGGATGCAGCCGACGTTCAGGCACACGCCGCCCAGGAACTCGCGCTCGACGACCGCCGTCTTGACGCCGAGCTGGGCGAGCTTGATCCCGCACACGTAGCCGCCCGGGCCGGACCCGATGACGGCGGCCTCGACCTTCAGGGCTTCGCGGGTCGCCGGTTTCTGCTCTGCCATTCGAGCTGCTCCTGCTGCTCCCGAAGGTGCCGCGGGACCGCGGCGAAGACGTCCTCGACGAGCGTCCCGGGCGCGGGCGGCGGCGCGTCCTCGACGGCCTCGATCGCCGCCGCGACCTCGCGCCGGCACTCCTCCTCGACCGCCCGGGCGCGCCCGTCGTCGAGGAGCCCCGCCTCCTTGAGCCTCGCCTCGAAGAGGGCGATCGGGTCGCGCGCCCGCCACGGCGCGACCTCGGCCTCGTCGCGGTAGCGCGACGGGTCGTCGGAGGTCGTGTGCCCGAGGATCCGGTAGGTCGCGGCCTCGACGAGCGTCGGCCCGCCGCCGGCCCGCGCCTTGTCGAGCGCGCGCCGCGTCGCCTCGTGCACGGCGACGACGTCGTTGCCGTCGACCCGCACGCCCTCGAACCCGTAGGCGACGGCCTTCTCGGCGACCGTGGGCGTCGCCGTCTGCTTCGCGTAGGGCACCGTGATCGCCCACTGGTTGTTCTGACAGAGGAAGACGACCGGCGCCTTCCACACGCCCGCGAAGTTCGCGGCCACGTGCCAGTCGGCCTCGCTCGTCGCCCCGTCGCCGAGGTAGGCGATCGCGCAGGCCCCGTCGCGCCGGTACTTCATGGCGTAGGCGGCGCCGACGGCCTGCGGGAGCTGCGTCCCGATGCAGCTCGACATCGAGACGTAGTGGTTCACGGGGTCGACGTAGTGACAGGGCATCTGCCGCCCGCGGCACGTGTCGAGCGCGTTCCCGAGGCACTGGGCGACCATGTCGCGGAGCGGCAGCCCGCGCAGGAGCGCGACCCCGGCCTCGCGCAGGGCCGGGAACGCCCAGTCCTTCGGCCCGAGCGCGTACCCGCTCCCGACCGTCGTCGCCTCCTGGCCGGTGATCGGCCCGTAGAAGGCGATCCGCCCCTGGCGCTGGAGGATCACCATCTTCTGGTCCATCTGGCGGATGAGGACCATCCACCGATGGAGGGCGAGGAGATCCTTCGGGGCGAGGGCCGGCGCGCTCGCGCTCGGGCTCGCGCTCGTACCCGTGCTCGTGCTCGGGCTCGACACTCAGCTCTCGAGCACCAGCCGCCGCGGATCCTCGAGCAGCCACTTGACCTCGTTCATGAACCGCGCGGCCATGGCCCCGTCGACGACGCGGTGGTCGAGCGAGATCGAGAGGTAGACCATGTCGCGGACGACGATCGACTGGCCGTCCGGCGCGACGACGGGCCGCCGCTTGATCTGGTTCACGCCCAGGATCGCGACCTCGGGGTAGTTGATGATCGGCGTCGCCAGCACCCCGCCCAGGTTCCCGGCGCTCGTGATCGTGAAGGTCGAGCCCTTGAGGTCCGAGGCGGCGACCTTGCCCCTGCGGGCGGCCTCGGCGAGGCGCGTGAGCTCGCGGGCGATGTCGAAGACCGAGCGGCGGTCGGCGTGCTTCACGACCGGCACGATCAGGCCCTGCTCGGTGTCGACGCTCACGCCCAGGTGGTAGTGGTGCTTAAGGACGATCTCGCCCTTCTCCTCGTCCAGCTCGGCGTTGAGGAGCGGGAACTTCCTCAGGGCCGGGATCACCGCCTTGATCACGAACGGCAGGTAGGTGAGCTTGATCCCCTGCTTCTCGGCGCGCGGCTTCGCGTCCTCGCGGAGCCGCACGACCTCGGTCACGTCCACCTCCTCGACGTACGTGAAGTGGGCGGCGCGCTGCTTCGAGCGCGTCATGTGCTCGGCGATCTTGCGGCGCACGCCGCGGAACGGGACGCGCTCGACGCGCTCGCCGTCCATGGGCGCGCCGGCGACCGCGGCCGGCCGCTCGGCCTCGGGCGCGGGCTCGGGCCCGGGTGCGGCGGGCTTCTCGCCCTCGGCGGCCTGCTTCACGTCCGCCGAGGTGATCCGGCCGCCGTCGCCCGAGCCGCGCACGTCCTCGAGGCGCACGCCCAGCTCCTTCGCCAGGCGGCGCGTCGCGGGCGCGGCCCGCGGGCGCGAGGGCGCCGGCCGCTCCGGCTCGCGTCGCTCGGGCTCGCGCTTCGCCGGCGCCTCGGCGTCGCGCTTCGCCGGCGCTTCGGCGTCGCGCTTCGCCGGCGCCTCGGCGTCGCGCTTCGCCGGCGCCTCGGCGTCGCGCTTCGCCGGCGCCTCGGCGTCGCGCTTCGCCGGCGCTTCGGCGTCGCGCTTCGCCGGCTTCGCCGCCGCGGGAGCGGCGGCGGCCGCGGCGGCCTCGCCGTCCTCGCCGATCGTGTAGATGACGCTCCCGACCGCCGCCTTCTCGCCCTCCTTCGCGCGGATCTCGAGGATCTTGCCCGCGCGCGGGGCGGTCAGCTCGACGGTCGCCTTGTCCGTCATGACCTCGACGATGGGCTGGTCGGCCTTGACGCGGTCGCCCGGCTTGACGAGCCACTTGACGATCTCGCCCTCGACCGTCCCCTCGCCGATGTCGGGCAGCTTGAACTCGAAGGGCATGGCGGCGCTCGCTAATCGGCTGTTCGGCTACTCGTACTCGGCGGCCTTGCGGATCCCGGAGAGCACGCGCGAGGCGTCGGGCATGTACTCGTCCTCGAGCGCGAACGGGAACGGCGTGTCGTACCCGGCGACCCGGACGATCGGGGCCGCGAGCCGGTCGATCGCCTTCTCGGCGATGATCGCCGCGATCTCGGCGCCGAAGCCGCCCGTGCGCGTCGCCTCGTAGGCGATGACGACGCGGCCCGTCTTCTCGACGGACGCGAGGATCGTCGCCTCGTCGAGCGGCACGAGCGAGCGCACGTCGACCACCTCGCAGCGGATCCGGTCCTCCTCGGCCGCGCGCCGAGCCGCCTCGAGGGCCGTGTGGAGCATGGCGCCCCAGGCGATCACCGTGACGTCCTCGCCCTCGGCGACGACGTTCGCCTGGCCGATCGGGATCGTGAACGGCTCCTCGGGGACCTCGGCCTTGGCCGCGCGGTAGAGGCGCTTCGGCTCGAGGAAGAGGACGGGGTCGTCGCCGCGGATCGCCGCCGCGAGCAGCCCCTTGGCGTCGTAGGGATCGGACGGGCAGAGGACCTGGAGCCCGGGCGTGTGGCAGAAGTAGGCCTCGGTCGACTGCGAGTGGTAATGGCCGCCGTGGATCCCGCCGCCGTACGGGGTGCGGATCACGAGCGGGCACGTGTTCTGCCCGCCCGAGCGGTAGCGCATCTTCGCCGCCTCGTTCACGATCTGGTCGAACGCCGGGTAGATGAAGTCCATGAACTGGATCTCGGGCACGGGCTTCAAGCCGTAGAGGGCCATGCCGATCGCCGCCCCGATGATCCCGCTCTCGGCGAGCGGCGTGTCGAGCACGCGCTCCTCGCCGAACTCCTGCTGGAGCCCGTCCGTCACGCGGAAGACCCCGCCCGCGCGCCCGACGTCCTCGCCCAGGATCACGACGCGGTCGTCGCGCTTCATCTCGCCGCGCAGGCAAGAGTTGAGCGACTGGATCAGGTTCATTTCCGCCATCGTCGTCAGGTCTCCGGCGAAGAAAGCTCAGTGACCGCTGCCGTTCGAGCCGCGCGGGTGCCCCTTGCGGTGCTCGACGTGCGCCTTCAGCTGCTCCTCGAGGTGCGGCGGGACCTTCGCGAAGACGTCCTCGACGAGCGTCTCGAGCGCCGGCGGGCCCTCCTTCTCGGCCGCGTCCATCGCCGCGCGCACGCGCTCGCGCTCCTCCTCCTCGACCTTCTCGGCCTGCTCGCGCGAGAGCAGCTTTCGCCCCTCGAGGTAGCGGCCGAAGCGGACGATCGGGTCGCGCTCGCCCCACTTCTTCATCTCCGCGTCCTCCCGGTAGCGGCGCGGGTCGTCGCTCGTCGAGTGCGGGCCCATGCGGTAGGTCAGCGCCTCGATCAGGGTCGGCCCGCCGCCCGACCGCGCCTTCTCGAGCGCGGCCTTCGTCGTCCGGTGGACGGCGAGGATGTCGTTGCCGTCGACGCGCACCCCCTCGAAGCCGTAGGCCTTCGCCTTGACGGCGATCGTCTCGCTCGCCGTCTGCTTGCCGAGCGGGACGCTGATCGCCCACTGGTTGTTCGTGCAGAAGAACACGCACGGCACCTTCCAGACGCCGGCGAAGTTCATGGCGACGTGGAAGTCGCCCTCGCTCGTCCCGCCGTCGCCGAAGTAGGCGATGACGGCCGACTTGTCGCGCTTGAGCTTCATGGCGTACGCGACGCCGACCGCCTGCGGGATCTGGGTCGCGATCGGGCTCGAGATCGAGATCGACCTCTGCTCGCGCGACGCCCAGTGCACGGGCATCTGCCGGCCCTTCGTCACGTCGGCGCGGTTGGCGTAGAGCTGATCGGCCATGGCCTTCGGGGCCATGCCGCGCGTGAGGAGGACGCCCGCCGACCGGTACGTCGGCGCGATCCAGTCGCTCGCCTTGAGCGCGAGCGCCGAGCCCACCGCCGCCGCCTCCTCGCCCGTGCTCGGGGCGTAGAAGTGGATGCGCCCCTGGCGCTGGAGGTTCATGCCGCGCGCGTCGAAGGCGCGGTTCAGCACCATCATCCGGTGCATGCGGAGGAGCAGCTCGTCCGGGATCTCGCCGTCGATCTTCTCGCGCGTCCGGCCCTCGGCGTCGAGGACCTGGATCAGCTCGGCTTCGGCTCGAGAGGGCATCAGGCGGCCTCGCTGTCTGCGTTGCGGTGGGCGGAGCGGGTCCGGGACGCGAGCCGGCTCCGGAGGAACAGCTGGCCGGCGCGGTACGAGCTGCGGACGAGCGGGCCGGCGGCGACGTACGCGAACCCGAGGGCGAGGGCGCGCTCGCGCAGGGCCTCGAAGCGCTCGGGGGCGACGTACTCGACGACCGGGAGGTGCCACGCGGACGGACGGAGGTACTGGCCGACGTGGACGATCTCGGTCGCGCGCGGTCGGGCCCGGAGGTCGCGGAGCGTCTCGTCGACCTCGGCCTCGGTCTCCCCGAGGCCGAGCATGAGCGCGCTCTTGACCGCGGTGCGCGCCGGCGCGAGCTCGCGGAAGAGGTCGAGGACGCCGAGCGACCGCTCGTAGGTCGCGCGCCGGTCGCGGACGGCGGGCGTCAGGCGGCGGACGGTCTCGACGTTGTGGGAGAGGACATCGGCGCCCGCGCGCGCCACGACCTCGATCGCCGCCCGTTCGCCGGCGAAGTCGCCCGTCAGCAGCTCGACCAGGATCGACGGATCGCGGCGCTTGATCTCCGCGACCGTGCGGGCGACGTGGGCGGCGCCCCCGTCGGGCAGGTCGTCGCGGTCGACCATCGTGAGGACGACGTAGTCGAGGCCGATCGCGGCCAGCGCCTCGGCGACCTTCTCGGGCTCGCGCCCGTCGACGACCCCGCGCGGGTTGCCCGTCCTGACGTTGCAGAAGCGGCAGCCGCGCGTGCAGACCTCGCCCAGGAGCATGAGCGTGGCCGTCCCGCCGCCCCAGCACTCCCCGATGTTGGGGCAGCGCGCCTCCTCGCAGACGGTGTGGAGGTCGAGGCGCCGGAAGAGCTCCTTCAGGCGGACGTAGCGCTCGCCCGACGGGGCGCGGACCTTGAGCCACGGGGGCTTGCGGTCGGGCAGGGGCGGCGCCATCGGAAGGGGCAACATAGGGAATCCGATCGTAGCAAAACCCGGTGACGGCCTGCAAGCGACCGCGCCGGCCGGCCAGCCGGCCCTGGCCGGAAGCGAACGGGCCGGGCGACGCGGTTCGCGGCCGCTTCGGGGCGGGGGGCGGCGGGGCAGGGGCAGGGGGCGGGGGCAGGGGCAGGGGCAGGGGACGGGTTGAGGGGGACGGGGGGGTGGGGGGCGGAGTGGGCCGAAAGGCC
>Ga0187893_10014207_pt1 | contig 10910 bp, 11 predicted proteins | sample MA1701074metaG_FD_139574 | JGI IMG/M metagenome (GOLD analysis project Ga0187893, IMG submission 139574) | White microbial mat communities from a basaltic lava cave in the Kipuka Kanohina Cave System on the Island of Hawaii, USA - MA170107-4 metaG ...
CATAGATGTAACTATCCGCAATCAGTGGGATAACAGGGTTGTGAACGTGAGCTTTACTTATCGTTTCAGTAAAGGAAAAATTAATGGTCAGCAGCGCAGAACAAGCAGTGCCGAAGATGAACAAAACAGGGTAAAAGGCGGAGGTAATTAAACTCCACATATATAGCAATCAATAAGAGCAAACCTGCACGTAAGTGTGGGTTTGTTTTTTTATGTTACAAACTGAAGTGCGCCTGGCATCGCCGCTTGTGTCACTCACTTGTACGTTTCGGAACTTTATGCAGCAAGTCAGTATTTTAATGGTCAATTAGTCAATACGTAAATATAATTACAGGCTGTATGTGACTTGCTGCCTTTCTTCCTTTGCCGACCCGCTTTATGCAGTACAAGAGTGCGACGCAAGAAAAGCTTCATAATAGTAATTTAGCCTGGCTCCAAAAAACAACTATAGTGAGGAATATTATACCCGCAGCTAATTATATAACATTAACGTGTCCATTTAAAATCATCTTTAGTATTAACAATCACTTCTTTAACAGTTAATTTAAAGCGCATGGATATACTTTAACATGCTTACACTGTCTTAATTGGCAGGATTTTTTCATTATTAGTAATAGTAAAATTTAAAGTCATGAAAACATCAATAAGATTATTGGCCATTGGATTATTTACTGTAACAAGTTTATTGTTTACAAATATATCAGAAGGTCAGCAGGTAAATGCAACAGTTAGTTTTTCAGTATTTCATGATAATTTGCAAGCATACGGCCGGTGGACAAACCATCCAAAATACGGACAAATATGGATATACAAACAAGCAGGCTTTGTTCCCTACAGCACAGGCGGGCATTGGGTTTACACACAATATGGGTGGACATGGGTATCAGATTACGACTGGGGATGGGCAACATTTCATTATGGCCGCTGGGCTTATGAACCTTCTTTTGGTTGGTTTTGGGTACCCGGTTATGAATGGGCACCTGCATGGGTAAGCTGGAGAACAGGCGGCGATTATTACGGATGGGCACCGTTAGGTCCCGGTCTTAGTATAAGTGTTGGTATTAATACAATTCCTGCAAGCAGGTGGGTGTTTGTACCGCGCAGGTATATTGCCGATCCAAGACCAAACCGATATTATGTATCCAATACAAAAAATGTTACGATCATAAAAAATACAACGGTTATCAATAACACGAATGTAACCAGGGTTTCAAGCAGGAACGTAACTTTCAACAGTGGTCCAAAACGTGAAGAAGTGGAAAAAGATACAAAGAGAAAGGTAAGTGTAATGAATGTTAATAACAGTTCAAAACCAGGTAAAGTAGTTATTGACAACAGCAAAAAAACAGTAAATATATATAAACCGCATATTGATGAAAAAACAGTCAATAACAAGACGGTTGATAAAAAAGATAACGAGCAGAACGATAAGCAGGTAAAGGAAAATAAAAACCAAAATAGAAAGCCTGAAGTAAAAAAAGAAACCGCAAAGCCAAAACCTAAGCCAAAACCTAAGCCAGAGCCGGGCAATAAACCAGGCAGAGCGCAAGGAAATAAATAAATTATACAAAGAGCGTTGCAAACAGCAACGCTCTTTTATTTATACAGAATGAAAACAAACTGAGCTTGCTTCAGCGGATTTTTTAAGCAGCTTTTAGCCAGCCATTTTTATGATTTTAGAATATTTGGATTGATAATACTATAACTTTATATGTCCATTTTAATAAGGTTATGGAAACGTATGGTAAGATTTTACTAATTGCAATGCCGGTATTTCTGCTGCTGGTTTTATTTGAAAAATGGTATGGCTGGCGCAAAGGAAATGATACGGTAAAAGGCATGGATATGATAAGCAGCCTTAGCAGTGGTGTAACAAACGTTACCAAAGATGTTTTAGGTTTAAGTATTTCCATTATTGCTTATGAATGGATGGTTGCACATCTTGCTTTATTTCATATACAGTCCATTGTATGGACGTACATTATAGCATTTATCGCACTGGATTTTGCCGGTTACTGGGTACATCGCCTTGATCATAAAATAAATATTTTCTGGAACGCACATATTATACATCACAGCAGCGAAGAATTTAATCTTGCCTGTGCGCTAAGACAAAGCATTTCAGTATTTGTAAAACTATTCACCTTCTTTTTACTGCCTGCTGCTATTCTTGGTGTACCTGCCGAAGTAGTAGCCATCGTAGCTCCGATTCAATTGTTTGCCCAGTTCTGGTACCATACAAGACATATCAACAAAATGGGCCTGCTTGAAAAGGTGATAGTTACTCCATCCCATCACAGGGTACATCACGCCATTAACCCGGAATATCTTGATAAAAACCTTTCTCAAATATTCATTATCTGGGATAAACTGTTTGGAACATTCCAGGAAGAACTGCCCGCTGCACCACCTGTATATGGCATTACAAGACCGGTACAAACATGGAATCCTGTTAAAATAAATTTTCAGCATTTCTGGCTGCTAACAAAAGATGCCTGGCGCACAAAAAGATTAAAAGATAAGCTGCGTATATGGTTTATGCCTGCGGGCTGGCGGCCTGCGGATGTTTCAGAAAAATATCCTGTTTATAAAATTCAGGATGTGTATCATTTTGAAAAGTACAATCCTGCTTACTCATCTGCTTTATATGCCTGGTCATGGATTCAGTTGATTATGCTGCTGCTGATGGTGAGCTATCTTTTTGGGAATATCTCAAAGATTGGCAGCCCCGGCATTTTTATATATGGTGGTTTTATTTTCTTAATGGTCTATGCTTTTACTGAACTAATGGATCGCAGTGCCAACGCATTTATATGGGAATTGTTAAAGAGTGCAACAGCAATTGGTATTATTTATTACCTGGGAGATTGGTTTGGTGCCGGCAGTTATTTCCCATGGATTAATGCAGTTCTAATTGCCTGGTTTATTATATCTTCTGCAATTTGCGGCTGGTTTGTTTTTGTTGATTTCAGGAAAGAAGCCAGCTCCAAATCAACAAATCTTGCCTGATATTGCCTGCTAATCTCTGATAAAGCTAAATTTTTCTGCGAATTGTGCATGTACCCGGCGCCTGTTTATCATGGCATCATCGTTGCGTCGCACTCTTGTACTTTTAGTTGAATATTGGGCTTAAGCGTACAAGAGTGCGACGCAACGAAAGATTAACCTGTGATCCAAAAGCCTGGTCAAAAAAATAAAAAAAAATATGTTGATAAAATTTGCTTGGTTGTGTAAAATCATTTTTACTATCTTTGCGATAGTTTTTTAAGGGTTTAGGGTTGAAAAAAGGGCCGCTGGTTCCCCACTGGCCCTATTTTATTTTAGTACTTTATACAAACTCCCGCCCTTGTTAAATAATCTTTCAATTCTTTTTTCCACTTCAGAATCTTTTTCAAGAACAGGTGCATGATGCGGTTTTATTCTTGCATCTATTATCAAGGGTCCATTGCAGCCCCAGTGTTTATAATGGTAAAAACTGTCAACACCGTACGTATCATGAGATGGATTGCAGCGTGTAAATGTTACCCATAAAAAGTTGCGGATGTTTTGTGCGGTAAAAGCAGCATCATCGCACAAAATAATAAGCGGTAATTCTCCTAATGCAGCAGCAAAAGGTTTCAGCAGTGTATCTATTTCATTTATTTCAGCCGCAGCTTCTTCATAAGTTGTAAAAGCAACAGTGCTAATGCAAACAACACCGGGTATCGCTAATGCTGTATTTCTCCAAAGCCGGTTGGGCTGCAGTGCTTCTGGAATAGTTGTACATAAATTTCTTTTTATATCACCATAAGCAGCAAATACCACTTTGCTTCCCTTGTTTAAATCATTGCCCGAATAATCAAGTGTATCAATTGTAGTATTGGTATGGAAGTGAATATCTCTTGTAAGGTCAATTCTTCTTAAAATAAAGTCAAAAAATCCGGCTACATCATGTGTGGATAATTTATTCGTATCATCCGCTGTAATAAATAAAAATTTTGCAAGACTAAGCTGACCCGTACCCAATATATGGTTGGCAATCGTCAATATTTCAGAAGGCTCTTTGGCTGGCATGTAAGGTGTATATCTTTCACTGCCAATAGCTAATAACAAAGGATGCACACCCGCAGCATCCACCGCATGCACTTCTTTTAATCCCGGAATTTCTTTTGGTATAGCATCACCTGTTAGTGCATGTATCAGTTCGCCAAAACTGGTATCTTCCTGTGGTGGCCTGCCCACGACAGTAAAGGGCCATATGGCATTTTTCTTTGCATATACTTTATGCACTTTCATTAAAGGGAATGGGTGACGAAGGCTGTAATAGCCAAGGTGGTCGCCAAACGGGCCTTCGGGTTTATTTTCACCGGGATGTACTTCTCCCGTAATTACAAAATCAGCATCTGCACTTATGCAAAAGCCGTCTTCATAAAAATACCTGAACCTTCTGCCACCCAATACACCGGCAAATGTCATTTCACTAATGCCTTCCGGTAATGGCATTACAGCAGCCAGGGTATGTGCTGGCGGTCCGCCCACAAATACACTTACTTTCAGCGGCTGGCCTTTTTGATTAGCTTTTGTTTGATGCACGCCAATGCCGCGGTGCAATTGATAATGCAGCCCGACCTCTTTATTTAGCACATAATCATTACCGGTAAGCTGTATACGGTACATACCAAGATTAGATTGCATGATGCCGGGTTTATCTGCATCTTCTGTATACACCTGCGGAAGCGTTACAAATGCACCACCATCCATTGGCCAGTGCTGTATTAAAGGAAGGTCAGTGATATTTATTGTATCGTGCAGTACAGGTTTAGTGAAATGATTTTTTAAAGGCAATGTTTTTAGTGCAGCCAAACCTGTACTGATATTACTAAATGGCTTCTTTAAAACATCAGCGGGATTATTTCTTATTTGCACCAGTTTTTGTACAAACCCGAATGTATCCCTGAAAATAAATTTACTGCGCTCTAATGTGCCGAAGATATTGGAAGCAGACCTGTATTTGCTTCCTTTTACATTTTCAAACAATAGTGCCGGGCCCTTTGCTTCATGCACCCGCAAATGAACAGCAGCCATTTCAAGGTGGGGGTCAACTTCTTCTTTTATTCTTACAAGCTGACCGTTTCTTTCAAGATCAAGAAGGCATTCTTCCAGCGTTGCATAACTCATACGCTTAAAACAATTAATAAATGGATTTGTTGATTGGGTAACAGTATGGAAAACTACAAAACTTTTGGCGGGCAGTTTGATTGCTGGCGCATTCTTTTTGAGAAGCCATTATTATTATTCGATCCGAATAATGCATCTAATCCAATATACAATTTAAAAATTACAGAATAGTATGCATCATTTCTTGAAGGGTTGCCGCGCTGAATATTTGCAGTAAAGTCCAAAGGGTTATTTGTTTCATCACTCCTGAAAGACATTTTCGCGGCAAGTGTTCCTCTTGCCATGCGCAGTAAAGCAGTATCTGCATAACGCAAGCTGCTTACATCATCAAGATGATCCGTAAAAAGTTTCCGGAAACTTATTTCTGCACCAATCATAAAGTTATCGGTTAGTGCATATTTCAAACCACCGCCAAAAGGTATGGCTAATTGTGTTAAAGAATAAGGTTTCCTGTCTGCGTATTGCGGCAAACCCTGGCCTTCTGTACCCAATGGCTGCAGGTAAACTTTTTGACCTGTAACAGTATATGCGTAAGGGTTATAATGAAAGATTGCAAGACCGGCAGCAACATAGGGTGTAAACTTTGCATTACCCGGTACATTCCGCAGGTTGGCATGCAGCATTAAGCTGCCTTCTGCAATGCTGCTGTAAAAACTAAGGTTGCGGCGCACAAAACCTATCTTGTCATTTTTTGCATCACTTGCAGCAAGCTTACCCACGGAAAAGTTTGCTTCCAGTGAAATAATGTTTGACACCTTATAATGCAATCCTCCACCAAACAAACTATTTGCCTGGCTTAAAGTAAATAACTTATCCTGCAGGTCGCCGCCATAATTTACAGCACCGCCATCCAAATGAATATATATACGCTGGGCCTGTACTTTTCCAATCAATAAAATACTTATTATAGCTAATACCAGCTTCCCGAACAATGTTTGCATAGCGATACTTGAGCCGCAAATTTATGCAGTTGAAAATGAAAACCATATTTACTGCAAACAAAGTGCTTTTAGTTTACAGAAATTTTTATTTGGACTTGTCCGACTTTTGGTGAAGCCCGGCTGAAGTACAGGTGGCATAGCCTGTTGCGCCTTCACCAACCCGGGGTTGGATTTGTGCGCTGCATCGGTGCACTCTTGTACGCCATAGCCTTGCGCGACGTCATATCTATACTGCGCAAGGGACAAATTAGTGACATCTGTGATTTTGTTCAGCAATGTATAGTTGAAGAGTGCGACCCCGGGTTCCGCTTCGCTCGCCGGGGTAAACCGCCACGCTTTTCATAAGATGCCATAAAAGAAGAACCTTGAACCGCGCCCCGAAAAAATCGGGGTAAACTGTGGCAAGAGGCGATGCCATGAAAATATGTTGCCTGGCTCAAAAAAATAATTCACAATTTTATCCCTTGCGTACTATAACTGTTGAAACTTGCCGACCCGACCCTACACTATTTTTGGCACATTGCAAGGCACACAAAGCCGCACACAAAAAGCCAGCCTTGCAAAGAGCTAAAAATGCCAGCGCACAGCCACACCGGCTGACGAAATTCTCATTATCTTCATCTTCTTACATCCGGCGGATCAACTTTCATCGGCAGTTACAGGCAGAATACCCTGCATTGCGTTAGCTACTTTATGCAAAAAAACTAAACCATCGCCTCCTTATTATACTTCCCCCTATATTCCAATGGCGACATGCCCGTAATTTTCCTGAACACTTCACGAAATGCCTTTACGTCTGAGTAGCCAACTTCATACATTACTTCGTTGATCGTTTTGCGACTAGTCTCCAATGCTTTTTTTGCCGATTCAATTTTTACCCGTTGTGAATATTCAACAGGTGTATTGCCCGTTGCTTTGATAAATCTTCTATCAAAGTTTCTTCTGCCCGCAGCAAACTTCGAAGACAATTCTTCAATAGATATTTTTTCATCCACTTTACTTTCAATATAAGCCTGCGCTTTTTTAACCATTTCATCGCCGTGCAATTTTTGTCCTGTAAATATGGCGAATGGAGACTGCCTGTTCCTGTCTATTTCAACCTGGAAAATTTTGGAACAATAAATAGCTGTTTGCCTGTCATAATATTTCTCTACCAAATAAATCACCAGGTTTAAGAAAGAATAAGCACCACCGTTAGTATAAATTCCATTTTCATCAGTAATCAATTGATCGGCTTGCAAATTCACTTTTGGAAACATAGCCCTGAAAGTATCTGCACTCGACCAATGCGTAGAGCAATTTTTTCCATCCAGCAAGCCTGCGGATGCCAGCATAAATGTACCATTGCACATACTGGCTATTTCAGCCCCATTTTTATATTGTTGTTCAATCCAGTCAACGATAAGTTTATTTCCTTTCATGGCTTTTTGATAATGAGGAGTCAAAGAAGGAATAATGATAAGATTGGTTTTGTTGATAGCTGAAATATTTATGTGTGGTTTTACGCTCAATAAGCCGTCATTAAAATCTGCTTTTTTTGAAACACCTGCCAATTCTATGGTAAACAATTCCTTTTTGACTGTTTCCTTCCCCGCAGGGGTCTGCGACAAATATTTATTGGCGGCAATAAATATTTCGTATGTACCAACTATGCAGGCTATTGTGCTTAAAGTGCTTTGACCATCGGGGACAATTATGGTAATATGTTTCATAAATCTTTTGACAAAGATAGAAACTTACATTGTCCAAATCAACCCGCCACAAAGTCTATTTGCCACCCCTCTTAGTAATATTTAGACAGTAGTTTTGCTATATCAAAAAGCATTTCACAAAAAATAAAATTGAATGTTTTGATACCTGCCCAAATGCGTGGGGGCAAATTATTCAGCAAAGTCTATTTAGCCTTATAACCACAGGCAAAGGCATAAAAATATTTTAAGCAACATAAAAAAATAAATCATGACAGCTATCAGGCATAATGTAGTTATTAAAGCTACACCCGAAAAAATTTACAACGCCGTTACCACGCAAGAAGGAATTGAGAGCTGGTGGTGCAAACAAACAAGTGCCAAACCTGAAATAGGATTTGTGAACACTTTTACCTTCGGTACATTTCGAAACGAAATGAAAGTAACCATCCTTAACCCCAACAAAAAAGTGGAATGGCAATGTATCCATTCAATTGAAGAATGGATTGAGACAAACATCTCTTTTGATTTGGAAGAAAAAGACGGACGAACAATCTTACGCTTTACCCATTCTGGCTGGAAAGCAGTTACAGATATGTTTGCCGGTTGCAATTATGATTGGGCTCGGTTTATGGCAAGCTTAAAAGCTTATTGTGAAACCGGAACCGGGACACCTTCTTAAACCTTAATTAAATAACGAAAAAACAGGAAATATGACAACGCAGGATTTTACTGCTACACTGGTGGTAGCCCAAACTCCAAAACAAGTTTTTGAAGCAATTAACAATCCCCGGAACTGGTGGCCAGGAGAAATTAATGGTAATACCAGCAAGCTTAATGATGAGTTCACTTATCGCTATAAAGAGCTTCATTATTCAAGACAAAGAATAATCGAAATGGTTCCTGATCAAAAAGTAGTGTGGCTTGTTACTGAAAGCATAATTAATTATGCCAGGGATAAAAACGAATGGACGGGTACAAAAATTAGTTTTGAAATCTTTGAGCAGGATAACAAAACTCAACTCCTTTTCACTCATCTGGGATTAGACCCCCAAATTGAGTGCTTCGATAGCTGCTCAAATTCATGGAGCCGAATTACTCAGCAAAGCTTATTTAGTTTAATTACAACAGGTAACGGCGTGAACCTTGTTTTAGGATAAATTTTTTTAGGGACTTAAACAAGCATCACGGGCCACAATGATTTTCTTAATTTTAAAAATATATAACAATGACAAAAACAGCGAATAGCCCAATGCAGATAACCGGGGAAATTGCAGTACGATTCAATGAACTTGCACAGCAGGAAAAATGGTTTGAAATCCAGGACGAATTTTTTGCAGATAATGTAAAAAGTATTGAACCGGTCAATTCTCCCTATTTTAAGAATGAAGAAGGCAAGGCACTTGTTCGTAAAAAAGGGGAGGACTGGGTAGCAAAGGTTGAAAGTGTAAATAAACTTTCTACAACACATCCTGTTGTAGCTGGCAATCATTTTGCCGTATCAAGATTCGTGGATATTAGCGTGAAAGGCTTTGGAAACGTAAAAATTGATCAAATCATGTTGTATGAAGTAAAAGACGGAAAGATTGTATCAGAGCAATTTTTTTACTAACAGAATTTTTTACCTTTTGCCGGTATGCAGCCTTGTTATTGTCGCTTTGTAAACGAAAATGACAAGGCTGTATTGCATAGCCGGCCCACCAGGCAGGCACATTTGTAAGACACACAAAGCCTGCCACAAAGCCAACATTGCAAAATAGCAAGAAATTTGGCAAAATACGGGCAGACGTAATCCGTGTTTCATCGTTCGGCTCATTGTGACTGCATATCCAGTTTGACATCAAAAATTTAGCTGTCGAATGTATCATCAACTTTTTATCTTTACTCAGCAGCGTTTAGCTGGCCAAACGGAACACAGAATACCCGTATTTCGCCAGGTCTCAGACCGTTTGCAGCAAAGCTAAACAGCCACACAACCCGCCACAACCCCGCTTCAACAGCATAATCTCTCAACCAACTTTCGTGTAACAATTGTTCGGTGACTCCGCAGAAAAATTTGTGTAGTTAAATAACTACATATATATTTGTAGTCAAATAGCTACGCAATGAATTTAAGACGAGATGTATTTCAAGCCATAGCAGACCCAACAAGAAGGGCTATACTTCTGTTGGTAGCTGCGCAAACCATGACAGCAGGCGCAATAGCCGCAAACTTCGGCACAGCCAGACCAACCGTTTCAAAACACCTGCAAATACTTACCGAGTGCGAATTGCTTGAACAGGAGCAAAACGGCCGGGAAATTTACTATCACATCAATGCAAAAAAAATGAAAGAAGTAGCCGACTTTATTGAACCATTCCGCAAAATGTGGGATGACAGGTTTAATAAATTAGAAACCATAATGAAAAAATATTCCCGGTAACTATGGCATACGCGTCAGGATAAGAATTAAAGAAATGCTTGAAACGCTTTGCAGGAAAGGGTTTCAGGTGAATGATAGCCCGAAGGGCTATCATTTGAATAACCGTGGGTGAAACCCACGGAAAAATGCAAAATGGTTTTCCAACCCCGCCGGGGTTGTGGGTTTATAATATGACAACTACCACGGATTACATCCGAGGCTATTCAAATTAAACCCCTTCGGGGTAAATAAAATGCAAATTAAGCTGACGCCAATGCGGTAATTATCGGGACAAAAAAATAGAATATTATGGAACTTAAAACAAAAATCAATGCCGAAGACGGCAAACAGGAATTAGTGATAACAAGAGAATTTGATTTGCCATTGGAATTACTTTTTAAAGCGTATACAGAGCCTGAAATTGTAGAGCAATGGATGGGGACGAAAGTGCTGAAACTTGAAAATAAAAAGCATGGCAGTTATCAATTTGAAACAACGGACAATATGGGGAACAAACATGGGTTCAATGGAACAATCCATGAGTTTGTCTCAAACCGGAAAATCACCCGCACATTTGAAATGGAGAACACGACTTTTGCTGTACAGCTTGAGTTCCTGGAATTTGAACAACTTACTGATGACACAAGTAAACTTACTATGCATGTAGTATATAAATCGGTCGCACTCAGAGACCAAATGCTGCGGTTACCTTTTGCACAAGG
>Ga0187893_10014208_pt1 | contig 10910 bp, 9 predicted proteins | sample MA1701074metaG_FD_139574 | JGI IMG/M metagenome (GOLD analysis project Ga0187893, IMG submission 139574) | White microbial mat communities from a basaltic lava cave in the Kipuka Kanohina Cave System on the Island of Hawaii, USA - MA170107-4 metaG ...
AGTTGACGGATCGTCAACGCAGCCTACCGCGGGGCTCCGGCGCTAGCATCGCCCCGTGACTCCTCCGGCGTTCGACCTCACCGACCTCGACCTCTACCGGAGCGGCTTCCCCCACGATGTCTTCACCTGGCTCCGCGCGCACGCGCCACTCCACTGGCACGAGCCCACCGCGCACACGCCGCAGGGCGAGGGCTTCTGGGTGGTGAGCCGGCACGCGGACACGCTCGCGATCCAGCTCGACCCGAAGCGCTTCTCGTCGGTGGGCGGCGGCGCGCGCGAGCGCGGCGGCACCACGATCGCCGACATGGTCGGCGCGGGCCTCATGCTGAACATGATGGACGACCCGCGCCACCGGCGGATCCGCGGGCTCGTGAACAAGGGCTTCACGCCGAACCGGATCGGCGGGCTCGAGCCCGAGCTGCGCCGCCGCGCGCGCGCGATCCTCGACGCGGTGCCCGCGAGCGGCGAGTGCGACTTCGTGGTGGACGTCGCGCGCGACCTCCCGCTCCAGGCGATCTGCCTGCTGCTCGGCGTGCCGCAGGCGGACCGCGCCATGCTCTGCGAGTGGATGGACCGCGGGCTCGAGGCGGAGTCGGGCTTCGCCCTGAACCGCGAGTACGGGGGGAAGCTCGCGGCGTACAGCGTCGAGCTGATCCGCGCGAAGCGCAAGCAGCCGGCGGACGACCTGCTCTCGGTCGTGATCCAGGCGCGCATGGCCGACGAGGACCCGCCGGAGCTCGCCGACGACGAGCTCATGTTCTTCTTCTCGCTGCTCTTCACGGCGGGCAGCGAGACGACGCGCAAGGCGATCGCGGGAGGATTGAAGGCGCTGGTCGAGAGCCCGGCCGAGCTGGCGCGGCTCCGCGCCGAGCCCGGTTTGCTCGGGACCGCGCTCGAGGAGATCGTGCGCTGGACGACGCCGAGCATCTACAAGCGGCGCACGGCGACCCAGGACGTCGAGCTCCTCGGCGAGAAGATCCGCGCGGGCGACAAGGTCACGTTCTGGGAGATGTCCGCGAACCGCGACGAGCGCGTCTTCGCCGAGCCGTTCCGCTTCGACGTCGGACGCGACCCGAACTTCCACCTGGGCTTCGGGCAGGGCGTCCACTACTGCCTCGGCGCGAACCTCGCGCGCTTGGAGATGCGCGTGATGTTCGAGGAGCTCTTCGCCCGCTACGCCGCGTTCGAGCTCACCGGGCCCGCGGTCTGGACCCGCGAGAACCGGCTGCTCGGGCTGAAACACCTGCCGGTGCGCATGCGACCGAGCGGCAAGTAAACGCGGGGACGGTTCCTCAGGCGTCCCCGAGTCCGGTCAGAGCGGGGGCGGGAACTCGAATGCGTGGCGCGAGCACCAGGCGAGGCCGCCCTCCAGGTAGAGCCGTTCGACCAGCGGCTCGGCCACCTTCGGCGGGGCCAGCAGTCGCACCTGGCGCCGGGGCAGCTCGAGCGAGCAGCTCGCCACCTCCGGCAGGTCCGCGATGCGATCGAAGGCCCGCGTGAGCGGCCCGACGTCCGCGAAGCGGAGCACGTACACACGCAGCTCACCCGTCATCACAGACGGGCGGTGCAAGATCCGGGCCGCCGGGCGACGCGCGGCGCGGCACGCTGGCCGGTCGGGTTGCCCTCCGGGCGGGCAGCTGCCCGCGCCTCAAGCAGCGCGGAAACGCACCGGCATGCGGCGCGGGCCATCGATGAACCAGGAGTGGAGCCGCTCCACCGGCCCGGCCAGCTCGATCTCGACGAGCCGGTCGAGCACCGCGTCGAAGAGGCAGCGGATCTCGAGCCGCGCGAGGTTCGCGCCGAGGCAGTAGTGCGCGCCGCCGCCGCCGAAGGCGAGGTGGGGGTTCGGCGCGCGCCGGATGTCGAAGCGGTCGGGCTCGGCGAACACCTCCTCGTCGCGGTTCGCGGAGGGGTAGAGCATCACGACCTTCTCGCCCTCGCGGATCCGCTGCCCGCGGAGCTCGGTGTCGCGCGTGACCGTGCGGCGGAACTGCACGACGGGCGGGACGAAGCGCAGCATCTCCTCGATCGCGGAGGGCAGCAGCGCGCGCTCGCGCCGGAGCGTCTCGAGCTCGGCCTCGTGCTCGAGCAACGCGAGCATGCCGCTCGCCACCAGGTTCCGCGTGGTGTCGCCGCCCGCGTTGATGAGCAGGAGGAAGAACAGGTCGAACTCGAGGTCGCTGAGTCGCTCGCCTTCGAGCTCCGCCTGGAGGAGCACGGTCGCGATGTCGCCGGCCGGCCGCGCGCGCTTCGCCGCCCGGACGCCCGCCGAATACCGCAGCATCTCGAGCACCGCAGCCTGCGCATCGGTGGGGGCGCCCGACTGGTGCATGCGCTCGGTCAGCTCGTAGAGCCGGCGCCCGTCGTCGGGCGGAATGCCCATCAGCTCGGCGATCAGCAGCGAGGGCAGCTCGCCCGACACCTCGCTCACGAAGTCGCAGGCGCCGCGCTCGGCCACGGCGTCCACGATCGAGGCGGAGAGCTCGCGGATCCGCTTCTCGAGCCGCGCCACGCGCCGCGGCGTGAAGCCCTTGTTCACGAGGCCGCGGAGCCGCGTGTGCTCGGGCGGGTCCATGCCGAGCAGCATCAAGCGGCTCTGTGCGACCGCGGCCGGGTCCATGTCCTGGGTCATGTAGCCGGCGCGAGCCGAGGAGAACGTGGCCGAGTCGCGCGACACCGCGAGCACGTCCGCGTGCTTCGTGAGCGCCCAGAAGCCCGGGCCCGCGGGCTCGGGCTGCCAGCAGACGGGCGCCTCGGCGCGCATCCGCGCGAAGAGTGCGTGGGGTGCGCCCGCGCGGAAGGTCTCGGCGTCGAGGAGCTTCGCGTCGATCATGGCTCGCCCGGGCCTCCCCGCGCGGCGAGCACGAGGCCGTGTGCCTCGCGGAGGTGGGCGCCGAGCAGGTCGTCGCCGAAGTCGCCGCGGGCGTCGTGCCAGACGGCGTGGACGTGGTCGCCGTCCGTCGTGTTGTCGACCTCGATCAGGGTGCGCGGGCCCGACAGGCGGAAGTAGAAGGCGCCCGGCGGCTCCGCTGCCTCGGCCCACAGGAAGCGGAGCGCGTCCCGGCCCGCCGCGTCGATCTCGCGGCGCCGCGCGTCCGCGACCTCTGCCGCGAAGTTCGAGGCGAAGAGCTCGACCAGCGCATCGAAGTGCCGCTGCGCCTCCGGCGGCGCCTCGCCGCGCGCGACGCCTTCGGGCGCGCCCGGCTCGACGCGGCTCACCTGGCCGAGCATCAGCTCGCGCCCGTCCGTGTAGACGAGCGTGGCACGCGCTCGCAGGCCCGGCGGGAGCGCCGCCACGAGCGCGCGCGCCGCGTCCTCTTCCTCGCCGAGCGCGCGCGCGCCCGCGTCGGGGAGCCCGTCCGGCACCACGCGCGGCTCCGCGCCGAGGAAGAGAGGCGTGCTGGCGGCGGCCTTGCCCGGCGCGAGCGTCACGTTCAGCGAAAGGTGGTGCCCCTCGTAGCGGTAGCCCCAGGGCGCGCCCGCCGACGGCGCGCCGAAGAGCGCGACGAAGTAGCGGCCCGGATCGCGCATGCGCCGCACCACGAAGCCCGGCACCCAGCGCGCCTCGTCCTTCGCGGCGACGACGAGCTCGTTCCGCCGGATGAGCCGCGCCTTGTCGAGGCCGCGCGGGCCGAGCGAGATCGCGAGGAGTTCCTCCGCGAGCGAGGCCGCGCGTTCCGGGAGCTCGCCGTGGCGCGCGCCGTCGAGCCCGAGCGGAGCAAAGTGCACGTCCTCGCGCTCGGCGTCCGCGAACGGGTAGGCCGCCTCGCCGCGCGCGTCCTCGGGGAACGCCGCGAGGAGCTCAGCGCCCGTCGCGGCGAGCCGTTCGCCCAGCTCCGTGTCGGCGCCCGCCGCGCCGGCGACGAGCAGGAGGAGCGGAGCGGCGAAGGCGGCGCGCGGCGACATCGGCGGCAGTGTAGTCAGGGAAGCGCGTAGGCCACCACGAAGTCGCCCTTCTCCGTGCCGAGCGAGCCGTGGCCCCCGGCGGCGATCACCACGTACTGCCGCCCGTCGGGGCGCACACGGTAGGTCAGCGGGTTCGCCTGCCCGCCGGCGGGGAGCGCGTCGCGCCAGAGCTCCGCGCCGGTCTCGACGTCGAACGCACGGAAGTAGCCGTCCATCGCCGCGCCGATGAAGACGAGCCCGCTCGCGGTCACGAGCGGCCCGCCCATCCCCGGCAGGCCCCACGCGAGCCAGAACGGCCACGGCGCGAGCCCGCGCGTGGTGCCGAAGGGCACGCGCCACGCGACCTCGCCGCGCGCGAGGTCGAGCGAGACCAGCTCGCCCCACGGCGGCTTCGTGCACGGGACCCCCCACGACGACACGAACACGCTCTGGAGCAGGCCGTACGGCGCGCCGAGCTGCGGGAAGAGGATCGCGAAGGGCGGGTCGGCGGGCGTGGTCGCGACCTCCTCGCGCGGGATCAGGCGCTGCACCATGGCGGTCCGGGCCTGGACGAGCACGAGGAGGTCGCGCGCCGGGTCCCAGGCGGCGCTTCCCCAGTTCACGCCGCCGGCTACGCCCGGATACTGAAGTGATCCTCGAAGGCTCGGCGGCGTGTAGGGCCCCTCGTTCCGGAGCGCGGCGAGCCGTTCGCGGCAGTCGGCGCGGTCGATCGGCGTGAGCCCGAACAGGTCGTCCTCGCCGATTCGCTCGGGGTGGAGCGGCGCGGGGCGGGTCGGCACGGGCTGCGTTGGCGCCGTCGCCTCGCCCGGCACGTCGCTCGCGGGCGCGGACCGCTCCTCGACGGGGAAGAGCGGGGCGCCCGTCTCGCGGTCGAGCAGGAAGACGTGGCCCACCTTCGTCGGCTGCGCGAGCGCGGCCTGGCGCCGGCCGTTCACCGGCACCTCGAGCGCGTTCGGCTGCGCTCCGACGTCGTAGTCCCAGAGGTCGTGGTGCACGGTCTGGAAGTGCCAGACGAGCTCACCCGTCGTGCCGCGGAGCGCGACCACCGAGCTCCCGTAGTGGTCGATGTCGCCGCGCCCGCCGCGGTAGAAGTCGTTGCTCGGATTGCCAGTGGGAACGAAGAGGAGGTCCCGCGCGGGATCCGCGGAGAAGACGCCCCACGCGTTCGGCGTGCCGCGCTGGAAGCGCGGGCCGTCCGGGCCGGGTGGGAGCGGGGGCGTCCCGGGCGGCGCGGGATCGAAGGCCCAGCGGAGCGCGCCGCTCCGGACGTCGTAGCCGCGCACCACGCCGCCGGGCGCGTCCGCGCGCTTGTTGTCCGAGACCGTGGTGCCGATCGCGACCACGTCGCCGATCACGGTCGGCGTCGAGTAGGCCTTCACCTCGCCGAGCGCGACGTCGCCGAGCCCGCGCAGCAGGTTCACCTCGCCGTTCGCCCCGAAGTCCGCGCAGCGCGCGCCCGTCGCGCCGTCGAGCGCGAGGAGCCGTGCGTCGACGGTGCCGACGAGGACGCGGAGCCGGCACGGCGCCGCAGCGGGGAGCGCGGGATCCTCGTGGAGCGTGACGCCGCGGCAGGTGTAGTGGCGCAGGTTCTCGCGGTCCACGCCGGGATCGAACACCCAGCGCTCTTCGCCGCTCTCGGCGTCGAGCGCGAAGACGCGGTCGAAGGGTGTGCAGAGAAAGAGCGTGTCGTCGTGGAGCACCGGCGTCGCCTGGAACGAGGTGCGGACCGGCCCGCTCTCGCGGTAGTCGCCCGTGCGGAAGGTCCACGCGAGCTCGAGGTCGGCGACGTTTTCGCGCGTGATCTCGTCGAGCGGCGAGTGCCGGCTCCCGCCCGCGTCGCCGCCCCAGACCGGCCAGCCCGCGACCGGGCCGCCGTGCGGATGCTGCGTCTCGCCGCAGGCGAAGAGCAGGGCCGCGAGCGCGGCCGCGAGCGGGCGGGTCATTCGACGGCTGCGCTCGCGCTCCGGGCCGCGGCGAGCCGCGCCGCGGTGGCCTCGGGGTCGGGGTCGAGGCGCAGCACGCGCGGCTGGCCGCCCTCGATCTGCCAGGCAGGCGAGTTCGAGTTCGAGGTCCAGATGCGGCCCGCGGCGTCGAAGTCGATCTCGCGGGTGTACGTGACGCGCGTCGGGAGCGGGTAGACGGTGAAGCGCTCGGCCGCCCCCTCGAGGCGGATCAGCGTGTCGCTGTTCGTGCCGCAGATCCAGACGTCGTCCGTCGCCGGGTGCACGGCGAGGGCGTAGGGCGTCTCGCCGGCGAGCGGGCGGATCGGCAGCGCGAAGCTCCGGAAGCGTCCCGTCTTCGGGTCGAAGGCCGCGATCGAGCCCGCGGAGAAGCTCGGCACCCAGAGCGTGCCGTGGCGGTCGAAGCGGATCCGGCGCGGCGCGGGGAAGGGCGTCTCGAAGAGCTCGACCGCGAGCGTCTCGGGATCGATCCGCCCGATGCGGTTCTCGTTCAGCTGGCTGAACCAGACGCCGCCGTCGGGCGCGACGTCGATCCCGTAGGGGATCGGCATCGTGAAGCCGCTCCCCGCGCCGTCGCCCGAGGTGCGGCTGCGTAGGTCCACCTGCTGGTCCAGCCACAACATCACGGGCATCAGGCGCAGCACGACCGCCTGCCCGAGCGTGCGCGCCGGGAGGCGCACGTGGCGCTGCGCGCCCGTCGCCGGGTCGAACATGCCCACGTGGTTCGAGGCGGCCATCGTGTACCAGATGCGGCCCTGGCGATCGAAGCGGAGCGTGTGCGGGTAGTAGCCCTCCGCGACCTCGTGGAGCTCGAAGCGTTCGGTCGACGGGTCGAAGCGCGCGAGGCGGTTTCCGATCGCGAGCGTGAGCCAGAGGCTCCCGTCGGGCGCGACCTGGAGCGAGTGCGGGCCGACGCGCGAGACGGCGGTCTGCGAGACCGGCCCGCGCGCCTCGCCGAAGATCCCGCCGAGCGGGAGGTCCTCCTGCGGCACGGCCCAAGCCGCGCGCGCGCCGGTTCGCGGGTCGAGGCGGTGGAGCTGGTCCTGGCTCCCGTCCACCGAGTAGAGGCGGCCGTCGGGGTGCACGATCACGTCGTGCTGCATCGAGGCGCGCGAGCCGAGGTCCCACTCCTCGACGAGCGCGCGCCGCACCTCGGGCGGCGGCGCCGGCGCGAAGGCCTCCGCGTCCTCCCAGCCCCGCGTGAGGAGCGGCACCGCGTGCGCGGGGTCGTACGCGGCGACCAGCTCCGCGGCGAGCCCCTCGTGGAGCGGGGCGGTGAGCCGCGAGCCGCGGCGCTCCATCGCGACGATCAGCTTCTGCCACTCGCTCCTGGGGCGCGGGCGGCGCGTCCACTCGCTCCCCTGCTGGTGGCAGTACGTGCACTCGCGCTTCAGCCGGTGCTGGAGCTCCGCCTCGCCGAAGCGCTCCACCACGAGGCTCCACCAGTGATGGGCCGGGAGCTGCGCGGCGACGGCGGCGGGATCGGTGTGGCGCGCGAGCACGAGCGCCACTGCCTCGCCCGTGGCGACGCCGGCGCGCTCGGCGTCCTGCCAGCCGATCCGCCGCGCGCGCACCACGTATGCTCCGGCGGGGTCGAGCGCGGGGGTCGCGAACGCGCCCGCCGCGTCGCTCCACACCGAGACGCGCTGCGCGGGCTCGCCCCACGACACGGTGACCTGCGCACCCGCGAGCGCGCGGCCCTCCGCGTCGTGCACGAAGCCCGTGATGGGCTCGGCGTGCGCGCCGCTCGCGGCGCCGAGGCAGACGAGGGCGAGAGCCGCTGCGGCGTGGCGTCGCGCGTGCATCGCGCCGCATCCTACCGCTTGCCCTGCTAGCCTGCGCGGCGCCGGCGGGAGAGCGTTGAACGATCGCGACCTCGAGATCGTGCGGGCGCGCCCGGGCTGGACCCGCGTGCTCCCGTGGATCGGGAAGACGCCATCGCTCACGCGCCGGCAGTGGCGCGTGCTCGGCCTCCTCGGCACCGCCGAGCTCTTCGAGTCCTACGACCTCGGCCTGCTGACGCTCGCGCTCCTCCAGATCCAGGCGGGGCTCGGCGTGGCCGAGCACGAGATCGGGAGCCTGGTGAGCCTCGTGCGCCTCGGCGTGCTGCCGGCGCTCCTCGCCGGAATCCTCGCCGACCGCTTCGGGCGGCGTCGTCTCCTGCTCGGGACCGTGCTCGCGTTCACGCTCACGACCTTCATGACCGCGTTCGTGCAGACGCCGGCCCAGTTCGCCGGGGTGCAGTTCCTGACGCGCGCGTGCCTCTACGCCGAGACCTCGCTGGCCGTGGTCGTGCTCGCGGAGGAGCTCTCGGCGCGCGACCGCGGCTGGGGCCTCGGCGTGCTCGGCGCGCTCGGCGCCCTCGGGCACGGCGTCGCGGCGCTCGTCTTCGCGTTCGTCGAGCTGCTCCCGTTCGGCTGGCGGGCACTCTACGCGCTCGGCGCGCTCCCGCTCCTCGCAATCGCCTGGCTCCGGCGCGGCCTCCCCGAGACGGAGCGCTTCGCGCAGACGAGGGCGCAGCGCCCCGAGCGCTGGTTCCAGCCCGTGCTTGCGCTGCTCCGCATGTACCCCGGGCGTCTCGCACTCCTCCTCGCCGCCGTGCTGCCCGTCGAGTTCGTGTCGATCACGGCGTCCACGTTCATGGCGAAGACGCTCCAGGAGGTGCACGGTTGGTCGCCCGCCGGCGTGACCGTGCTCTACGTGGTGGGCGGCGCGCTCGCGATCGTGGGCAACGTCGCCGCGGGCCTCTGGAGCGACCGCATCGGCCGGCGCGCCACGGTGGCAGTGCTCGTGGTGGCGTACGGCGGCGCGTGCTTCGGCTTCTACAACAGCGCGGGCTGGAGCGTGGCCCCGCTCTGGATCGCGATGATCTTCGCCTCGCAGGGCGCCGCGGTGCTCTTCAAGGTGCTCGGGAGCGAGCTCTTCCCGACCTCGTATCGGAGCACGGCCTCGGTGGTGCGCGCCGCGGTCGGCACGCTGTTCGGATCGCTCGGGCTCTGGCTCGAGAGCCAGCTCTATCCGGTCGCGGGCTCGCACGGGGCCGTGATCACGTGGCTGCTGCCGCTCCTCGCGCTCACGCTCCTCGTGGCCTGGCGCCTGCCGGAGACCGCCACGCGCGAGCTCGAGGAGATCGCGCCCGAGCGTTGAGCGGATGCGTGCCGCGGCTAAGCTCCGCGCCCGTCCAGGGGACGCGCCGGCGTTCCCGAACCGGGGGAGACATGGGGCGAGTGGTGCGCGCGGGGGGCGACCTTTCGCGCGTGGGAGGCGACCGCTTCTACGTCTCGCGGCGGCGCATGGTCGAGCGCCTCGCGCGCTCCGGCATCCGGGACGCGCGCGTGCTCGAGGCCCTCGCCGCGGTGCCGCGGCACGCTCTCGTCGCCGATGCCCTCGGCCATCGCGCCTACGCGGAGGCGCCGCTCCCGATCGGGGCGGGGCAGACCATCTCGGCACCGGGCACGGTGGCGGCGATGAGCGCGGCGCTCGCGCTCACCGGCAAGGAGCGCGTGCTCGAGATCGGGACGGGCTCGGCCTACCAGGCGGCCGTGCTCGCGCGCCTCGCCGCCCGCGTGATCTCGGTGGAGCGCGTGCCGGCGCTCGCGAGCCGCGCCCGCCGCGCGCTCGACCGGCTCGGCGTCTCGAACGTGGTCGTGCACCTCGGCGACGGCACGCGGGGCTGGCCGGCCGAGGCGCCCTACGACGCGATCCTGGTGACCGCGGGCGGCCCCGCGCCGCCCGACCCGCTGCTCGCGCAGCTCGCGCCGGGCGGGCGCCTGATCGGGCCCTTCGGCCCGCGCGGCGCGCAGCGTCTCCTGCGCGTCCGGCGCGACGCCCGGGGCGTGCTCCGCGCGCCCGAGGTGCTCGGCGTGGCGAAGTTCGTGGACCTGGTCGGCGATCACGGATGGGGCGACTGAGCGGGCGCGAGACAGCGGCGCGAACCGGGAGCGGCGCGAGCGCGCTGCTCCTCGCGCTCGCCCTCGCGGCGTGCAGCACGCGGCCGGCGGGCATCGTCCACGTCGTGGCGCCCGGCGAGAACCTCTACCGGATCGGGCTCCACTATCGCGTCTCGGTCGAGGCGATCGCGGGGGCCAACGGCATCTACGACGAGCGGCAGCTCGCGGTGGGGACCCACCTCTGGATTCCGCGCCCGCAGCGGAGCGCCATCGACCAGCCGCTCGTCCCGCCCGACCAGCTCCGGAGCACGGCGCAGAACGACGCGCTCGAGAGCGGCGCGCTCCGCTTCTCCTGGCCGATCCACGGCCGGCTCACCTCGCGCTTCGGCTGGCGGCGGAGCCGCATGCACCAGGGCATCGACATCGGCGCCCGCTCCGGCACGCCCGTGCGCGCGGCCGAGAGCGGGAGGGTGATCTTCGCGAGCCGCCTCGGCGGCTACGGCAACGTGATCGTGGTGCGCCACGGCAACCGCTACGAGACGGTGTACGCCCACAACCGGCGCTTCACGGTGAGCCGCGGGATGTACGTGCAGAAGGGCGAGGTGATCGCCGAGGTCGGCTCCACCGGGAACGCGCGCGGGTCGCACCTCCACTTCGAGGTACGCCGCGACGACGACCCGCGCGACCCGCTACTGTTCTTGCCCTGAGAGCTCCTGCGACGGAGGGGAACGATGGACGCGCGCGCGCTCGCCAAGAAGGTCCGCGACATCCCGAACTTCCCGAAGCCCGGCATCCTGTTCCGCGACATCACGCCGCTGCTGCTCGATGCGAAGGCCTTCGAGGCCGCGGTCGCAGCCATGGCCGAGCCGTACCGCGAGCGCGGCGTCGAGCGCCTCCTCGCGATCGAGTCGCGCGGCTTCCTGTTCGGCGCGCCGATCGCCCAGGCGCTCGGCGTGGGGCTCGGCCTCGTGCGCAAGAAGGGCAAGCTCCCCTGGGACACCCACGAGGCGCGCTACGAGCTCGAGTACGGCGTGGACTCGGTCGAGATGCACAAGGACGCCGTCGCGAAGGGCCAGCGCGTGCTCGTGGTGGACGACCTGATCGCGACCGGCGGCACCGCGAGCGCCGCCGTGGACCTCGCGCGCCAGGCGGG
>Ga0187893_10014209_pt1 | contig 10910 bp, 5 predicted proteins | sample MA1701074metaG_FD_139574 | JGI IMG/M metagenome (GOLD analysis project Ga0187893, IMG submission 139574) | White microbial mat communities from a basaltic lava cave in the Kipuka Kanohina Cave System on the Island of Hawaii, USA - MA170107-4 metaG ...
AGCTGAAGCCGACCGGCGAAGGAATGTTATTTAACGTCCAGATGTAAGTCAGCAGGTCGTTGTCGGGGTCAAACGCCTGAATTTGAAATTTCACCGTATCGGATAAACCGGCGCGCAACGGCGAATCTGTCGCCGGCGAAATTTTGATGATGATCGGTTTGCTATTCGCCGCAATCGGCAAGTCGCGGTTGAAACTGAGGTCAAAACCGGTGAGCGGGTAAACCTGCGTTTCACCAACGGCGCCGGAGCCGAAATAATTATGAGTCGCAGTGATGATCGGCGTGTTGCCCGTGCGCGCGAGCGCTGTCCCACGCGCGCCGATGTTGTTGAAAATATCGTTGCCCAGCCCCGGCGTGCCGCCAATAATCGGGATCGCGTTGCCTTTGCAAAAAATCGCGCCGCCACCTTCGGGGATTTTGACTTCATTGCCCACGATAATATTGCGGCTGATCTGCGGCGTCGCCTCATTCAAGTAAATTGCCGAGCCGTTGTCAATCGAACGATTCTGGCGAAACTCGCAGGCGCGAATCTCTCCACCGGCGCGATGATAATAAATTACGCCGCCGCGCCCCTGATTTTCGAAAAAGCGACAGTTGCTCAAGTAAATCTGCTGGCTCGAATCAGCAGCGAGCGCGCCGCCCTCGCCGGCAGTATTGTTTCCGCGAAACGTGATTTGAGTCAAATAAACGCAGGCGCTTTTATGAATACGCACGCCGCCGGCCGCCGAAGATAAATCCGGCAGTGGCGAGCCGCTCCAATTGTGATTGCCGTTGATGATTGATAGATTTTGCAGATGTACGCGCAGGGCAAAATTAATTTCAAACAAGCGCGTGGTTTTTTCGCCATCGAAGATAACGCTGTCGGCATTTTGTCCGGCGAGAGCAACGCGATGCGGCAAGTATAGCGGAAATTTTTCGCCGGTCGTTTTGGCCGAATAAACGCCGTTGAGCAAATTAAGCCGCACTGAATCGCCCGGCTCGGTGAAAAAACGCCGCAACGCCGCACCGACGGTTTTCCACGGCGAATTGCGATTGACGCCCGAATGGCTGTCATGGCCTTTCGGCGAAATATAAAACTCGCGATTTCTTTCTGGCACCGTGATGGTGACGTAACGATAAGTGGAAACGTCGAATACCGACGGATTATCGACGAGCGCCGCCACCGGCTTGCCGCCGAAATAATTGAAACGCGCGTCGATCTTGTCGCTGCGCGGGACGCTGCTCAATTCTTTTCCCGGCTTTGGCGCGCGATTGCCATAAATGTCGTTGCCCTCGTTGGCCGCGCCGCCGATGATGGCTTTGCCGTTCACGCCGAGATAAACACCGCCACCGCCGCCGGTCAACGCCGCGTTGTCGATAATGAAACTGCGCCAAATTCGCCCCAATCCATTCGTCACGGCAACGCCGCCGCCCTGCGCCGCGCTGTTGTCGTAAATGCGATTGTTGGTCAACGTTACTACCGCCATGCTATCGACATGTACGCCGCCGCCGGCTTGCTGCGCGCGATTGGCATAAAACTCTGAATCTTTACTCTCAACGGAATCTCCGATAGCCAGCACCGCCCCGCCGTTTTGCTGAGCCGAATTATTTGTAATTATGCAATTACGTATGACGGTTTTATAATTTCGCATCGCGGCGATAGCTCCGCCGTTTGTTGCCGAGTTGTTTTGCATATAACAATTTTCAATCGTCGTGGCCACGGCTTTTTTCTTTGCCGCCGCCGTTCCCGTTTTGACTAAAATCGCCCCGCCCCAATCGAGTGCTTTACCGCCGATGATGTTTAAATCTGCGATCGTGCTGCCAAGCAAATCATGCCCTTCAAAAACGCGGCTGCGATTGGCGGCGTCAACGGTGGCGGAGTCGCGCCCAACGCCGCGAAGAGTGATATAACTTTCCAGCGGCACGGGAAAAATTTCACCATTCGTGGCCGGCGAAAATTTCCCCGGCAAGAGTTGCACGGTCAACGGGCTTTTATCAACGCCGAAAACGAGCCGTAATGCCTCGTCGAGCGTGCGGAGCGCCTGGGTTCGCGACGTTCCAATTGCGGCGTCGTTGCCGGTTGGCGAAACGTAAATCGTTTTGGTGTTCGATGGCATCCGGCTGGCGACCTGCCGAAAATTGTCCGAGGCAAATTGCGCGAACGGCGCCAGCATCGTCGAATCGGGAATTTGCCCCCAATAATTGTAGCGCGCGTCAACTTTAACGCCAAGCTCGAAGCGATGAATTTGCGAGCCGCCCAGCACCGCGGTGTTCAGATAAATGTCATTGGCCTGCGTATCGCGCGTGCCGATCTGCGGCAAAGACGCGCCATCCAGCGCGATCGCCCCGCCGCCGGCAATCGTGGCGCGATTCGCGATGAGGCGATTGTTGAAAATGCGCACGCTCGAAAGCGTCACATACAGCGCGCCGCCAAAAGCAGCCGAATTATTTTTAAACTCGTTTTTGGCAAACCTGCTCTCGCTGGTGGAATCGCAATGCGCCGCGCCGCCGCCGTTGGCCGCATTGTTGTCGGTGAAAATATTTCCGGTTAGTTCCGTCGTATCGTCCAGCAAGGCCAGCGCCCCGCCGTGGCCGGTGCTGCGGTTGCGGCGAAAAATATTGTTGCGAATTTCCGAGCTTTTGACTTTGATAAACGTTATCGCCGCGCCGCGCTGTGATTGATTGTCTTCAAAAAGGCAATTTTCAATCACAATATCCTCGCTGAAGCGCGCAAGAATAGCGCCGGTTTTCAGGTTGGTTTTATAATTTCGAAAGGCCAGATTGGCTAAACGCAGATTCGAAATATCTTCCAGCCGGAGCAATTCGTGATTCGACATATTGGCGCCGCTGAAGATCGTTCCGGCGCCTGTTGTTGTGCCGAGAACCGCGATATTGCTTTTGGCATAAATCGGAAACTGTTCGCCGTTGGCAGCGACGGAATAGTTTCCCGGCGCGAGCTTGATCGTCAGTGAATCGATGTCGGTTGCGAAGATTTGTGAAAACGCATAACCAAGTGTGCGCCATGGTGAGTTTATCGAACCATTGTTGTCGTTGGAGCCGTTCGGAGCGACATAAAATTCAGTGCTGCCGAGCGGAATGTTATTCGCGAGATTACGGTAATTGTTGACATCAACAAACGCGGCCGGATAAACCAGATGCGTGGTGGGAACGGCGCCCCAATAGTTGTAGCGCGCGTTGACCGGCGTGGTATTGTCGATCACGTATAATTGCGCGCCGGTGGCGCCGCCGATGTTATCGTGAATATCATTGCCGGCGTCCAGCGCGCCGCCGATGATCGGATTGCTCGAATGCACGATGATGCCGCCGGCATTTTTGGCTATGGTGCGGCTGGCGCTATTTCCGCGAATGCGATTGCGTTGCAGCGTCGGCGCGGCGAGATTGATATAAATGCCGCCGGCGCCATTTCTGGCCGTGTTTTGTTGAATGATATTCGCCAGCAGCCGGGCGGATTTCATTTGATTGCAATAAACCCCAGCTCCGTCAAACGCAATATTATTTTCGAGCAGATTGTTTTCGAGAAGAATATCCGAGCCGCCATCCAGAAATACGCCGCCGCCGAGCGTCTTCGCTTCGTTGGCGCGTATCCGGCAATCTTTGATAACAATTTTCCGGCAATGGCGCAATACGATGCCGCCGCCGCGACTACCCTCGCCGGTATCGATTTTCGCGAAACCGTTGCGCAACGTCACTCCGGCAATTGTAACTCCGGCAACATTTTGTCCGAATATGCCGCGGCCGTTTTTATTCGCGTCGATGATCGTGTTGATACCGCCGTTGCCAAGAAGTGAAATCCAACTTTTTAATTTAATCGGAAAGCTTTCACCCGTCGCGGTGACACCAAAAATCCCAGTCGTTAATTTGACCACCTTCGGATTGAGAGAGTCCGCGGTCAACTGGCTCAAAGCAAAAGTGATGGTGCGCCACGGCGTATTTTTCGCCCCGGCGCCGGCGGTGTTAATGCCGGTGGGCGAAACGTAAAAAGTGTCAGTTGCCGTGACGGCGCGATTGCCGGGGAGGTGGTCATTTGCCAAAACAACGCTCGACCCGCTCACAGCACTAATAAATATTGTCAAAAAAATCAGACAGCGGGATTGCATGGGCATGACCATAATTGGGTAAATACAAAAACTAACGGTAAAAATTTCGAAACAATTCTTGCTTAAATTATACCGGCAAGAGGCAATGTTTGGAAAAACCGGGGGGAGTTAAATCAAGCGGGTATTGTAACTATTCAGGGAGTATTGTTCAAAGCGCAGAAATCAAGGCAAAACCACTTCCGAATGGCGCTCCTGTTCCGCCATTTGAATCATGTAGCGTTCCAATCCCAAATTCAACGCGGTGATGAAATCATTGGGGTTCCAGCCCTCCACTTTTTTAGAAACAAAACGCCGGTCCGCTAAAATTTCGGCAATGGATTTGTCGTAAAATAATGCCGCATCTTCGCCGCCGTCCTTGTGCCAGACGACCGAGGTTCCGGGAGGCGCGAGCGCGCGCACTTGCAAAGTTTTTCTATCGATCATCACCAGGCCGTTGCCGGTTTCGCGACTTAATTCGAATTCGTCGATTGTGGCCGCATAAATCATCTCATCGGTGACTATTAAATCCCGCACCGAATGGTTGACGAGCGCCGGATGCCGCAAAACGCCGATTTCTCCGGCTTGGAGGTCGTAAAATCCGATGCCGCCATAACCTTCGCTGCTCGCGCTTTCATAAAAAGAAAATCCAACCCAGATTTTATTATTCGCCAACGTCGCGGCAGATATGGTGGATTCAATTTCGCCAAGCCTGCTCCGGAATTCTTCATTATCATCGTCGTAACCGAAATGCCCGATGATCTGGGGACGATATTGCAAAAGCCGCTCAACGGAAGGTCTGGGAAAATGCGCCAACACCCTCACATCACCGAGGGAATCGCTCAAGATATCATATTTATCCAACGTGATTTGGGCGTCGCCAAATCGAAAAACGTTGGTTCTTTCAACCGGCAGTTGTTGCTGCTCCCATTCGTTCATTTTATAATGACCGGGGCGTGATGCAGCCAAATCTAACCCGCAAAGATGGAGATAGCCTCGTTGCCTAAATTCGCGCATGATGGCGCCAAGATCGTGATGTCCCCATTCAATGAGAATGTAGATGAGAGCTTTGTCAGGAAAGGTTGCTTCGAGATCGGGCATTCGCATGGCGCTGAAGGATTGTGCGCCCTTCGGATGATAGGCTTGATAATCATCATAGCTGCGCAAATCCAGCAAAATCGCCCTGCCAGTGTTCATCCATTCCCAGGCTTGTTGCGCCTCAAGGCGGGGCATCGGCCCGGCAGAGGTCAGACTATCATGATCATTTGCGCTGAGGAATGAAGCCAATATATATTCGGGGTCACGCTGCTTTTGTTCCGGCGCAATGCCTGATTCAAAAATGTAAAGCGAGTCATAGTTGGACAAGCCATTGCGAGGCGCAGATTGGTTCCAATCGTGTTGATTTGGTCTTGAGCTGATTTTAAAAAAGGCCGTCAATAGCCCAATGATAAATGCCACACTCAGCCAATAACGGAAACGCGATTTCGTCATGAAAATGTCGCTCCAGTTGATATATCGGGACTGGAAAATCACTTTTGGTAAGTTTATAATACCGGCAAGGCGGCAAATTTGGTGAGACCGGGTGGAGGAATGTGGAAAGAAACCGCCGGTTTATTCAAGCGTAACGCCGCGGGTTTCCGGGAGCAGCAAAATCATCATCGCCCCGATTAAAAAGAAAGCCGAAGTGAGCGCCAGCGCGCTGCCGATGCCGTATATGTCGGCGAGTTTGCCAATGGTAAAAGGCGCCAGCGCGCTAAACGCGCGACCGGCGTTGTACGCAAAGCCCTGTCCAGTGGCGCGAATGGAGGTGGGAAAAAGTTCCGCCAGCATCGCGCCGAAAAGTGAAAAATATCCGGAGCCGAAAAAGCCGATGAACGGCCCGAGTATCAGCAGCGCGGAATCACTGCGCGCCATCTGTCCGTAAATCGGGACGAGTATCGCGGCGGTGAGGAGATAAAAAATAAACGTGGGTTTGCGGCCAAAGCGGTCAGCGATAAAACCAAACGACAGATAACCGAAAAACGCGCCGATTTGCATGGGAATAATCCAGCCGGAAGTTTTGACGATGCTCATGCCGGCGCCGCCCTGCGCCGGCGGTTTGGATAAAAATCCCGGCAACCAGGTGAAGAGGCCCCAGTAGGCGAAGAGAACAAAGCTCGTCAGGAGAGTGGCGATGAGTGTGCGGCGCAATAAAGCTGGTTGGAAGATCGCGCTGAGTTTTTCTTTAAAGAAAGAGGACAGATGGACCGTTTGTGCTACGTTCCAAACCGGTGGTTCGGGAACTCGGCGGCGAATCCAGATGGTGAGCAGTGCGGGGAGAACGCCGACGAGAAAAAGCGCGCGCCAGCCGAAGCGGGGCAAGACAAAAGCGGAAACGAGCGCGGCTAAAATATATCCGAGCGCCCAGCCGGATTGCATGATGCCAATGGCTTTGCCGCGATGCTCGGCGGGCCACGTTTCGGAAACCAGCACGGAGCCGGAGGACCATTCGCCGCCCATGCCGAGGCCAAGCAGGCTGCGCCAAAGAATGAGTTGCAGAAGATTCTGAGCAGTAGCGGTTCCGGCAGAGCAGAAAGAATAAATTAAAATGGTGGCGATGAGCGCTTTCGTGCGCCCGATGTAGTCCGCAATGACGCCGAACAAAATGCCGCCGATAGCCGAGGCCAGTAATGTTACCGAAGCTAATAGTCCGGCGGTGGCCGAATCAAATTGAAATTCTTTTTGAATAGTGGTGAGCGCAAAGGTGTACAGCAGCACATCCATCGCGTCGAGCATCCACCCGGCCTGCGCGGCGAAGAGCGCGTGCCATTGCGTGGAGGTGATGTTGCGTGACCACTGCAGGCGGAGGTTTGGCATGAGGTGACGATATTACTTTAGGCTTGCCTATTCCGTCGCCGGCGGCACGTAGTGCAGATACGCATTCATCATTTCAATCGCCGCCGACTTCTCCTTGATATCGATCATCATCAAGTCGCGCAACGAAATGACGCCGACGAGACGCTCCCCGGAGGCGATGACGAGATGGCGGATGCCGTGCGATTGCATTTTGGCGAGGCACGCCTCATAACTCTCAGTCGGATGCGCGGTCACCAGATGGCTCGTCATCACCTGCTCGATTTTGACCTGCTGCGGATCAAGCCCTTTGGCGACGATGCGCTTCATCAAATCGCGCTCCGAGAAAATGCCGACGAGGCGGTCTTCATTCAACACCGCCACCGCGCCGATGCCTTTCTCAACCATGAATTGAACCGCTTCGATGACGGTTTGCCCGCGTTGCACGGTAAAAACGCCGCGGTTTTTCACGATATTGCCGACAGTATCCATGAGCAATTCTCCCTTCGCGTTTTAGTTTTGTTTACGTTTTACACCTTACGTTTTATTCATTCTCCTCGCGCAGCCGCGCCAGCACCGAATAATCCTCGAGCGTCGAGGTGTCGCCTGCGGATTCGCGGCCAGCGGCAATATCGCGCAGCAAACGCCGCATGATTTTGCCGCTGCGCGTTTTCGGCAGCGCCTCGGTGAAACGAATATCATCCGGCTTCGCAATCGCGCCGATTTCTTTCGCGACGTGCTCTCGTAGTTCCTTGCGCAATTCATCGGAAGCTTTTTTCCCGGTCTGCAAGGTCACAAAAGCCGCGAGCGCCTGTCCCTTCAACTCATCGGGGCGACCAACCACCGCGGCTTCAGCGACCATCGGATGGCTCACCAGCGCCGACTCGACTTCCATCGTGCCGAGGCGATGCCCCGCGACATTCACCACATCGTCGATGCGGCCCATGATCCAGTAGTAACCGTCTTCGTCGCGGCGCGCGCCGTCGCCGGTGAAATACGCGCCCGGCACTTCGCTCCAGTATTGTTTCTTGTATCGCTCCGCATCGCCGTAAATCGTGCGCAGCATCGACGGCCACGGCTTTTTGATAATGAGAAAACCGCCGGTGTTATCCGGAACCGGTTTGCCGTCTTTGGAAACGATTTCTGGCAGTACTCCGAAGAACGGACGCGTTCCCGAACCCGGCTTCGTTGGAATTGCGCCGGGCAATGGCGTAATCATAATCGCGCCCGTTTCCGTCTGCCACCACGTATCGACGATCGGACAACGGCCTCGGCCGATTACTTTGAAATACCACATCCATGCCTCAGGATTGATCGGCTCGCCGACCGTGCCGAGCAGGCGCAATGACGTCAGATCGTGCTTGCGCGGCCATTGCTCGCCCCATTTCACAAACGCGCGAATCGCCGTCGGCGCCGTATAAAAAATGTTGACGCGATATTTTTCAATGATCGCCCACAAACGATCCGGCTCCGGAAAATTCGGCGCCCCTTCATACATTACCGAGGTCGCGCCATTTGAGAGCGGGCCGTACACAATGTACGAGTGCCCCGTCACCCAGCCAATATCGGCGGTGCACCAATACGTGTCTTCATCTTTCAAATCAAACACCAGCCGCGAGGTGAGAGTCGTCCCGACCATGTAGCCGCCAGTTGTGTGCAAAATGCCTTTCGGCTTGCCGGTGGTTCCCGAAGTATAAAGAATGTAAAGCGGATGTTCGGCGTCAAGTTGCTCGGCGTCGCAAGCCGGCGAAGCCGTCATCATTAACTCGTGATACCAGTGATCGCGTCCGGGTTCCATTCCCACTTTCTGGCCGGTGCGTTGCACGACGACGATGTTTTGTATCGTGGGCGTATTCTTCGTCGCTTCATCCACTGCCTTTTTTAACTCGACAACGTTGCCGCGACGATAGCCACCGTCTGCGGTGATGATGAGTGAGGCTTGACAATCATTCACGCGGTCTTTTAAAGCTTCCGCGCTGAAGCCGCCGAAAACTACGGAATGCGTGGCGCCAATGCGCGCGCACGCGAGCATCGCAATCGCCGCTTCCGGAATTTGCGGCATGTAAATGATCACCCGATCGCCCGCTTTGATATTGAGCGATTTGAGCACGTTGGCAAACTTGCAAACCTCGCGGTGCAAATCCTGATAAGTTAAAACCCGCGAATCGCCGGGCTCGCCTTCCCAAATAATTGCCGCTTTATTTTTCCGCCACGTATTGAGATGGCGATCCAAGCAATTGTATGAAATGTTGGTCTTCGCGCCGACGAACCATTTTGCGAACGGCTCGTTCCATTCGAGCACTTTGTCCCATTTTTTAAACCAGTGCAGCTTTTCGGCCTGCGCGCTCCAAAAACCGTCGGGGTCGTCGATCGAGCGCTTGTACATTGCCTCATATTCTTCGAGGCTGTTGATATGCGCTTTCTTGCAAAAATCCGGGCTGGGGTTGAAGACGCGATCTTCTTTCAATACGGACGTAATGTCGTCGGGCATGTAAATTTCTCCATCTCGATGAAACGCTGAATTGTTTCGGCAATGATAAAATCGTATTGGCTAATTTGAGTGCCTCTTCTCGTTTAAGTAGCAACGTTAAGAGTGGGCGCGTAAATCATTTCAGATTTTTTGTCACATCGCGATTAGATTTAAAAAGTAGCAGCAAACGTTTGATCTGCCATCCGGCATCTCCGGCGCCGGCTGTATCTCAAACGTTTGCCAGAATGCTTTTGACTGTCTGCTTGGTCAGACGCGCAAGCGGGATGATAGCGATATAACGGGACATCTTATTTTCGACAATGGCTTCGTAAATCGTCAACCAGTTGTTTGAAAGTAGGGCATTTGGCGTAGATTTTTTCCCAATCGACTTTCTGAAGCAAATCTACACCATCTTTATATTTGTCGTATCGTTTTTTCAATCGAGTACGGAATAGCTCATCTATAACTTTTGCTGGCGGTTTCATATCATTGACATTCTCTGGTTGATTCCAAGACGAAAGCTTTTTTACTTTAAGCCTTTGCGCCAAAATTTCTTCGTCTGCAAGAATCCACGCCTCTACTTCGTGCACAACCACATGACATCGCACCGCTGAACGACGTGAGGCCGCAATTTTCTCAATCATATCTGATTTGATTGCCTCGAGACGTTGCCGAAGGGGTAAATGCTTTTTTTCACCTGGCAGAGGATAATGATGGTAATCAACCAAACAAAATAGTACCTCTGCCCCACTGCGCAATTCAGAGCCGATTGTTCCATCCAATTTTCGCAAGAGCTGAGCGTTTCCTACATACGGTTTTATTTTAATGCCGCACCCTTGCACATCAATCGCTTTTGCCAAGAGTTTGCGTAATCCCTCTTCCGTATCGCCTTCGCAGAGCACTTTTATTCTCATAAACGTCCCCCGATTTCACCGGATTTCCAAAGCTCACCGAGAGAATATTCTTTCAGCCAATGTTCCAGTTCTTTTTGCGACAGACGTTTGAGCGTGCTCCAACCTTCCGCAGCCTCCGCAACAACAACGGCATCGGCATTCTGCAAGTATGAAATTAAATCCGGAGAATGTGTCGCGACAATGATCTGCATTCGTTCGGAGGCTTCTTGTAAAACGCTGGCGAGCAAACGCACCAATTGCGGATGCAGGCTCACCTCGGGTTCGTCGATACACAACAACGACGGCGGCTCAGGATCATAAAGCGCTGCTAATAAGCACATAAAACGCAAAGTTCCATCTGAGAGCAAGTTAGCCGTCATAGCGCGGTCGGAAAAATAGCGATCTTTCCATGCCAGGACAGTTTTGCCTTGCCCCCCCTCGGGGGGAAAGATCAATTGCTCAAACGAAGGAAAGGCGCGTTGTAGTGTAAAAAGGTACTCTTCATAATAGTCTCGATACTCTGGTTTATTGTGCATGGAATATAACACATTTGTTAGGTTATCTCCGTCTCGGCTAAGACGAGTGGACGGAAGGTCGGCATCCCATACACCAACCAAGTGCGCATTGCGGATAGGCGCATCCT
>Ga0187893_10014210_pt1 | contig 10909 bp, 12 predicted proteins | sample MA1701074metaG_FD_139574 | JGI IMG/M metagenome (GOLD analysis project Ga0187893, IMG submission 139574) | White microbial mat communities from a basaltic lava cave in the Kipuka Kanohina Cave System on the Island of Hawaii, USA - MA170107-4 metaG ...
GCGGTGTTGGAGTTTCTGGCGCGCGTATAGTTGCAACATGAGATCTCTGTAGGCTGGAATTAATGTAGTGAATTCCAGCATTCACCGAGAGCAGGTGATGTAAAGAGTTCCGCTCGGTATGGAGGGATAATCAATGCAGACTCCAGGTCTCGTGCTCTACAACAGTTTGGCCCCGGGCTCGGTTGAGAAGACGATCACATATGCCCAGATGGCAGAAGAGAGAGGTTTCCGCAATGTCTTGGTTTCGGAAGCAGGATCTGACTCGCTGGCGCTTGCCCAACACCTCGCGAGCGTGACTTCGCGGATTCAAGTCGGGACGTGTATCGCGAACATCTATCTGCGTCCTCCCCTGCTGGCGGCACTGCACGCTATCACCATCGACCGTTTCGCGCCTGAGCGGTTACTGCTCGGGCTAGGGACGAGTTCTGAGGCCTTGAACAAAGTCTATGGGGTCGTGATGGAGAAGCCGGCGGCGACCTTGCGCCACTACCTCAAAACAGTCACAGGCATCTTTCGCGGGGAGCACGATATACTTGCCCAAATGAAAGCTATGGGAATGGCAGCGCCCCGGGCCGCCCATAAAATCCCCATTTATGTCGGCTCTGCTTCCTCCCTGTGCTTGGGCGTAACCGGGGAATTGGCGGATGGGTGCTTTACTTCCCAATGTGCGCCGCACGGGCTGAAAGAAGTGCTCGGATATCTCGCCAAAGGGGCCCAGCGGGCAGGAAGAACGATAGCGGATATTTCCGTTGCTCCCTTGGTTCACTGTTGTGTCTGCGCAGATCGAGCTGTGGCACTTCGTGCAATCCGCCGTACTCTGGCATCCTACGGACAACGCCCGCTCTACACGCGTTTCTTTGCCCGACAGGGGTTTGTGAAAGAAGCCGAACAGATTGCTGCGGCTGCAACAAAGAGAGATATTGCCGCAGCAGAGGTTGCAATCTCCGAGGAAATGGCCGAACAGGTTGCTGCGATGGGAACCGCACAGGAGTGTCAGAAAAAAGTGGAGGAATTCGAAAAGGCGGGTGCGTCCTATGTGATTCTCTTTCCGATGGCGATTGATGGGGATTATGATCGCGGAGTCAGGGCAGCGTTAGAGGCGTTTAGTTAGTGAGAGAGCGCGAGGCGCTGGAATTCGCTGCACTCATTCTCGCCGACGAGAACTGAATCCCATCTCTGTAGAGGAGAGCGATATGGAACGTGAACAAAAAGGGTTGGTCGTCGATGCCGACGGACATATATTGGAGCCCGCTAATACCTGGATCAGATATATCGATCCGCAATACCGCGACCGCGCCATCAGGGTCGAGCGAGACGCAAATGGTTATGAATTCCTCTCGATTGATAACAAACCGCTCATGGCGCTCTACGGTCAGCTAGGAGCTCTGGGCGGTATCGAAATGGATGCAGAGCCGTTACTCACGCCAGGGAAGAGAACCTATGCCGATGGTTGCCCACCTGGGAGCTACGATCCCAAAGCACGCCTTCAGGTCATGGATCAAGAAGGCATCGACATTGCATTGCTGTATCCAACTATTGGTATCTGCTGGGAGGGCGCTGTGCAGGACGCGAAATTGGCTACTGCTTACACGCGCGCTTACAATCGCTGGTTGGTCGATTTCTGCCGGGAGGACCCTAAGCGGCTGTTCCCAGTTGCTCATATTTCACTGCTTGATCCTGAGGGAGCTGTCGAAGAGACAATCCGGGCGCGCAAGGATGGCTGTGTGGGAGTGTATCTCTCGCCAGATATGGAAGCGCGCGGTGGGAAACATTTTGATGACCAGGCGTTCGTTCGCTTTTGGGATACGGTTCAAGACCTGGGGATGCCAGTCGGGTTTCATGTCGTTGTGCGCGATCAGCCGTTTTTCCGCGAATGGTTCTTTCGTCCAGGCGCTCCAGACGGACTATTCGGCTTTGCGTTCTTGGCAATTGATGTGATGGCTGCATTCACGCAGATGTTGTCCGTGGGTATGTTTGAGAGATACCCGCGTCTCAAGTGTTCCGTCTTGGAAGCTGGGGCCAATTGGATTGCGGCTTGGCTTGACCGTCTCGATCACAAGTACCGCGTTATGGCGCACCGCACGCCGATTCGTATGAAGCCGAGCGAATATTTTTACCGGCAGTGTCTCATTTCTGTTGACCCTGATGAATCGACGACTGCTGAGATCGTGCAACACATCGGCGCCGACTATTTCATCTGGGCGTCGGACTATCCGCACATCGATGCCTCGTTCGGTGTCGTAGCCGAACTCAAGGAGCGGCTTGCACCTTTACCCGAGGCCGATCGACGCAAAGTTCTGGGTGAGAATGCGATACGATTTTACGGGCTTGGGGCATGATGAGGTGCCGCGGGCGGCCACACAGGGATGCCCCTCCATGAAAACAATGAGCAAGCCCGTAGGCTGGAATAAACGTAGTGAATTCCAGCTTTCCCTTCTATGAGACGATACATTACACGCCAAACAGATAAGCTGGGATTCGTTTCACTTATCCCAGCCTACGAAGCTACGCTCATCCCAGCCTACAAATGTTGATTAACCACAAGCCAGTGCATAAACATCTTGCCGTGCGGCTGGCAGCGAACACTCTCTCCAGTTAGCGCCGCCATCCTGCGTCCCAAACACCTGGCCCTTGCGGGTTGCGCAGTACACAACCTGCGAATCACGGCGACTGGGTGCCACGGTCATCATCGTACTGCGCACGGTCAGGCCATGATCAAAGCGTTTCCAGGTTTGCCCGAGATTCTGACTGCGATAGACGGAGCCTGTCCTCCCTAAAGCGGCGTCACTAAGAGCCGCATAAAGGGTGTTCGGATCATGGGGTGCGACTTGTATATCACGTGCGTACGCCAGAGGAGACTGACGCCAGATTTCCATCTCCTTCCACGTGCTGCCTTTGTCTTGACTGCAAAAGAGACCCATCCGGGTTGCCAGGAATACTGTTCCGGGTTGAGCTGCGCTTACACTCAAAGCATGAGAGTCCATCATGCCTTCTCTATTCGTATCACTGACAAGCTGGCTCTGCAGATGTTCCTGGGCTGTGAATTTGATCAGTTCCTTGGTGCAATCGCTCCACGTCTCGCCACCGTCTAGGCTACGGATGATGCCTCCGACTTCCAGACCCGCGTACAGTTCATGCGGATTGTTTGGGTCAATAGCAAGGCGAATAATGCGGCAAGGAAATCCCATCCGGACCATTCCCGCCGGCTCGATGATAGGGAGGCGCTTCCAGCTTTCCCCTCCATTATCGCTGCGGTAGACGCCTGGGGGGGCTGTTCCCAAGTAGAGAGTCTGCGAGTTCTGTGGATGAAAAAGGATCGACCACACGACCAGCCCTTTGTCTGGAAAATTCAGGCGCTCCCAATGTTCGCCACCATCCTGACTGCGGAAGGGACCGTCCTGAGTCCCCACATAGACAAGGTTGGGATTGTTGGGGTGAATGGCGATGGCCCGCACCTCGGCTCGTTCGGGCAGTCCTTTACTCAGCGATTGCCACTCGTTTGTGCCCACTGCCTGACGGAAGAGACCTCCTGGCAGTGTGGTGTCACTGGCCCCGCTCCAGGGTGCTGCACCGGCATAAACAAACTGGGTCATATCCTGGTCCTCCTTTTTGTCTCAAGCGTATACTCTGGCGCGAACTGGTCGTATAGTAGCACGTTTGCGGTGTTTCGTTACAGCCTTCCTCTAGACCTCGACACTCGCCAAGGCTCACCGTAACATGACACGCCAGAGAGAGGAGGGAGTCAGATGGAAGCTCTGCTCAGTGATCCGGCTTTTCGCATTTATGCTCTTTGTGTTGCGGTACTGGGAGTGAAGATGCTTGCTTCAGCGGTGTACACGGGAACGAGACGGCAAAAGGTTGGGGGATTCGTTAACCCAGAGGATGCCAAATCCTTTGGTGCACCAGGGACGGAGGCAAGAGCAGAGGAGGCCCCGGCGGTTGCCCATGCCTTGCGCATCCAGCGCAATGACCTTGAGAATATTCCGCTGTTCTTTGCCGTGGGCCTAATTTATATCCTCACTGGAGCTTCGTTCATGGGTGCTGCTGTGCTGTGTGGACTGTTCACGGTGGCGCGTGTAGCCCACACCCTCGCCTATATGCGCAGAGCCCAACCGGCTCGTTCCATTTGTTTCGGGATTGGAGCGCTGTGTACGCTAGCGATGATCTTCCGCATCGTGATGAACGTGCTTTGAGGTTCTTCCGGCAAAAACTCTTGCCTGTTTTTGTCTGGGAGACTTCTGAAACCGTCTCATATGAGCCTTGCAGGAACAAGATCTAATCAAGGTGACGAATACCAACTTCGTGTTGCGCTGCACTGGTTAATCCGGCTCGTTGCTCGATAGAGCAGCGAGAAACTAAAACCAATCAGGCTACGAGTTATGCTGCTCGCGAAGCGAGTCTCGGTATTTGACGAGATGGTCGCGAGTGTCCGCGTCGATTGCATCTGACGGTATGAACCTGTAGTTGCACTCCTTCCTTCTTCTGGAGCTGCTCAATGACTTCAAAAAGATTTCTGGCTTGAGGGTTTCCTCTCGGGCCGAACATCCGCATCAGACTCTTGGCTGACTTCTCTGTCAAGCTGCTCAACTCTTCAAAGCCCATGGTCGCCTTAATATAGTCCCGCAGGATCGCCTTCCCAACGTCCATATCTCCAGCAAGCAGACACTGGGTGCCTTCTTTAAGTAGTTCTTCACGAAATACAGGATCACGCTGCACACGCGCCTGAATCGTTTCTTTGAAATTCCGTGTGAGAGCCATCGTTATGCCTCCTGTTTCTTGCGGCGCTTGTAGTCCTGCCAAAGAGTTTGTGCTGCCTCGATGTCTTTCTGCTGGCGCTTCTTGGTCCCGCCACCAAGGAGAATGACAATAGTTTCTCCGTCTTTTCCGAAATAGACCCGGTAGCCGGGGCCGAAATCTATCCGGTATTCAAAAACACCACCTCCGACACCTTTAGTGTTAGAGAAATTGCCTTGCTCTATGCGGCTTAAGGCGGTCACTACCTTCGCTGCTGCTTGAGCATTGAGCCTGTCGAACCAGTTTGCATAGGGACTGCGCCCTTGAGCGTCGAGATACTCTTTGATCTCGATCATGCAGTAAAGGTAACATAGAAGTTACCAGCTGACCAGTCCTGACTTGGTCGCTGAGCACTTGCTCAGGTTGTAAGAGGGAGTTGAACCGAATTTCTGTAGACTGGAATGAACGTAGGGGCACGGCGTGCCGTGCCCCTACGGCGTTTAGCGCTTCACTTGCACTGGCGGCGTCGTCTCGCTCAATCTTGCCAGAATCTCTTCGTCTGTCATGCGGAGAACCCTTTGATTCTCCGGGGGGAACTCCATCATCAGCTTGCTCTTTTCGGGTGCCGGCTGAGCGACTTTCCCGCCTTGTGACTCGAATGCCTGTGGATTTTTGTAGCGCTGAAGTTCCTCGGCGTTGATGCCAGAGAGTTTGACGACTTCGGGATCAATCCAGGCTTCGGCGTCGATCGCATTGCCTTCTGAAGTAGAGAACTCCAGCATGATGCCTTCTGGCGCGGCGAGGTAGATCGACTTACAGAAACCGTGATCGATTGGTCCCATGACCCAATACCCGTGGGAGCGCACCCGGTCGCGCATCGCCAGCAGGTCGGCCTCAGTATCGACATTCAACGCGACGTGTTGCATCACGCCCGCTGCAACTGGCGACCCGGTCCAGGCTGCATGGGAAACCCCTTTGATCGGTTGGATTTCGCCAATCTCGGGCCCCTGGACGAACGCGATCGAGGAACTGTCCCCCAATTTGACAAAACCATGGAAGGTATTTTTGACCCCGTGCATCCAGTACAGGGCGACGAGTTCCATCCCGCACACGTCAGTAAAGAACTCAATCTGCTTTTTGATGTCCTTCGTGCAGATAGCGAGGTGGTGAATACCGTTTGGCAGGCCCATAGAAAATCCTCCTTTGTATAAATAGGTTAAAGTTGATCAGCTCTGTCCCTTGCTTGTCATCTCATAGCAGCTTTGGGAGTACCTTGTCAGTGAGCAGCATGAAGGTCTCATGGCTGAGCGGCGCGCCCATGAGGTAATCGAGGTGGATCTCCTCACGCAGGCGCGCAATCTCATCGACCACGCGTTCTGGTGAGCCATGGATAATAACCTCGTCAACGTATCGTTTGACCGGGTCAGCGACGCTGAACAGACTGGGACTCACATAGGTCTTGAGCATCCAAAGAGCGCCCTGACGGGCAACCTCTTCTGCTTTATCTTCGGTAGGAGCAAGCGCTAGTAGCCGGGCCATAGGGATCTCCCGGCCCGCGATCGAATATCCGTTTTCTTCAAGCTTTTGCTGGTAGAGTTCTCGCTTCTCACCAAGCTCCGTGTGGGTTGCGTGAGGGTCCATGAGGATGGAGTATCCGGCTGCCGCCGCCCATTCGATCGATCCCGGTGACGCAGCTGCTGTCCACACTGGCGGGTGAGGCTGCTGCAGTGGTTTGGGCAACACCTCGACGTTGTCGAACGAGAAGTACTTGCCTTTGTAGGTCAGACGTTCGTCGGTCCACGCTCGCACCACAATATCGACAGCTTCCCGGAAGCGGGCGTAACTCTCATCGAAGGGCACGCCAAAAGTTTTGAACTCGTTGAGATCGTATCCGCGCCCAGCTCCCCAATTGACCCGCCCGTCCGAAAGAATATCGAGCAGGGCGATTTCCTCGGCCAACCGCAAGGGGTGATAAAACGCTGCCAAACACACCGCGGTGCCGATTCGGAGGTTTTTGGTACGGGCAGCCGCATAGGTCCCCAAGACTGGGATCGACGGACATACGCTATAGGTGGTGAAATGGTGCTCAGTCAGCCAGACGGCATCGTAACCAGTACGATCCATAATCTCGATGCGCTGAAGCGCTCGCTGGTACACTGTCGGTAACGCTACCCGACGTTCCGGCCAGCTGAAGAACTGAAGAATACCAAATTTCATACGGCTCCTTGTATCTGTATCACAATGAATTTGCTAGGGAGTTTCGCAGTGAGTGGACCTGAATGGGTAAGTCTGCTAGAGCCGAAGGCGGCGAGTGTATTTTTAAGGAAGGCGGGAACGAATAATGTCTAAACAAGACCAAATCATGCGAGCCTGGGTGAAGTTTCCTGAACGGTGGAAACAGCTGTGGGACGCTTGTGAAGAAGGGCAGGGGCGCTACACCCGAGGGGTCTTTGTCGTCAACGGCAAAAGCACGAAATCGCTGCCTAAGAAAACCCAGGGGCAGATCATCGCAGAGATTTTGAAAAGCGAGCCGATGGGGTACCTGTCGTAGTGCATATCTGCAAGATCCCCTCTTTAAAGTGAATTGGAACAGGGAAGGGGCATTTCAATGAGTAGCTATGGACTAACCGACGAGGTACGTGCGCTGCGCGAGCGTATGAAGAAGTTCATTAACGAAGAAGTGATTCCAGTCGAGCCGATGTTCATGCGGGAAAATACAGAAGGACATCACGTTCTTCAGGAACTCAAGCAATCCGCCAAACGTCAGCGATTGTGGGCGCTCGGTCATCCCCAGGAGATTGGTGGTGGCGGGATTCCGTTTATGTCTTTTGTGTACCTCAACGAGATCATCGGCCGTTCGCACTGGGGCCAGGTGGCGGTTGGCTCGCTCTCGATGCAGGACTCGATCATGCTGCATCTGTATGGGTCTGAGGCGCAGAAGGAGCGTTGGCTCAAACCACTGGTCGCGGGAGAAATCTTGCCGTCAGTCGGTCTCACTGAACCTGAGGTCGCAGGGTCCGATCCAACCCTGATGCAGACGACCGCAGTGCTCGATGGGGACTCTTGGGTGATCAACGGGCACAAGTGGTTTACCAGTGGCGCTAACGTTGCTGCCTTCACGACGGTCTTTTGTCTGACCGAGCCAGATGCCCCACGTCATGCGAGATTCTCATCAATTATCGTTCCTACTGATACACCGGGCTATGAAATCGTGCGGGTGATCCCGACGATGGGTCACACGGGTGGCAATCATTGCGAGATTCGGCTAAACGACGTGCGCGTTCCCAGAGAGAACCTGCTCGGCAAACGTGGAGAAGGTTTTGTCGTGGCGCAGAAACGTCTTGGTCCTGGTCGTATTTTTCATTGTATGCGCTGGTTGGGACAAGCGCAGCGAGCATTTGAACTCATGTGTGAACGCGCCAAAACCCGTTTCGCTCACGGGTCTTTCTTATCCGAGAAAGGTGAGATCCAGCGGTACATCGCTGAATCGGCGGCTGAGATTCAGGCCGCACGACTCATGACCCTCGATGCGGCGCGCGCGATGGACGAGGGTGACGAGGCACGGGTGGAAATCGCGCTTATTAAATTCTGGGGAGCCCGCATGCTCCACAACGTGATCGACCGGGCTATTCAGGTGCACGGCGCTCTTGGGGTTACCGCGGACACGCCGTTGGAATTCATGTATCGTGAAGCACGCTATGGGCGCATTTACGACGGACCCGATGAAGTGCACCGCATGACCGTCGCTCGCCGGCTGCTGCGCGATCCTGTCAACGGAGCACCGTGGGCGTAAGGAAATTCTGCAAAAGCCATTTGGGCTCTCTGCGCCAGCCTTGACAGCAATGGACCGGATCGGTAAATCTAGCCGAACTTAATGAGTTGTTCATCGGTTTGATACCGTTATGACGCACAGCACGAATACCCTCGTTCTTACCCTCATTACCGTGGTGGTAGTAGGCGTGGTTATCGTGCGTCTCGTCGCTTTCGCGCCGTAGCGGGATCAACCGGAACTAAGAAGAAATCCCAACCCCCGCTGGCGCGAAAGCCCGGCGGGGGTTGTTTTTTCTGACTCCAGACACGCCGGCTTCGCACCGCGGGGCAAACCCAAGGAGGACTCGTGCTGAAGAGAACCGGCGCGCAAATCATCATCCACTTGCTCGAACGACAAGGAATCCGCATTGTCGCCGGCATTCCCGGTGGGGCGAATCTGCCGCTGTACGATGCTTTGTCACAAAGCGATTCTATTCGCCACGTCCTGGCACGGCACGAACAAGGCGCAGGCTTTATCGCGCAAGGGATGGCACGTGCCAGCGGTCATCCGGCTGTCTGTCTCGCCTCGTCCGGTCCTGGCGTGACCAACCTGCTGACCGCGGTTGCTGACGCCAAGCTCGACTCAGTCCCGTTGATTTGTATCACCGGTCAGGTGCCGGTTGCCATGATGGGCACCGATGCCTTTCAGGAAATCGATGCGTACGGCCTGAGTGTCCCGATTACGAAGCATAACTTCTTGGTGCGTTCGGCTGGCGAGCTGCTCGAAGTGATTCCCGATGCCTTTCGCATTGCCACCTCAGGGCGACCGGGACCGGTGCTGATTGATGTGCCCAAGGATGTACAGAACCAGGGAGTGGAATTCGCGGGATGGCCTGAGCCAGGCAGTCCTGAGCCCTCCGCGGACTTCGACCTGGCCGCAGTGAAGCGCGCTGCAGACCTGATCAACGCTGCTCGGAGACCAATCCTCTATGTGGGTGGAGGCGTCATTCACTCAGAAGCCGGACGGCGAGTCATCTGCCTTGCAGAAAAAGCTGCTATTCCCACCACTATGACTTTGATGGGGCTCGGTGTCATGCCGGTAGATCATCCGCTGGCTCTCGGCATGTTGGGCATGCACGCCGCTCGCTATACGAATCTGGCCTTGGAGGAATGTGACCTGTTAATTGCTGCTGGTGTACGCTTCGATGATCGCGCTACGGGCAAAGCGGCGGCGTTTTGTCCCAACGCGAAGATCGTTCATATCGACATCGACGAGAGCGAAATCGGTAAGATTAAAACAGCTCATGTCGGAATCACTGGCGATGTTGGCACAGTGCTGGAGTCCCTGCTGCCTATGGTCGAGCCGAACTTCCGTTGTGAGTGGCTGACCCAGGTTGCGCGACTCAAACAACACTATCCTCTACTTACGCCTGGGGCGGAAGATTTACATACCCCTTACGGGGTAATTCTCCAGGCTGCTAGCTTGCTTGACGGTGAAACGATTATCACTTCGGACGTCGGCCAACACCAGATGTGGACGGCCCAGGTGTATCCTTTCCGCCGTCCCCGCCAGTGGCTCACTTCAGGCGGCCTGGGAACGATGGGTTTCGGTCTCCCGGCGGCTATCGGCGCAGCTCTGGCCTGCCCAGAGCGCACTGTTGTGTGCTTCAGTGGTGACGGGAGTTTACTCATGAACCTTCAAGAGTTAGCGACGGCTGTGGAGCAGAAGGTCAACGTCAAAATTGTCTTGATGAACAATAACTCCCTGGGGCTGGTGCATCAGCAGCAGGAGCTGTTCTACGGCAGGCGAATCTATGCGTCCGCCTATGAGTCCAGGGTCGATTTCGCCAAAATCGCCCATGGCTTCGGTATGAGTGCGTATGATCTGGCCAACAGTAAGGAACCGGCAGAAACCCTTGCCCATGCCTTTCGCGAGCGAGGCCCCTGCCTCATCAATGCGCCAATTGATGTGAGGGAGAAAGTTTATCCCATGGTCCCCCCCGGCGCTGCTAATAAAGACATGATAGGAGGAGAAACCTATGCAGCCAGTCGTGCTTGAATCACAAACTTCCATCCACCCCCAGAATCGACACACGCTGTTAGAGCTCACCGTCAACAACCATCCTGGGGTCATGGCACATGTTTGCAACCTGTTCTCTCGTCGGGCTTTCAACGTAGAGGGTATTCTGTGTCTCCCTATCGATAATGACAGACGGAGCCGGATCTGGCTGCTCGTCAATGAAGATCGACGGCTGGACCAGCTGATGAAGCAGTTATTAAAGCTCGAAGATGTACTCGACGTACAGCGCCATAGCGCCGATCGAGACCTATTCGTACAGTTGGAGCGATTTTTCTGGCCAAGCGTGACGGTTTGAGTAATCGAATCCTTCCACGAGCGTTGGCGAGCGTTCGCCAATAGGGACAA
>Ga0187893_10014211_pt1 | contig 10907 bp, 15 predicted proteins | sample MA1701074metaG_FD_139574 | JGI IMG/M metagenome (GOLD analysis project Ga0187893, IMG submission 139574) | White microbial mat communities from a basaltic lava cave in the Kipuka Kanohina Cave System on the Island of Hawaii, USA - MA170107-4 metaG ...
GGACAGCTCACCCTCAGTATGTCTGTTAACCCAGTAGTTCGCGACGACTTGTTGCATTACCTGGAAGCGTTGAAAGCCGCATGAGTTCGCCGAACAACCGGATTTTTTGCAACGTTAGGGTAGTGTCATACGTTAGCGAATAGCGCTCTGCTGCAAGGGACTTGAGCTCGTGCAGCTTACTAAATCGAATCGGTAGGCCAAAATAGTCTTTGACTGTTCTCTCCAAATTTTGAAAGGTGATTCGATTGCCGACATGCTGATCAACTGTCCAACAAATCAAGCCGTGGCCAAGGCGGGTCTTTTTCCTGAATGTCCGTGGAACGAACGCTCTATGGCAATCTTGGCACCTATGAAAAGGCGTCCGATAACGGATAACGTATCTCCTAATTCCCCCTGTTGATATACGCAAGTCTAAGCAGTCTCTTGCGTGAAAGTTAGAACGATCGCGGAAAATGTTTCTTCCCTTGCATTCGGGGCATCTTGTCGCCCATAGGTCGATAACCTTGTTCGGCCGTAGGCTATTCCGCCTTCTGTTTTTCTTCTTGCGCCGTTGAATATTCTTGAAAGCCGGGTGGGTTCTAAGATAGATCTTATTCCTTTGATAATCGAAATAGGCGTGCTCCGTAATGAGCGCGAATTCATCCACCGCAAACCGTTTTGGCCCGAAGTCACGAAAGCCATCGTCGGTCTTGATTTGCTCGATAAAGCGAATTCCGCGGTCATTGGCCTCGCGCGTCTTACAATCTCCTGGCAATGCTGAAAGAAACTCCGTAAGCTTCTGCAGAGCTAAACAATCTTCTCGGTTGTACGTGATCAACCGGTCTTTCAGGGCGTGATCGTGAGAATCTTCCCACTGCGCTCGCCAGAGAATTGCTTGGCGCCCCGTGGAGTCAGGAGAAGACCATTTGCAGCCAAGGTATTTTCCGATTTCCTTTAGCTCGTTTGAGTACGTAGGGAAGTAGATGTTTGCATATATCAGCGACAAGACGTTCGTCGAGATCGACGCTTCGAGACTTGTAAGCATCGCCGGATACCAGTATTCCATTGCGGGGACGGACTTGCTGTAGCCGTTCGAGGATGAGGCTCTCACAGGAAAGGGCGAGTTTCTGGGCATCACTGGATGCGCCCGTGTTGCTAAAGAGAACTGGCACATAGTGGAATGGGCCCAGCGCGGAGGCGCCAGGGACCCGTTGTAAGGCGTGAAAGGAAAACGGAAGGCTTTCGCTTTCAGCTTGAGCGCCAATGACGAGGCCAATGCCTTGTCTCAGGTGCAGGCTGGTCTCCAACAATTTGGTGACAATTGCACACGAGTTTTCCCGATCAAGAAGGGCACGGGTTGCCGCGCCCGCATATTGCTCTTCGTTTTTTTTTAGCCACCGTTCATATGCAGACGGTTCGGGTCCGACGCCTTTAAGTATCAGGTAGGCCTTGTACTTGCAATTCAGGTATTCAGTGAGGACTTCATTGGTTATCTTCATAAAAGTGCCCTCAAGCCGTCGCGTTTTGCGCGAGGTTCGGACTGATCAGTATGTGATCGAGCACTTGCGAATTACCCTCGAACACATAGGTGTAGCGCTCCTCGGGAGGCAGGTTTCCCACGAGATCGGTGAGGCCGGCGCCTTTTAGGATGCCGAGAGTATCCGAGAACTCAAAATCATTGAGATCTCCCAGCACCACTACGTTTGCATTGGGATCGCGTGCCAGGACACTCTGTACAAAATCGCTCACCACCCTGGCCTGTTGCTGGCGCTGCACCTCCGAGGGGCGTGCAGGCGGCTGGTGATGGCCGAAGAGTGGCTGATCACCCCCCCCCCTTTGAATTGAAGTGGTTGGCAATGATAAAGAGCGGGTGGCCGTCAAACAGGAATTCCCCCACGAGTGGTTTGCGACTGCGAGTAAAAGCGGGGTTCAGGGGATCGAGGCGCCCGGGACTGGTACTGAGCATTACACTCTGTGCGCCGCTCACCGTGGTGGCCGTCGTGGATGAGCCGCCCGGGCGATCCACAAATGTCACCCGTGCCGGATTGAACAGGAAGCCCACTCGGATATTGCCCCCCGGCTCCCCGCCGTCCTGATCATCGACCGGTGCGATGGAGCGGAACTCATACTCGGGTCCACCCGCTCCCTGGATGGCGGAAATTAGTTTGTTGAACGTGGCGCTTGCATCCACTACGCCGTCGTTGACTTTCCCGTTGGTATCCTGTACTTCCATCAGCCCGAGGATATCAGGCGTCTTGAGGTTCTGTACGATCTGCTCTGCTAGCCGGCGGAATTTATCTGGCGAATCCCCAGGATCCAGATTTTCCACATTGAACGAGGCAATTGAGAGGGTAGCTGCTGTTGCGACCGTGGTTTCCGGTAGCAAGCCCCCCGGCAGGGCCGTCACCGGCGCTGTGGGTAGGAGTTTGAAATTGCGGAAGCTGTAATCCAGGATACCTTCGACGCGCGCGAACCTGTCGCCTACATTAACTTGGGACAGACGGGTGAGCGCGTCATCTAGAAAGATACGCTCGGGGTTGAAGTCATCCGCGGAAATCACGATCCCCCCGCGCGCCGTACGAGTCGTCGCACGGGCGCCGGAGTCTCCTATGATCGGGATCTCCCCGAAGTTGCTGGTCGGTCCCACGGCGACCGCATCATTGACCTCAACACGCATCCCTTCCAGACTCTCGTAGAAGTCGATACCGTCAGTGTCCGGATCGAAGGTCCCGCTTAGCTCCACACTCCCCACGGCATCATCTTCAATTACCTTGGCTGGCGGCACGCGTCCGCCCGTTCCAATCGCCACCGGCACAGGTAACGCATTGCCCGAACTGATCACTTCTACGGTAGGGCTCGAAAGCTGGGTGGTCGTGAGATTATCCACTCCCCCCCTCACCGCCCGGCGGAACTCTCTTACGGTGCCACTGACTGCCACGCGATCGCCCACGTCCACCGAGGGAACGGAGGAGGTGAACACGAAGATCGCTTCGGACGTCGCCGGATTAGCGTCCGGCAGCGGGTCTTGCGTGTAGAAGCCCTTGGAGAGGGTGGCGGTAACGATACCTTCTACAGCGCTCATAGCCTGATCTTTACGGGGTGAGAGGTGTCCTGTGCCTTGGATATCATGAATGCGCGTCGCCGAATCTGGAGTGCAGGGGTGCAATGGTGAGGCCCTGTTACGTGGGGCGGGTGTGCCGACCGTGAAGTCAGCCGTATTGCTATCGGTATCCACACAGGCGTTGTCTTTCCGCAGGGCAGCGGTCGTACTGGAGAGGGGCGTTGCAGCGGCGGTGCCCTCAAAGCTGTTAGCGCTACCATACCCTACGAGATCCTGGATCCTGGGATCAGGCAGGCACGCGGTACCGCAGGTAAGCGCAGTCGCGCTGTTCACTAGGGCCACTTTGCCGCTTTTGGAGGCCAGGGAAAGGTGACCCGTGACGTCCGGTGTGGGCAGGTCCGGACCTCCCCGGTTTCCCCTGGCGAGCTCGATGAGGAAGTGCTGTCCGGGCTGTAGGGTGCCGGCAAGCGGGGTCGCGTTCCAGGTGTTCCCGGTAGCGGAGGCATACTGGACTGTCCAGCCAGCGAGTGAAGCAGCTGTGCTGCCCCGGTTGAATAGCTCGACGAAGTCGTGTTTGAAGGGGGCCTGCAACCCTCCGCTCCCACCATAGACCTGGCTGATCACGACACCCGAGGCAGCCCATGCCGGATTTGTAACCGGGCTAAACACGCCAGCGAGGCTCACGCCTAAGATAACCGCATGGCGGGCTGTATACCAGCTGCCACCTGCCCTTTTGGTGAGGTTTCAGCCCAGTTGACCGTGATTCGCATAGATGTCCTTCCTTTTCCGAGAGTAGAAGAAAGCGGGAAGCCAAGCGGTCTTTGTATATTCGTCATTTTGTGAGAAGACGCGCGCGTTGGTGATCGGGCGCCGGCGGGTACGGTGCTGCTTGGAGACAGTGTAATACGAACCGCTGGAGGAGGTCGGCGTGGCGGCGAGTACCATCGGCAACATGAGTGTGATGCCGCGAAACGATTTTTTCTCCCCAGGCAGTTCTTTGTCTTTGCAGGCGAAGCCCTCGATCTTCTCTTCCCCGTCATCGCTCAGCACAGCGACCTCGTCGGTCCCTGGGATCGCAAAAAGCACTTCGGGTCGAAGCTTGCCGAAGGCCACGTTCGACCCGCTCCGGTACGTGGACCGCACCGCTGCCCGACCATGTGAAGAGCGCAAAATCAGAGCCAGCACCGCCTTCCGTTCCATCGCCGAACGGCCCCGCTGCAATCGCATAACGAACGCCGATGAATTCGATACTTCTGATACCACGCCGACCAAGATCAAGCAGAATGGCATCGCCGAAAACAGGCTTAGCTGATTTATCGATCACCCCACGGGGCTGCGGGCCCTGCACCGGTCTTCGACCACGCGGTAGATCACGGTTTCGCTCGGGTCGTCGGGGCCCGTAGACCGTGGTAGCGGGACAAGCGGCCCTGGGAAAGGCGCACGACGACGGCATGGCCGACACCCTATTAGGTCTTCCTGCCCTCTTTGCGCTCACAAGCAGGGGGCGGACGAGATATTCGTAACGGAGATAATTCTTCGGCACAGGCAAATTGCATGGGTTTCTCCATGACCCTATCAATGCTCGGTGCTCTGGATTCCGCTAGGGTCAACATACCAATCGTTCGATGCAGGGTCCTTGAACAGGGCAAACGCATTGAAACGGTGAGCGAGCAAGCTGGTGTTAAACCCAGCATCACAGGCACCAAACCCGATGGTGGGACAAGGGGCGCTGTACACCCTCAACCGGCCCGCCTGCATATGCTCCTGCCAATTGGCGGTCGCCATGTCCAGTGCCTTGATCTCGACGGTCCTTCCAGCCACAGTCGTAACTTGCCGCTATTGTCTGTGGCCCTGGTTTGGGTGGTGTAGGCACCCGCCGTCAACCCGCATTCTTCGAAGCTGTAACGGTCGCCGGATAAGCTGGTGGGCTTGAATCCTCGGCTCCCCAATTGCACCTCGACGCCCGCTACCGATCCATCGGGGTCAGAACTTCGGCCTGCGACGGTGATGCACGTGGCGTTTACCGTGACCTCATCAATCGTGACCGAGGGCGATTGAGGTGGAACGGTCCCAACGGTGATCGGGTCTCCAACCACAGTTGCCGTGGCGCCTTTGTCATCTTTGGCGCTGACAGCAGGGATATACACGGCGTTATCGGGCAGGCCGTCAAATCCGACCGACCAAGTCGTAGTGCCAGATGCCTTCTTCGGATCTTGGGGGTGTGGACCGTCTAGGCGGACCTTAACCTCCGAGACAGTGCCATCGGGATCAGAGGCCGACCCTCCAACTTGGATCGAGGTCCCGCTGGCGGAGGCCGAGGTGATGGAAACCGATGGCGACCTGTTCTCGCTGAAAGAGTGACGTCTGAAGAAGTCCCAAAACAGCGCCGAAGCGCTGGGTCCTTGAGGATTCGCAAATTCCCCGAAATTATCCCCCACCCAGTAATGAGTGCCCTGCCCTAACAGACCTCCCGTCTTGCCCTCGTAGAAAACTGTTTCGACCACAGAGCGCTTGGGATCACCATATTTTTTGTGGGAACAGGCCACCCCCTCCGCGCGGCAATCCTTGGTCTCAAATGCCGTGGCGCTCGCCCCATAACGCTGGATCCAGGAATCACGGATGTTTTCCGATCCCTTTTTGTTGACCACGCAGTCATTGTTTGAGTGAATCGTCATCAGGGGGACGGTGCGTCTTTCTTCCGGTTTGCCCTGCTCGGCTTTGATCGCGGCTACGACTTCGGATATGGGTTTGAAGATTCCCGGGTTGGCGCAAAAGAAACCGACAGAGCTGGAGTTCTCAGAATACGGCAGGCCCGCAGCGGCACCGGCCGCGGCAAAGTATTCGCTTTGAGCAACGGCCAGGACCACGGACATCGCCGCACCCGAGGACAAGCCCACGACATAACGCCGCTCGGGGTCAATCGGGAATTGAGACTCGACTTCAAGCGCGATCTGATGCAGATCTTCGACTTCACCCTCGCCCTGGTGGATGTGCCGAGGAAACCAGAATCCCCAGCAGTTCTCGTTCCTGTTTTCCTGGACCCGATCCCAGTCCGTGATAAAGGGGTAGACCACGATGAACTTCTCATGGTCTGCGAGCTCCTTAAAACCCGTTTCATCGATCATATTTCGTTCCGTCTGCTTGCAACCATGCAGCACCATGACCATGGGAACCGGATCGCTGGTCGTGACGGCATCGGGGATGTATATTTGATATGCTCGGTCCCGCGAACCCTCGTAACTCTTTTTGCTGAACGTCTTTGATTTAAGCTCCCCGCTGCACGCAACCGAGTTCCATGCTGTACAAAGCACCAAGGCCAGTGCGGAATAGATTTTCGGGTTCATAAGGTACATTCTCTCCTTGAGGGGCCTATGGGCTGTGTGCTTCGTCACCGTGAAAGGCGTGAGTAGCGGACCCCCTACCCGCTCCGCGCATCACCGTGTCTCGCGCCAATTATTACTAGGGCAAAACCCCTTTATTGATCCAGTGGATCACACGGTCGATCTTAGATGTAGTGCTATTCGGATCGGGTTCTACTGCTGAGGCAACGTACCACGCTGAGGAGGTCGCTGTCTGTGAAATATTCCCATCCTGTTCCTCTTGGAGGAAAGCTGACGGTGACTGACGGTGACTGGAAAGCGTCACAAGGAGGCTACCATCGGTCACATGGCGCTCCGCCGCCGGCCGGCCTGACCTAACCAGGAGAGGAGAGGGTAACCAATTATTTTTTAAAGACTTTACGGGCTCCCGAGCGGAGCACATCCAATGCTCCGCTCGTTTTGGCATCAATACCCATACTAATCAATGAGATTTCCAGATGGCGCACGTGTTTCCTTCTCTTACAACCGCAGCATTTTTTTTGAAAGCCTGCGTTCAAAAAAAGCAATTGCGTCAGAGAGTGGAAGGGTGGGAAAGCAGGCTTTCGGGACCCGCTCATTATAAGAAAGCAGGCAAAAAAACAAAGCTAACCGATTGATTTTGGTGGCTATGGGTGGGCTCGAACCACCGACCTCAGCATTATGAGAGCGCTTATTGGCTTGTAACGCATTGTTTTAATTGATAACCTGCCGGGGCGATTGTTGCGTAAGTGCCTGACTCTGCATAACAGTGTTGCACTGATTCCCGAAAAATTCCCGAATATGTGAATCGAGACGGAAATCTCGTGCCCAAACTCGTTTGCGCCGTATGGCTTGGTTTAGAACCTTTGTGGCCCCACCCACGGAGCATGCACTGCTTCGGTTGGCCGCTGCAGCCAAAGCGGCCAGTTAGTGCTTACAACCCGACTGCCACGAAAGATACGAAGATAGCATTCGGGTTGCTTCTCCGCTTTATCCTGCCCAATGCGTGATCTCGGCCCATGTGAGCAAGAACACCAAAACGGATGCCACCACCCGTAGCGCTGCCCAAGCCGGTGAGGAAGACCGGTAGCCGCCGGCGATAGCGCCCACTGCCGCCGAGCCCGCAACAGCGACCATTCCAAGGAGGGTATGTACGCACCACGGACACTTATCGTGGGAGTCTGCGGCAAAATAATTACAGTGCGCACATCCGCCCCGCCACGGCCAATCACAGCCGCAGTCAAAGGTCCAGCCGCAGAACGGTACAATGACGATTAAGGCAAACAGCGCACCTGAACACGCCCCGCTCCACAGAATGTAGCGATTGCGTTTGGCGTCGTGCATCGACATCGTTCCGCGGTGGCCATCATGGAGACATAGGCATATGGACAGCTGCTTCATCCTAGCGGCGTCCATGAAATTGTGGATCACAAGGGAGATTTGTTAACCCGTACCCAGCTACCACAAGTGGCACAGTGCTAACCAGAAGGTCTTGCTCACGCATGCCCCTTCACCGCAACCCAAGACTGAGCTTACGAAACCCGTTACCCAGACCGGAGCATGTCACCCCTAAAGTTCATGCAACGCCTGGCTGCTTCAGGGATCGTCGCATAAACAACCGTGCGTTAGGTACAGTGCCGGCGTTGAGCGGTCGATCGCGATGTTGGACACTACACTAGCTAGCATGCGGGCTTCCGTGAACGGCTCGAGTTGTGATGCGGCTTGTCGCTCAGAACATAAAGATCCGGAACAGCAGGCCGATATATGGAGTAATGATCCCGGCGCTTCGTGCTGTTTCGTAAAGCAACGTCCAAGCGCCACCGAGTTTAACCGGAGAGGTAGATATTATGATGCGCCCCTCAGTATATGTCGTGCTTTCAAGCCTCATGCTCACCGCCTGTGGTACCACCACCAAAGAGCGGGGATTGAGCGGGGCTGGCATCGGTGCGAGTGCCGGTGCAGTCGTCGGAGCCGTCACTGGGCTCTCGGTTCTGCAAGGCGCGCTCATCGGTGGAGCGGCAGGAGGATTGACGGGCGCCTTAACGAATGAAGATCAAATTAACCTTGGCAAGCCGGTTTGGAAACGGGGCGCGGAGAGTCAAACCTCAGCCTCACACGCCTCCGCTGACGACTCTGTACACGCGCATCTAGTAAGGAATATCCAGTCCGGCCTTGTACAACTGGGCTATGCTCCCGGTCCGGCCGATGGCGTTCTAGGGGCGAAAACGAAAACGGCTATTCGTGCCTACCAGCAAGACCACGGTCTTCTCGTGGATGGTGAGGCGACACCCCCTCTCGCCAAGCATATTCAGAGGCAGCTGTAAAAGGAGCTGAGAACATCAGTATGCACAATGCGCAGTCTATGTTGCGGGTGGCAGGACAGGATGCACCGAATCTTCCTATATCGACTGGCTAAGAAAGGATTTCTAATGACACGTCTTATACGCATTGCATTCAGCCTCAGTGCGCTTCTCCTTTTCCCCGATCTCGCAAACGCGGACCACGAGATCGTGAGTGAAGCATTTAACCGGGAGCTGTCGGAGGTGGACACAGCGGCCGACAAATGGGGCGACGCTCGCGTCGGGGGCGAAATCGCTTCGAGAATTACCGACCTCGCAGGCTCCGAGCAGAATGCTGACGCGCTTGTTGCTGGCCTACGAGGCGGGACGCAATTCACCTCACGACGGTAGGCGCCTCGGGGACGATCGTGTCAGAAACGAAGTTCACTCCGCCGACGGGCCTAATGGGTTGGGGAAACGTGGTTGCCGCGCTCGCGCTCACGAAAGTAGAACTCGCACACCGCGGGATCATGGAACCCACAGCCGAAGATGTCGCGGTGGCGATAATGGGAGGAACAATCCTCGCCGGCACGGACGTGATGCTTACGGAAACGACAATGGAAGCGTCCTTCCGCTTCGGGCACAGGGTCTCGGTTGGGGTGAGATTGCTCACAGCCGAGGTCTCCAACTCAGGCATGTGATGGAAACCGTCAAGGCTCGAAAGGACCGCCAGATTGCCAAAGTTCTGAATCTCCTTCCCTAATGGGGGTATACCGGGTCCGCCTAACAACGGACCAACGATTCTGACGCGCATCATCGCCTACCCCTGATGAAATTTGCAAAGGTCAAGTAATGACCAAACCTCACGCGTGGGTGTCGCGCAAGTCCTGGAAATGCATGCCTTTGAAGCACGGGGAGCTTTTTGGGGTTGCTCTGGAGCCCCAAGAGCGAAGAAAACCAAGAAGTAGTTGGCAAGCAGGCCGATTCTCAGCGCAGCCGCACAAGATTGGGCCAGGCGGCTACAACGCGGCGCGTAAGGCACATCGGTCGATAACCTGTACGAGCCAACAACGCTGTATATCGATTTAGCAGACAGATCTTGACAGCAATCGAAGCTTCACATGTTAGTAATTATAATTGTATGTCCCGATAACGGACGAATCGTTCAGCTTGCATTAAGTCGGAATAGATAGACTGGGTAGCCTCGAAACTAGGAATGAGTTACTGGAGATTGACATGAAAGCTTCGATTGTTGGCGTTGTAATGGTGTTCGCGGCGGCTATCATGATGTCAGCGAGCACGGAAGCAGGCGGATGGAAGCACGGCCACGGTCACGACGGGAGGCACCATAGGCATCAGCATCATAGGCATCATGATGCGCTGCGCCATGCTCACATTTATGAGCATCAGTATTCTCGCGCGCCGTATGTCGTGAGACGCGATTTCCACCACGATCGCTCCTATCACCACTACGGCGAGCCCCGTCACTACTATTATCCGCGCCACTCATCGCACAACCCGCTCCCCATCGTGGTCGGTGGCGCGCTGGGCGGGTTTCTGGGACACGAGCTTAGCCATGGCGACAGCTTTAGCACTGGGGTAGGCGCGGTAGCCGGCGCGGTCTTGGGACATGAGATCGCTGATTGATATGAGGTAGCGGCCTGAGCACTCGGCCGTAATAGCTCTAGCGGTCTGGCGGATCCGGCAATGCCGCGCCGGTTAGATTCCATTGCCTGACAGCACACCGGCAAATGCGGAGTCGCATAAGCATTGGCGGTAAGTGTACACACCATGATCGAGCATTCCCTCGATCTTCCCGATCCCAAAGGTCCAGGACACCTTCCGGAGGACGGCTCACCGATCGACGAGGGCTACGCCGCACCGTGACGTTCCTCGACGAACTCGAACGTCGCATGCAGGCGCGCCGGACTGATCTGGAAGATACCCCGACCAGGGGCGAGCCGCGGGGTCCCGGCCGCTTGCGCTGCGCGCTGTTCATCGGGGTTGTCGTGCTCATCAGTGTCGTCGTTGGCCTCGCTTCAGTCGGCTCGATTACGAGCGCGCCGGCGATGCTTGTCTTCGCCCACGCGGCCAATCTAACATGTAGCCGATGACCATGAACCACATCGCCGCCGCGTGCGAAGGCGCGATTCAACGCATTCAGCTCAATCGACCGGAGAAGAAGAACGCGATCACGATCGAGATGTACGCGACGCTCGCCGACGCGATCGCCGCGGCGGAGCGGGACCC
>Ga0187893_10014212_pt1 | contig 10906 bp, 10 predicted proteins | sample MA1701074metaG_FD_139574 | JGI IMG/M metagenome (GOLD analysis project Ga0187893, IMG submission 139574) | White microbial mat communities from a basaltic lava cave in the Kipuka Kanohina Cave System on the Island of Hawaii, USA - MA170107-4 metaG ...
CTACGGCCGCTGGCGCTACGTCCCGAGCGCGAACGCCTTCGTCGTGGCGACGGGGATCGACGACGACGTCTACTTCTACAAGGCGTCGGCGGGCGGCGGGTCCGGATCGCCTCCGCCTCCCGGCCCGGGCCCCGGTCCTGCTCCCGGTCCCGCGCCCGGGCCGGCCCCCGCGCCCGCCCCCTCGTCCGACGGAGGATCGGAAGGCGAGGAAGGAACGTGCAGCTGCGGCTCGATCGGGCCGGTCCAGATTCCCTGGCTCGCCCTGCTGGCGGTTCCGGCCCTGCTCCCCTGGCGGCGGAGGTCCTGAGGCGCGGCTAGCGCAGGATCTCCCGCGCCTGCCGCACGAGGCCGAGAATCCGCGCGAGGTCCTTGTCCGCGACCTGGTCGGCCGGGCCGAGGAGCGTCTCCGCCGTCCGGAGGGCGTCCTCGAGGCGGTCGCGCGCCTCGTCCGGCTCCTGCCGGTCCGCCAGGACGCAGGCGACCCGGAAGGCCTGGGACAGGCGGGCGACGGCCAGGTTCTTGTGGACCCCGGGGTCCGCGGGGGAGTCGCCGTCCTTCCGTTCGACCTTGGCCTCGACGGCGATCGCCCGCTCCTGCTTCGACGCGGCGTCGGTGTACGTGAGCGTCGCCTCGGCCAGCCGTTCGATCCCGGGGGGGACCTCGAGCTCCAGGGGCACGATCTGCGTGAGGCCGAGCGGGAGGTGGAGGAGCTTGAACTCGAGGGTGGAGGGGGCGGGCATCGCGTAGTCGTAGCCGTACACGCGGCGGAGAGCGACCCCCGGGGCGAGGGCGACCCGGAGGACGGGGTCGCTGCCCAGCTTCGCGAGGAGGCCGTTGAGCTCGTGGAGGAAGGTGCGCTCGATCCCTTCGGCGGAGTCGAGGAAGTGGTACGTCCCCTTCCCCGCGGCGGCGAGCTGGCTCATCAGGCGGTCGTTGTACGCGAGGCCGAGCCCGATCGTCGAGAGCGCGATGCCCTCCGCGTTCGCGGCCCCGGAGTCGCCGACGATCTTCTCGGGATCGGTGACTCCCGAGTTCGCCTGCCCGTCCGAGAGGAGGATCACCTTGGGGGACTTGGGGAGCTGGAGGTTCTTCCGGACCTCGGCGTAGCCGGCCATCAGGCCGCCGTGGAGGTTGGTGCCCCCTCCGGGCTGGATGCCGTCGATGAGGCCCTCGAGCGGCTCTCCCTCCGAGACGGGCGCCGCCGCGCGGAGGACGGAGATCCCGTTGTCGAACGTGACGATCGAGAGCAGGTCTCCCTCCGTCAGCGCGTCGCAGAAGAGGACGAGGCCTCGCTTGACGAAGTCGAGCTTCTTGGCCTCGGCCATGGAGCCGCTCCGGTCGATGACGAGGCAGACGTTCACGGGCCCGGCTTCGCGCGTCCGGGAGGGGCGCGACGTCCGGATCCCGACCTGGAGGAAGGCCTGCGCCTTCCCCGTGGGGAGCGTGGGGCGGAGGAGCCGGGCGTCGAGGCTCACGCGTTCCGGTTCCCGGGGCTCGGGCAGCTCCTCGTGCCGGTGATAGTTCACGAAGTCGTAGACGCGGACTTCCTCCGGCTTGGGGAGGCGACGGCTCCGGAGCAGGAGCGCCGAACGGTGGACGCCGGCGTCGGTGGTCGACTCCTGCTGAACCTGCTGGAGGAGCCCCCCCAGGACGATCAGGGCGATTCCCTTCATGGATTCCTCCTCTGGCATTCGAGCGCGCGGAGACAGGCGTCGCGGACGACGGGGTCGGGCGTGTCCTTCAAGCGATCCTCGAGAGCGGGAACGAGGCCCGGGAAGAGGGGGACCCGGGCGAGGAGATGAAACGCATCCGGGGCGCCGGTCTCGAACGGCCGGGCGATCTCCGCCCGGAGCGGCGCCTCGAGGACGGCGGGGTCGCCGTCGCTCCAGGCGACGTCGCGGCGGGCGCAGACGAACTCCTCGACGCCCCCCCGGACGCCCCGCCGGACGATCCGGTCCCAGGGATGGAGCGTGCCCCGCACGCGGAGCCCTCGCTCTTCGGCCTCCCCCGCGTCGCCGGCATGCGCGACCTCGACGCCCTCCGGTCCGATCCGGATTCGGCTGAAGAGCGTGCCTTCGTGGAGGGTTTCGAAATGCCGGAGGACGGCCTCCCGGCGCCAGGCGACTTCAAGGTCGTCCGTCCGAAGCGCGCGGAGCCGGGGCTCGACGGCCTTCCCGAGCGCCTGGAGCGCCGCCGTCGCCCGCACGCGCTCGGACCAGTCGTCGCTCCCGAGCCGCCCGATCAGTTCGTCGACCGGATCCCCCGCGGCCAGGACCGCGGCGAGGGCCAGGCCTCTCATGCCCGTTGGTCGCGCGACGGGCCCGGGTGTTGGCGGGATTCAGCGACCCGCGGCCCACTGGAGGACGCCTGTCCAGAACGGGGCGAAGTGCGGGCGGTCCCCCGTCCCGGCTCGCCACACGTGCGAGTTCATGGCGTTCACGAAGACGGTCCGGCCCTTCCCGACGGCCTGGACGACGAGGAGGGGATTCTCTCCCTCCCGCTCGATGGGCGGGAGGCCATGCGCCTTCCGCTCCTCGTTTTCCCGCTTCCGGATGGCCTCGCTCATCGGGGTCGGTGCGGGCTCCACGATCACGCGCGCGTCGGCGTCGACGCTCGCGACTTCCTGCTCGAGGCAGAGGTCGGCCAAGAGGTTCTTCCAGTCGACGATCCCGGCCAGCGGGTGGGACGCGTCCTTGAGAATCCACGTCCCCGCTTCGGAGGCCCGTCGGGCCACCGTCCCGCCGCTGAGCTTCACGGGACAGATCGACTGGAGGGCGGCCGGGAGGACGCCCCCCGTCCCCCACACCACCCCGCCGCCGGCCGTCACGAACGCCTCGAGCGCCTTCCTGCGTTCCTCGTCGAGGTCCTTGATCCCGCCCATCAGGACGACGTCGTAGCGGGACAGGTCCCTCGGAAACTCGCGCCGGACGCCGGGGAAGTCCGGGTCGGCCGAGGCCAGGACGACGTCGAGCTCGATCCCCGGGGCGCGCTCCAGCATGTTCCGGAGGAAGCGGTACTCCCATACAGGCGAGTCCGCCGCGTAGAGAACCCGGAGGGCCCCGGCCTTCCGGGCTCCGCCGGCGAACGTGACCCTGCCGAAGCCCTCCTCCGCGCAGGCGGCCACGACCTCCCGGACCGCGCCGTAGGGGACCTCGAAGTCGGCGTCGACGATGACGGGGGCCTTCTCGAGCGCGCGGAGCTGCTTCCGGAGGTCGTCGATCGAGACCGCGCTCGACTCCCGGAGGAGGAGGATCTCGAGGCCCCGGGCCCCTTCCCGGAGCTTCACGCGGAGCGAGCGGCGCGCCTCGTCGGAGACGGCGAGAGGCGCGGCGTTCTTCCCGGCGTCAAACTCGACGCCCTCGATCCCCGCCTCCCGCGCCGCCGACATCAGCCGCTGGACGTCCGAGAAGGGGACGGACCCGTCCACCTTGAGGACGAGCTCCCGCACGCCCGACAGGGAGTGGCGCTTGAGGACGGCGGGCAGTTCCTTCCAGGGCTCGGCCTTGCCGGCCACGAGCAGCATGCCTTCTCCGGGCAGCTCGGCCAGGGCGCGTCGGGACCGGGCCTCCTCCTGGGCGAGGAGCGCCATGAGGACGAGGATCCTACTCATCGCTGGGTCCTCCCTTGAGAAAGCGGACGACCAGGAATTCCCCCGAGGCGCGGACCTCCGCGGCGAGCCCGGCGTCGCGGAGTCGGATGGGCGCGGGGGGATCCTCCACGATCGAAAAGACCGGCCCGCGGGGCGCGGGCTCCGCGCGGGGCCAGAGGGCGATCGCCCCGAGCGCCGCCGCGGCGGCGACCGCGCCCCACCGCGCGGCGCGCCTCCGGGCCGCCGACCTTCGGATGCGCGCCTCAAGGCCGGCTGGAACGGCGATCGCGCGGCGGACCAGGTCATCCAGCGGGTCAGACGTCATGAGCGTGCCCCTCCAACAGGAATCCTCGGAGCTTTTCCCGGGCGGCGTGGAGCTGGTACCGGACCGTCCCCGGCGGCCGCCCGAGGAGGCCGCCGATCCGGGTCGAGTCGAGCCCCTCGTTCACGGAGAGCGCGACGAGCGTCCGCTCCTCCTCCGAGAGGCGGTCGAGCGCCCGGCGGAGCGCCGCCCGTTCCTCGGCGGCCGACGCGTCCGCCTCCGGCCCCGGCGCTTCGGGTGCCGTCCGCGCCGCGACCTCGGCCCGAGCGGCCGAGCGGACGGCCGTCGACCTCCGCGCCGTCCGGTGCCGGTTGAGGAGGATCGCGGTGAGCCACGTCGTCAGTCGGGCCTCGGAGCGGAAGCGTCCGAGCGAGCCGAGCGCCGCAACCATCGCGTCGTGCGCCAGGTCCTGGGCGTCGGCCTCGTTTCCCGTCAGCATCCAGGCGGTCCGGTAGAGCATCGGCAGGTGCTCCGAGAGGAGGTCACGGTCGCCCATGGAGTCTCCCCAGGTTGGACTCGCGACGGAGCAAAGTGTTGGGAGTCCGCCCGCTCCGCTCACGACGTTCGATGCCGGGCGCCCTGCCGCGTAGCCCGGCGTTCGCTCGACCCCATCGCGGGGAGCGAGGTGGGACCCCGGCCTTCCGTCCCTCGACCGCACGCCGCCCGTCGGCGGCCTAGTCTTTCCACTCGGCGGGCTGGAAGCCCTCCAGGAGAAGGCCCTTCGCGCTGGCGAGGACGCCCGAGACGCGGAAGCGGTTCTTCCCGCCGAGCGCCTTCCGGAGCTCGGCGAGGCGGTCGGCCTGGGGCGAGGGGTTCGAGAGCGCGAAGGCGGCCCCGCTCCCCTTGGCGACGAGCGTGGCCTTGTCCCCCGCGAAGCTCACCGTCCCCCGGATCGAGAGTCGCGTCGCCCGGAGGCTGAGGTCTTTCGGCAGGCCCGCGAACGCCGGAACGGATCCCTTCTCGTCGAACGAGGCCGAGACCGCGTTCTCCTGGAAGGCGAGCGACTTGAATCCCGGCTTCTTCCGGAGGATCGCCTCGACCTCGGCCTTGCACTCGTCGCAGTGCATCTTCTCGAAGCCGAGCGTCACCGTGAAAGCGTCGTCCCTGTCCTGAGCGAGCGCGAGCAGGAGCGCGAACGTCATCATGCCGTCAGGCTCCAACCCCGGGTCCACAGTCCACAGTCCAGAGTCCAGAGTCGGATCCCCCCCCTGCCCCACCGGGGGGGGGAAGGGGGGGACCCGACTGTGGACCGTGGACTGCGGACTGTGGACTCATTTCTTGGCCGTCTCCAGCTTCTTCACGTACTCGATCCATTCCTTCTGGAGCCCGGCCAGGTCCGCGTCGCCGAAGCCCGCCTGGAGGGCGGCCTTCGAGTCCCCCCCGTCCCGGAGCGCCTTGAAGTAGGCCTCGATCCGCGGCCGGTGCTTCCCGCCCTCCGCCTCGTAGAAGAAGTGCACCATCGACCAGGCCTGGGAGTACTTGAACGAGATCGGCCCCGAGTAGAACTGCCCCGGGGTCTGCATCATGATCGCCTCGAACGGCATCGCCATCGCGAGGTTCTGCTTGAGGACCTTGAGCCGGCCGTCCAGGACCTTCGCGCGCTCGGCGATCCGCGACTGGCCCTTGGCCACCTCGACCCGGATCCCCCCCATGTACTCGGCGATCCCCTCGTTGTACCAGTAGGGCGCCCGGGGCACCATCATGCTCATGAACTGGTGGAAGGCCTCGTGGTAGAGGGTCTGGAGCGTGGCGTCCTGGTCCACGTCCTCGAAGAGAAGGAGCTCCTTGTAGAGCGGGTGGAAGTACCCGAGCGTCCACTCCTGGCGCCCGGAAAGCGTGAGCTCGCCGTAGGTGAGGTACGCCTCGCGGGTGTTGAAGATCGCCACCCGCGGCTTCGGGCGCTTGGGGTCCTCCTGGAACGCGTCCTTGAACGTCTCGGCGTAGTGCTTGTACGCGGCCTCCAGGCGCGACCCGTAGAGGGCCGTCTTCTCCGGCGACATGTCCGTCATCACGAGGAAGTGCGGGAATTCCTTCACGTGCTTGGCGCCCAGGTGCTGGGGGCCCTTGAGGACGTTTACGACGTTCCGCTGGAGGGTCTGCACTCCCTCGCTCGCCGGGTCGAGCTTCCGCGCGAGCTCGAGGTCCGCCACCGCCCCCTTCGCGTCGCCCGTCACGAACCTCAGGTATCCCGCGAGCGCGAGCGCCTCGGCGTGGCCGGGCTCGCAGTCGAGCGCCGTCCGCGCGTGCCCCGACGCGGCCGGGAGGTCCCGCGCGTCGAGCGCCACCTGGGCGAGCCCCACGTGCGCCTCGAGGAAGCCCGCGTCGAGGGACGCCGCCTTCGCGAAGTCGCCCTTCGCCTCCTCGGGGCGCCGGAACGTCATCCGCGCCCTCCCCCGCCAGTAGTGGCCGGGCGCGAAGTCCGGAGCCTTCTCGACGATCTTGTCGAAGAGCGCGAGATGGGGGGGAAGGAACTGCCGCTTCTTCTGCGCCTCGAGGAAGGCCGCGCGCGCCTTCTCGAAGTCGGCCCGGACCGCCGGGTCGAGCGCGGCCAGGACGTACTCGTCCTCCCCCGAGAGCGGCTCGTCGCCCGCCTCCGCCTGCGCCTTCTTCTTCCCCAGGTCGGCCTCGAGCGCCCGGCGGACCAGGACCTCGACCTCCGCGAAGCGTTTCGAGATCTCCACGGGGTTCACCCCGCCCTGGACGCTCAGCTTCTTGAGCCGGACCCCGCCCCCCGCCGCGCCGAGGACGACCCAGCCCTTGGTCAGCTCGCCCGCGGCCGCGTTCCCCGCCTCCTCGTCGCCCACGTAGAGCCGGAGCGCCCCGCCGCGGGACTGGAGCCGGACCCGGACCTCCGTCCCCGCCGCGACCTTGGGCGCCTCCTGCGTCGAGGCCGCGTCCAGCTTCGGCCCGTCGCAGCGGTAGATCACATGGCCGGCCGGGGTCTTCGAGTTCAGGACCGCGAGGATCCCCTTCCGCTCGCGGGTGAACGCGCAGCCCACCACGAGGCCCGCCCCCTCGTCGAGGACGGCCGTGAGGTCCACCTCGACGTCCCGCTCGAAGTCCACGTCCTTCAGGCTCCAGATCGCCGTCCCCCGGGCCGAGGCCTTGAGCTCCCCTCCCTCGACCGCGAGCGTCCCCCCCATCTGGCGCGGCGCGAAGTCCTGGGCCATCCCGGCGTCCGAGAAGTCGTAGGCGATGTAGAGCTGGTCGGCCCCGATGCGGCGGGCGGACCCCTTGAAGGCGGCCTCGTTGTTCAGGATGCGCGTCAGGTCCGGCACCCGGGGCTGCATCGAGGCGTCCAGCTTCACGCACTCCTGGAATGCCGCCTGGGCGTCCTTCCAGAGCTTGCGGAGGACGAGCTGGCGGCCCATCTCGTACCACCCGGGGGCGCCCCCGCCATTGTAGACCGCCTTCATGAGGTCCACGTAGGATCGGTCGTCCACGAACTCGGTGGGAAAGATCTGCTCCGCCGTGGCCCCCTCGAACGTGAAGGCGAGCCGGATCTCGTCCCGCGTGATCCCCTGGACCACCACGTTCTCGAGCCGCATCCCGTTCTTGAGCTTGAGGGCGAGCTTCTGGGTGCGGAGCCGCTCGGCCAGCTCCTTCTGCCGCGCGGCCTCGGCCTTCCGGTCCTCCTCGAGCGTCCGCCGGGCCTCCTCGAGCTCCTTCTGCGACTCCGCCTTCCGGTCCCGCCGTCGCGTGATGAAGCCCGCCGCCGCCTCCTTCCGCCGCTCCTCCCCGGCCTTCCGCGCCGCCGCCTCCTCCTCCGCCTTCGCCTTCGCCTCGGCCTCCGCCCGGAGCTTCGCCTCCGCGGCCTTGCGCGTGAGCTCCTCGGTCTTCCGCTTCTCCTCCTCGAGGAACTTCGCCCGCTCCGCCTCCATCTCGCGGCGCATCCGCGCCTCGACGTCCTCCGGGGGAGGCGAGGCCTTGGGAGGCGGAGTCTTCGGGACGGCCGCGACGGGCTCGGGGACCGGCTCCTCGCGGGGCGGGGGCTTCCGGCCGGTCGTCAGGACCAGGATGACCACCAGGACGAGGAAGGCGCCGCCGCCCGCGCCCCCGATCAGGAGGAGCTTCCGGTTCATCGCGGGAGGAGGTCCCTCGGGCGGGGCGGGCCGGCGCGGGGCGACGGGACGCGCGGACCGAGAGGGGCCGGCGGCCGCGGGCGCGGGACGGCGCGAGGGCGGGAGCGCTCGCGGCTTGCCCCGCGGGTCCGATGGTCCCGGCATCCCTCTAGCCCCCCAGCAGCGATCCCGCCCGCCCCCGGACAGGATACCACATGATCGGTCCGGATTGGACGCGGGCGCGGCGCCCCGGGTTCGCGGCTATTTCTCGAACTTGAGCACGTACTTCGGCGAGACCTCGTGGTCGCTCTTCTCGCCCTGGTCGCAGACCGCCAGGGCGAAGTCGACGGGCTTGGAGAGGTCGAACGGGGTGTCGTCCTTGTGGCCGGTGACCAGCTTCCGCTTGAACTCGACCGACCATTTGCCGTTCTCCCAGGAGCCGCGAGCCTGGACGTCGGCCGCCGACCCCGTGGGCTTCTCGGGGATCCATCCCGGGAGGGTGGGCGTCTTCTTCTCGGCGGGCGGGGCGTCGACCTTCTTGACGCAGGGCGTCCCCTCGTCGTCGGGACGCGCGAGGTAGATGGGCTCCTCGTTCCGGTCGGAGAAGCGCATGGACCGGTGCGGCTCGGGCCGCGTCTTCGAGTAGATGTGGAACTTGTCCTTCGCGTAGCCTTGCGCGGTCCGGAAGGCCCCCCACTCCCAGACGTCCCACTTCGACGGGATCCCCGCCAGCATGTCCGGGTTGAAGGGGCCCTCGAGCGGGAAGGCCACCGAGCAGGAGTCTTCGAGCAGGTTGTCGTCCACCTTGTACTCGCCGTCGTCCTCGCTCCACACGAACTCCCGGTGGCGCTCGCTCTTGGTCGAGTCCGACCAGACGAGGAGGAAGGCCGCGGACGTCCCGTCGTGGACGACCTTGAGCCACATCTCCTTCATGGGGTTGTCGATCTCGCCGGGCTTGTCGATCTTGATGACCCACTCCTTGGCCTTGGCCCAGGCCTCGTCGGAGGCCTTCCCGTCGATCTCCGGGAGCTTGGCCACCCTCTGGGCCGTGACCTCCCCCTGGGAGGCGAGCGCGAGGGCCAGCGCTGCGGCAAGCGCGTCGATCATGGATCTCGCCTCCTTCTCGAACCCTATCTAATACGACAGGTTGTAACCGGCGGGGGATCCGCCCGTCAACGAATCGCGCCCGCCCGCCGCGGCTGGTATAGTGGACCGCGTGAGGACGGCCGTCGTCGCCAGCGCGCTTCGCACCCCGATCGGCCGCTTCCTGGGCGCCCTCTCCTCCGTCCACCCCGCCGAGCTCGCCGCCCTCGCGGTCCGCCGAGCCCTGGCCGACGCGAAGGTCGCCCCGGGCGACGTGGACGAGGTCGTCCTGGGCTCGGCCCGCCAGGCCGGGAACGGGCCCAACCTCGCCCGGCAGGCCGCGATGCGCGCCGGGATCCCCGAGACCGTCCCCGCCTATACCGTGAACCAGGCCTGCGCCTCGAGCCTCCAGGCCGTGGCCCTGGCGGCGCGGGCGGTCGCCGCGGGCGACGCGGACGTCGTGGTCGCCGCGGGCGCGGAGTCCATGAGCCGGGTCCCCTTCCTCCTCGACCGCCACCGCGCGGGCTACCGGCTGGGCCACGCCGAGGCCGTCGACGCCATGTTCCGCGACGGCTTCCTCTGCCCCCTCTGCGGCGAGACGATGGGCGAGACCGCCGAGCGCCTGGCCTCCGAGTTCAAGATCACCCGCGAAGAGCAGGACCGCTACGCGGCCCGGAGCCAGAACCGCTGCGAGGCGGCCCGGAAGGCGGGGCGCTTCGCCGACGAGATCGTGCCCGTCCCCGCGGAAGGGGGGACGGTGGACCGGGACGAGCATCCGCGCGACGGAGTCACCGCGGAGGGGATCTCGCGCCTCCCCCCCGCCTTCCGGGCGGGCGGGACGGTGCACGCGGGGAACTCGTGCGGGATCGCCGACGGCGCGGCCGCCGTCGTGGTCCTGGCGGAGGAACGGGCCCGCGCGGCGGGCCTCCGCCCGCTCGCCCGGATCGCGGGCTTCGCCTCGGCGGGCGTGGACCCGGCCCGGATGGGCCTGGGGCCCGTGCCCGCCCTGGCCCGGCTGTGCGGGCGCGCGGGCTGGGGCGCCGCGGAGGCCGACCTGATCGAGCTCAACGAGGCCTTCGCCGCCCAGGTCCTCGCCTGCGTGCGGGAGGGCGGCCTCGACCCCGAGCGGCTCAACGTGAACGGCGGGGCGATCGCGCTCGGGCACCCCGTGGGCGCCACGGGCGCCCGGATCACGGCCACCCTCCTCCACGAGCTCCGCCGCCGGGGCGCCCGCCGGGGCATCGCCGCGCTCTGCGCCTCGGGCGGCCTGGGCGTGGCCGTGGCCTTCGAGTCCCAAGACGCTTGACAGCGGGGCCCGCGCGCGCTTAGCTGCCTGTTTCCCGGCGGGGAGGACGCATGGACTTCGACCAGCTGCAGAAGGACGTCGCGGAGCTCGAGAAGCACGTCGAGGGAGTCCGCAAGGCCGATCCCGCGGCGCTCCGCTCGTTCGCCTCGGGCCTCAAGGGCGTCCTCGTGACCTTCCTCAAGGACCGGAAGGAACCGATCCGCCCGGGCATGATCTTCAAGGACGCGGCCGCGAAGAACATCGTCCCCGGCGACGTGGCCCCGCGCGGCGACGCCCTCCTCATCCGCTGGGCGGGCAACGTCACCCCCCAGGACGGCCAGGCCGTCAAGGACGACGCCGCCAAGATGAGCGCCCTCGCCGAGAAGGTCCTCCCCGTCCTCAAGGCCTACAAGAAGAAGGAAAAGTAGCCCGCCGCGCCCGGGAGGGTATCATCCCCGCGTGACCGGCCGCTTCCACGCGCTCGACGCGGTCCGCTCCGCGGCGATGCTGCTCGGGCTCTTTTTCCACGGGGCGATCTCGTTCCTCGAGACGCCCGTCCCCTGGGC
>Ga0187893_10014213_pt1 | contig 10906 bp, 8 predicted proteins | sample MA1701074metaG_FD_139574 | JGI IMG/M metagenome (GOLD analysis project Ga0187893, IMG submission 139574) | White microbial mat communities from a basaltic lava cave in the Kipuka Kanohina Cave System on the Island of Hawaii, USA - MA170107-4 metaG ...
TCCGGTAGAATCCGCGAGCCCTGCCGGCCCTCGAGCTCGCTGGACATCACCTGCGCCGGCCGCCCCGGCTCGGCGACCGGCCGCCGCGCCAGCGCCAGATTGCTGCCGAGAACCTGCGCCAGAAACTGCGCCGCTGCGCCGGCGTCGAACAGCACCGGGCCGGTATAATCCTCGCCGCGCGGCGCCGAGGCCAGGGCGGTTACGTTCGCGCCGATCTGTTCGATGGCCCGGCGCATGTCCAGCTCGGAAGGCATTTGCTCGATCTCGATAGCCTGGAAGATCACGGCGTCGCGCACCGGCATCCCGTCGGGCGCCTGCGCCCACGCGCGCGCCCGCAGGGTCGCCAGATGATCCGGAAGCCGCAAGGCCGTACCCTCGGAGTTGGCCAGGTAGAAGGCCGAGTGGATGAACTCGAAATCAGCCCCGGAAGAAGTCACCGCCGGAAATTTCGCGAGGATAGCCGACAAAGCGCGTGTGCGCGCCACCCAGGCCTGTTCATCCGCTTTCGACGCTCCCACGTCCAGTTTCGGCGCTCCCACGTCCAGGACCATCCGCGTCGCCGGCGCGGGCGCGAAATCCTCCAGCGGCTCCTGCTGGGTGATATTGCGCAGCGCCGCCTTTTTGCGCGCCAGCGTCTGCACGGCCGCCTTGTAGCCGCGATCGGTGGCCAGCCAGAAATAGCGGCGGAGCGTGGCGTAGTCGTCGTCGAGCGGCATGGCGCCGGCGGATGCAGCGCGCGCGAAGATGTCCGTGAAAACGTAGTTGGTGTTGTCGAACGCGTAAGAGCCGAGGCGCACCTGCATGCGCGGCATGCGCAGTCTCGTCGTGTTGTGCGTCAGCAGTCCGCCGAGCATGGCCGAAACGGAAAAGCCGCGCATGTCGTCGACGGAGTACTCGACAAAGTACGGCGGCTCGAAGCCGTCGAGCTTCAGCGCCGGCGCGCGCCGGATCTCGTCCTGCATGGCGCGCAGGAGGACGTCGGACTCTTGCGCTCTTTCCTGCGCCGCACAGATGACCGCACAAAAAGCGATCGCCGTCGCCCGGCGGATTCTCATTCGCCGCCCCCGGTTGTGGGCGGCGGAAGCAGCGGCGGGCGGTCCTGCGAGCTTTCCTTCTTCTGAATTTCGATCTCGCTGACGAGGATCGCCGGGGCCACCGCCGAAACGGGCACGTCGCCCGACTCGGCGCCGCAGTAGCCATTGAACACCTGGAGCTTGTCGCCGGTGGCCACGATCTTGGAGAAACTCGACAGCGGCGTGCCGACGATGTCGGCGCCGCGCACGGGCTCATCCGGCCGTCCGTCCGGATAGACGCGATAGATCACGACCGGGATCACCTTGAAGGCCTGGAAGCCGCGCCGGCCCGTGGTTGTGAACCCGCCGGTGACCTGCTCGAAAAAGTAGCCGTACGGCTTGTTCTGCCGGCGGATTTCCTCGATCAGCATTTCGCGCAGCCGTGCTTCGGACACTTTCTTATCCGACTCCACCAGCAGATTCGACTGCCGCGCCACCACTTCGGCGCCGGCCTCGCGCCTCCCATGGCCGTTGGAGCCGCTCACGCCGGCCGCCGGCGAGCGCGACATGAGGAACGTCTTGAGGATGCCGTGGTCGACCACCGTTACGCGGCGCGCGGCGACGCCCTCGTCGTCGAAGGAGTACGCGCCGTTGAGATCGGCGCCGGCGGCGCGCTCGATGGTCGGATCGAAAACCACGGACAGGAACTCGGGAAGTACCGGTGAGCCCACGCTCTTGGCGAAAGTCTGCCCGTCCGTCTCGTCCTTCTGCCGGTGGCCCTCCACGCGGTGACCGAAGATCTCGTGGAAGAACACGCCGGCGGCGCGCCCGGAAAGCATCGCCGGTCCGACAAAGGGCTCCACAAGCGGGGCGGTGATCTGCGCTTCCAGGTCCTTGGCCACGCGGTGGATGGCGGTGCGGATCTCGCCGTCCTCGGGCAGCCGGCCTGCCTCGGCCGCCTCGAAACTCTCGCCCGCCGTGAGGTCCATGCCATCGGGCGCCTTGGCGTGCGCCGAAATCATGACGCGTGCGAAAAGGCGGCCATGGACGATCCGCGCGCCGGTGGTGTCGACAAGGTACTTGGTCTCCCGCGACGCATTCACACTCACCTGCGATGAGAGGATCGCCGGGTGCTTGGAGAACTCTCGCGACAGCTTGCGGACGCGATCGGTCCACTGCGCCGAATCGAAGCGCAGCCGAGGCGGAAGCTCGATGCTTTTGGCGGGCGCCTCCATGGTGAAGTCGTCGGAGGCGTCCGCGCGCGCGACCAGGATGTCCTTGCTGGCGCGAATGTTGATGAGGCGCTGCGCCGCCAGACGGTAGACGCGATCGGTTTCCACCCAAAGACGCTGCCGGATTGGATCCGGCTGGTCGTCGACGGAGAGATAAGCGCCCGAAGTGAAGCGTGGCAACTCGCCCCGGAGCACGCGGTAGTTGTCCAGCTTGGGACTGCCGACTCGCAGCGTGACGTCGAGGTAACGATGATGGCGCCGACCCTCGCTGAGCACCGACCCCAGCGCGGCGGCGACGCCCGATCTCTCGACTTCCGTCACCGAGTAGGCGATGTAGTAAGGCGGAGGATCGCCTTTCTCTTTGAGTACTTTAAAATTGCGGTCGAGTTCCGCTTCGAGAATGCCCGTGAGCGGAGGGCTCTGCGCGCGCAGTGAACACAGTGCGGCAATGAGTACGAGCAGAGATAGTCGCACCGCCTCAGGATATCATGTGGGGCCCGCGGCCCACGCTCGAGCCCGGTGAAAAACCCGTCCGTCGCGGCATTGGCGCAGGCTTTATAGGGACCTGCTTACTCGTGCCTCAGCGCAGTAACCGAATCGACCCGCGCCGCGCGCACGGCCGGGATGAGGCTCGCGACCACGGCGACCGTACCAAGCACCAGCGCCGCACCGGCGAACGTAACGGCGTCGGACGGATCGACTCCGAAGAGCATTCTCTCCAGGAACTGCGTCAGGCCGGCGGCGCCGCCCAGTCCGAACGCGATTCCCACCAGAGCAAGCTGTCCGCCCTGCCTGAGGACCATGCGGACCACGCTCACCGAAGTGGCGCCAAGCGCCATGCGAACGCCGATCTCCTGTGTTCGTTGGGCTACCGAGTAGGCGATCACACCGTAGATTCCGATTGCGGCGAGCAGGAGCGCCGACGCGGCCAACGCGGCCATGAGCAGCGAGCGAAAACGCGGCAGTGTAACGGAGTCGGCGAGCGCACCCGCCATCGTACCCACACGGTCGACAGGGACATTTGGATCGAGTCTCTGGATCTCCCGTCGCACCGCCCTGGCCAGCGGCTGCGCCTCGCCCGCGGTCGTCACCAGCAGCCACATGTCGCGGAATGGGATCCGGAAGAAGAGCTCGTAGAAGACGGCGCCGCTGTCACGCTCCAGGCCCTGGTATTTCGCGTCGCCCACCACGCCAATTATCTCCATATAGGGATGCGCAGTCTGGGTGGGGCCACCGAACTTCATGCGCCGGCCGACGGGATTCTCGCCAGCGAAGTGCCTGCGGGCCATGCTCTCGCTGATCACGGTCACGCGCGGTGTATCGGCTCGATCCCTGCCGTCAAACCACCTGCCCCGCAGCAGCGGGATGCCGAGCGTCTTTCGATAGTCATGGCTGACGAACGGTACCGGAACCGAGGGATGCTGCTCGCCGGCCGGCAAGGGCTTGCCTTCAATCTCATAGTCGTCACCAAACGCGGCGCGGTCCGGCGGCACGGTCACCGAGATGCTCGCAGCCTCGACACCGGGAAGGGCACTGACTCGGGCGAGAAGCTGATCCCAGAACGCGGTCCTGGCGGCTGCTGTTTCGAAGCGCGGACCAGTGAGAGATACCAACATGGTCAAGACGCGCTCCGGCGGAGCCGCGAATCCGGGATCGACGCTGGTGAGTCGGGTGAAGCTCCGGACAAGAAGCCCCGCGCCAATGAGCAGGAGGATCGAGAGCGTCACTTGAGCGACCACCAGAACACTACGGGCGCGGCCCTGGCTTCGCGACTCGCCCGCGCGACCGCCTGCCTTGAGTCTCTCGTTGAGCGAGGCGGTGCAGGCGGCGAGCGCCGGCGCCAAACCGAACAGGACCGCGCTGGTTAGCGACACCAGCAGCGTGAATGCGAGCACTTCTCCATCCACTCCGATTTCGCTGAGACGCGGTAATTCCTGCGGTCCCAGCATGCGGAGTGCCTTGACCCCGGACACGGCCAGCGCGATGCCCAGTGCACCGCCGGCCAGCGCCAGTAGAACACTCTCGGTCATGAACTGGCGCACCAACCTGCCTCGACCCGCTCCTATACTCAACCGCACCGCTATTTCACGCTGGCGCACTGACGAGCGTGCCAGCATTAGATTGGCGACGTTCGATACGGCAATCAGGAGTATCACAACGACGGCGCCTGACAGGACCCACAGCAGCGGACGTATATCACCGACGACGACTTCCCGCAGCGGGACCACCGGAAATCTCAGATTCGAATAATACTTTGGATTCTCACGCTGAACGTTGCGTGCGATCATCTCCATCTCGGCGGTGGCTTGCTCGATAGTTACGCCCGGCCTGAGCCGTGCAAGTCCACGGAGAAAGTGCGGTCCCCGCCGCGCCGGTGGGCGGAGGGGAAGCACCACCCATGCCTCCACGTCGCGCTGCCAGAACTCAAAGCTCGCAGGCATAACACCGATAACGGTGTGTGGGCGGCCCTCCAGGGTTACCACCTTTCCCACGATGTCAGGGTTGGATCCGTAGCGCCCCCGCCACAGGCGCTCGCCCAGCACCACGGTCAGGTCGCGGCCCGGTTGATCTTCGCCGTCCTCGAAAGTGCGGCCGAGGATCGGTCGGGCTTTCAGTGTTTCAAAAAAAGTTGCCGTTACGGACAGGCCGGAGATCTGCACCGCCTCACCATCGCCGGTCAGCGTGAAGCGGCTCTGGTCGGCTGCGTCCAGCGTTTCAAACGAACGGCTGACCGCTCTCCAGTCCAGGAATTCCGCTACGCTGGCGCTCCCTCGTTCACTGTGTGGCCGCGAAGTGAAGATCATCACCAGCCGCTCCGGTTCCGGATACGGCAGCGGTCGGAGCAGGACACCGTTGACCACGCTGAACACAGCCGTGTTGGCGCCGATACCCAAACCAAGAGCGAGCAAGGCGGCCACGGTAAATCCGGGACTGCGAGTCAGCGTGCGCAAGGCATACCGAACGTCCCGAACCAGGTTGTCGATCAGATTCATGTGGCGCATATCACGACACTCCTCCTTGCGCTGCTCCATGCCGTCCATCGCGCGCAGGGCGGCGTAACGCGCCTCCTCGGGTGTCTTGCCTGCGGCAATCTCATGCTGGATGCGCGCTTCCAGATGACAGCGCAGTTCTTCATCGAGTTCTCGTTCTACCTGAGAGCGACGAAAAAGCGATCGCAGCCGCAGCGGAAGTGTATAGATCCAACGCGAGAACATCACGCCTCCTTGAGACGCACGACCTGCGAGATTGCCGTGGAAAGACGTTCCCAATCGGCGGTCTCTTTCTCCAGATGCCGCCGCCCGGTGCGAGTCAGAGAGTAGAACTTGGCGCGGCGTCCGAGCTCGCTCGTCTTCCACTCCGCCGTGATCCAGCCCTCTTGCTCGAGCTTGTGCAGGGCCGGATACAGCGATCCATCGCTGACCTGGAGAACATCGCCGGAAATCTGCTTCAAGCGCAGGCTGACCGCCCATCCGTGAAGCGGCTCCAAGGCCAATATCTTGAGAATCAGTAGGTCCAGGGTGCCTTGAACGAGATCGGATGGCTTGCTCACGAAGTATGTCCTCGGTTACCGAGATCATATCGCGGCCGTCACGGACTACGCAAGCGTCTTGTTCGTTTCAGTTTCCTTCTCGATGGGGACGGTTCCGCCTGCGTGGCCGGGATCAGCCGCCGGCTGGTGGTTTTCGGCCACGTTCCCGATCGCCCGGGGTCGTGAGTGGAAGTACTTATGGGTCGGCAGATGACTTGCTCGATAGATGATCCGGGAGGCTTTCGTGAAACCGACGCGACGAACATCGATGTTATCCGCCACCCGGGCCATTTCCCTGGTCGCGGTTCTGATGTTGATCGCCCCCGCCGTGGCATCCGCCCAGCGCGGATACCGGCGCGGGCACAATGACCGTTCCCGCGGAGGAACGATTGGCCGCTCGTTCAGCGGCGGGCGCAGCCACTACGGTTCCTCATTTTCCCGGCGTGGCTACTCTGGCGGCCGACGATTCTATTCCTCGCCGTCGTATTACGGGCGACGATATTACAGCGACGGGGGAAGCTATCGCGGCGGCTATTACGGCGCTGACTTCTACAGGCGAGGGCGCTACTACTCCGGCCACTTCTACACGGGGCGGGGATACTACTATGGCGGGCGCTTCTGGGCACGCCCCTACTACGGTGTTGGTGTGGGCATCCCGTTCGGTTGGGGCTACTATTTGCATGGTGGGTGCGGCTATTACGATGGGTGGGGTTATTGGGTGCCGGCTCCCTGCTACCCCTACTGATCGAAACTGACTGCGGCGGCGAATAGAGCCGGCGGAAGCGGCCAAACGCGGATTGTCGTTCGACGCGATTGCTGCAGACCTCGACACCTAAGAACTCGGAAAGGAAAAATGGGACTTGATCCTGTACTCGTACATGCAATCCGATCTCCTTGCGAAACTGCGTTCGGCCGCGCAAGTCGGCCCGCCGAGGCTCGCGCTATACTCACTGACGGAGCGCCCCACGTCCATTTCACGCTGAACCAGCACATCGCTGGAAAGTCATCTGCTCACCACTGAAAAGACGATCTCGATTGATCTCGGCGGTATATCGCGGGTCGCGACGTTCACACTGAGCCCGGTTCTCCTTTTCTCCGTCAGCAGTTGTTCGAGAGTCGACTGCGCGGCGGCGACTTCCGCAGGGTCATAGGCCCTCTCGACGGCAAGCTTGACGTTCTTGTCCTTGAACACTCGAAGTATCTCCTCAAGTGACACGGGCTCAAAATTGGTGAATTTTATCGAACGGACAACCGGCGCTTGAGCTACAAGGATAGCCGCACACAGAACACCAGCCAGAAGCATAGTGAGCAACTTCATGAGGACTGCACCTCCCGCTGAAGTATGGCAACTTTCTGACCAGGTGGCAACTCGTTGGGTTAACGGACTTGAGACCTCTAACGGGCGTGAATGACCGACAACGGTGTGGTGACATCTGCACGGGCCCGATCTACTCCAATTTCCTTCAACGCACTTTCCACCCACTACCGGCGAGAGCGTCGATATCCTGATCTCCTCGACGGGGCATTTCAGGTAGGCCTCGCTGATTACGCCAGGTGGTTTACCTCCCGTGCCACCAGCGGATGCTGGGAAAGGATGCATTAAATAGCGAGCCGGGTTTAAGGTTGCGGACTGAAGCGCTTCCATGGGCTTCAAACCTTCGACCAATAACCCCAGTTCGTCATGCAGACTGAAGCCCGGAAAGCAGTACGGGTTCGACGCATCGGTGCCGGCCATTATCCCGACGCCGGCCCGGTGCAGACGTCCCACCACCTCCAACTCTTTGCGAAACAACCGCCTCCCGATTGCGTAGCCTTCCGACTTTAGACCCGATCGTTCCGATCGCTATTTAAAAAAGGGTAGTAGGGATCGCCCGGTTCGTCGTTGAAAGTTAGCGACTCCCGGTACTTCAATTTACGACACCCTCCGCTGCTTGACAACGCTTGGCTTTGACGATGCCAGCGCCTCCAGTTCTCTGAGTAACAGGTGGATTTGTTTGTGACCCTTGACCCGGCGGAACTGTTTCTCGGCGACCAACAACCCTGACCCGACCCAACGCTCCCGCTGATCGCCAGGATGCCAGCGCTTGACGTTGAGACAGACCCGCTCCACGATCGCGAACGCCGACTCAATCACGTTCGTGCTGGCCAGCGTCAGCCGCAATTGCATCGGAACATGGAGCCGGTGAACGGTAAGGGTCTCCTCCAGCCCCTCTCCCAGACTGCGCGCCGCGCTGGGATTGGAATCCATCAGTTCCCGATGCAGGCTGTTCAGTGCCTGCTTGGCGGCCGCATAGTCCTCCAGAGCATAAGCCGCATTCAGCTTCTTGGCCACCGATGGTTTCAGTTCGTCGACCAGGTGATCGAGCACATTCCGCCGCTTGTGCACTTGGCAGCGTTGGATCGGCGCCGATTCTCCGGCGTACTTCTTCACCGCCGCATGAAGCGCTTTGCCGCCATCCAGAACATAGAGCCGCGGCGGCGTGAAATCGAGTCCACGATTCATCAGGTCTCCCAACAGTTCGCCCACCACGGTGGCGTTTTCGGTGGCTCCCTGTCGAATTCCCAGAATCGTTTTCCGTCCGTCCTGGCCGATGCCTAACGCAGCGATCATCTGCTGACCCTCAAACGGCGTGGCATCGATCAGCAAGGCGCACAACTGCACCTTGTCCAGTCGCCGCTCCATCAGTTCCTTCAACTTGTTCCGGCTCGCCTCGATGAAATGTTCGCTGACCGCGCTCTTCTCCAAGCCGTAGGCCTCGGTGAATTCACGCACCGCCTGGCCGTACCTCCTCGTGCTCAGCCCAAGCATCAACTTCTCCCACACCGTTTCCGTCAACGGCTCGCCGCGATGGAACATCTCGTAGGTTCCCAGGCGAACTTCCTTCTCATCGGTGGTCCGCACCCGCGGCCGCTCGATGGGCACCTTCTGGCCCATCACCACGCAGTAGCCCCGCTCCTTACCCCACCGGTTGGCTCGCCGCTCCGTTTGCGGCTGGCTGCGTTCTCCCACCAGGTCCCGAACTTCTTCCTCCATCAGCAGTTGGATCAGCTGTAGGCCGGCCTGACGGATCAACTCGCCCACGCCTTTGCGCAGCCAGCCCACCATCTCCGCCATCGGCAGCACCATCTGTACGGCGCGGTTGCCCTCGGCGGTCATCTGTTCAAGCCGTTTGACGGCTCGCTGTCCTTCAATCTGGTATGGTTTCTTCATGGCGACTCTCCTTTTTCTCGGCTAAAAGAAAATTGCTCTCAGCCTATCAAGGCCTCGAGCGGAGAGTCGCTACTTTCTACGATCTACCGGGCATTCCCAGAGTAGTACCCACACATCAGGAATCGTGCGGTCAGGCGGGCCTGTACTTCACAGTCTTGATGGGGTGTGCGTTCTAAGCTCTCTAGAGAGGGAAAGGAATACTCAGGATCAACACTTCACTTTCTGCGTTCACGCTTTGCGATCCAATCGATCACTCGCCGACTAAGTCTGTCGCTCGGATGGCCAGTCGCCCTAATCAGAGCAACCTCCTCATTTTGCTGGGCTAGTCTCACAACCACCGTTATGGTACTCCAGTGTTCATCCAAAATGACAAATTCGAAAGTTATGAGATGAAGAAACCACGTAGTAACCGCTACTCTCGCGTCGACGATGCCGCACGTTAGTGCGATTCGTTCGGCTGAAGCAGACTGCCTGAAGCCCTTTTGGCTAAGCCGAACTCGCATAAGATCGGCGAACTGGGTGGTAACATCCCAAAGTGTCAACTTTCCGCGTCTATTTAATAGTTCCTTATGACCTCCTGGGTACATGTACAATTTTGCATTCATTCGATCTGGATGATCAGCGAAGACTGGTTTCCAAACTCTTATCACTCTTATTGGATGCATGACATTGAGCTCGCATCCTGAAAAATCGATCTCAGACGAAGAGAGCTGTACGCGTGAGCCATGAATCACGGAGAGATGTTGAGCGCGCACGATAAAGAAGCTACTACCCAGTGCTACCAGACAGCCGAGGCGGATCAGCCTGACGCATGAACGCTTTGGCTCGAACGGTAGTGGGACTGTTCGCACCTTCATTACGTCTCTCTATACTCCGTTATTACTTCACCTGCCTCTGTGCCCACGTATTGTAGGTCAGCTTTCGTTTGCGAATATCATCGATCAACCTCTGCTCGTCAACCTCTGTGCCGACGACGACTCCCACTCCGTCGTCTGAAGGTGTTTCATCGACTACGTATACCTTCCCGGGCGCTACTACAAGGTTGCCTACCATCGCATCGAACCACTGCACTTTCTTGCCAAACAATCTGGGCATGAACCGGCGCGTACAGAGCTCTAGTGGTCCGGGTCCGACCTCGAACACGCTGAATGTGTTGTACGCGACTGCTCCGGCCCACTCACCATTAATGGCCAGTCCCCATCTAAACATTTTGGTTAAGTTTGTCTTACCGAAGAGGCGCGAGCCGACATAGCGATAATAGATCATCGCCTTGCCAGGAGTCGGCGTAAGACGAGGCAAGTCCTTCTTATGGGTCCTGATTTCTAACAAAACATCGGTCGGTCCGCACCGGAGAGGACCCGAATGTGCCCGAGGTTGGGCATTAACGACGGAAAGACTGCACCCCAACAACGCAACCATGACGGACCACGGCGCGATGTGCAATTGCATAGAATCCGGCATTTCCATTTCGACTCCAGTTCAAGGTGAGTGTACCGGGATTTCCATTTTGGGTTCCCGTTGTCGGACAGTATACACCCAGTTGATCCTCCGAGACACAGTTGTTCCCTTCGGGAGCCGTCTTTCGCCCCCGAATCGTGGTGGTGTCGCCCCTGTCCAAAAATCCAAAACCGGGAAGCCCCGTCTTTTCAACGTATTCCGCAAACACCTCTCCGGCCTCACCTCCTGGGGTTGCGTGATTTCACCGCTCTTGTCGCCTCTCGCTACCCGCTCGCCACCGCCAGCGCACCGATCCGCCGTATCATGCTCCCAAACAGCCGCCGTGTGAGATGGCTCTCGGCCAGCATTAGCCAGTAGTAACGGGCATGCTTGACCAGCCTGCCGCCGGTCTTCACCAGCCGTTGCTGCAAGCTGGTCAGCGACCAGTTCTCGATCTTCTTCGGCAGCACCAGCCGCCGCCACA
>Ga0187893_10014214_pt1 | contig 10906 bp, 10 predicted proteins | sample MA1701074metaG_FD_139574 | JGI IMG/M metagenome (GOLD analysis project Ga0187893, IMG submission 139574) | White microbial mat communities from a basaltic lava cave in the Kipuka Kanohina Cave System on the Island of Hawaii, USA - MA170107-4 metaG ...
GAGGACCCCTGTGCCTGAGAGCCCTGTGCCTGAGAGCCCTGTGCCTGAGAGCCCTGTGCCTGAGAGCCCTGTGCCTGAGAGCCCTGTGCCTGAGAGCCCTGTGCCTGAGAGCCCTGTGCCTGACGACGACGTGCCTCGGCGCACCATCGCCGAGGAGGCCCGGCCCGGGGACCCGGGGGACGGCGTGTCGGGGGACGGCCATAGCCGGGCCCTGGCCGAGAAGCTCCGGGCCGCCGTGGCCGAGCTCTCGCCCGACCTCGCCGGCCTGCGGGCCCGCTTCGCCGCCCGGGCCAACCGGGCCGGGCTCGTGGACGTGGCCTACGACGAGCTCGACAGCCCCCTCGGGCCCCTGCTGGCGGCGGTGACCGAGGTGGGGCTCGTGCGCCTCGCCTTCGTCGGCCTCGACGCCGCCGTCGGGAGGCCCGACGCCGTGCTCGACGACCTGGCGGCCCGGCTCTCCCCCCGGGTGGTGCGGGTCCCCGGGCGCCTCGACGCCGTCCGCCGCCAGCTCGAGGAGTACTTCGGGGGGCGTCGTCAGCGGTTCGCGCTCGGCCTCGACTGGTCGCTGAGCCTCGGCTTCCGCCGGCGCGTGCTGAAGGCCACCGCCGGCATCCCCTACGGGGCCACCGGCACGTACCGCAGCGTGGCCGGGGGGGCGGGCAACCCCCGCGCGGCGCGGGCGGCGGGGACGGCGCTGGCCACGAACCCCATCGTCATCGTCGTGCCCTGCCACCGGGTGCTGCGCTCGGACGGCTCCCTGGGCGGCTACGGGGGAGGCCCGGCGGGCAAGCGCACCCTGCTCGCCCTGGAAGCCGGCACTGCCCGCCCCTGATCCCGGCCTCCCTGCCCACCGGCACTCGTCATCCGGCGGCGCCCGCAGCGGGCCACCGCACCGCCGGAGGCGGGCCTTCCCTGGGGGCCCGGGCGCTAGGTTCTCGATCGTGGGATCGGGGACCGGTGGGGCCGGTCGTGGCTGAGGAGGCGACGTCGTTCAGCGAGCTGCTCGCCGGCTACGGGACCACCGCCATCGGCGAGGCGGTCACGGTCGAGTCGGTGTTCGCCCTGCTCAAGGTGCGCGACGAGGACGGCGACCCCGCCTGGGTGGTCCGCAGCGGGGGCTCGGCCCTGCCGCCCGAGGAGCTCCTGGGTACCCTCGATGGCCTCACCGCCTCGATGCGCGACCGCCTCACCCGGGCCTGGACCCGCCAACCACCGGCCCCCCCGGCCGCCGGGGACCCACCGGCGCGCATCCAGTTCAGCGAGCTACTCGCCGGCCTCGACACCATGGGGGTGGGCAACGAGTACGTGATCGAGTCGGTGTTCGCCGTCATCAAGGCCCGTCGTGACGACGGTGCCGCGGCGTGGCACGTGCGCTCCTCGGAGATGAAGCTCGGGCCCGAGGAGCGCCTCGGGGCCCTCGAGGGCTACGCCGCCACCCTGCGCCAGCAGCTCGCCGGCACCTGGCGCTGGTGACGGCCGGCGGTCAGCCGGCGGCCGTCCCGGCCAGCACCCCCAGGAAGTGCGACCACCCCTCGGTGTGCTCGCCCACCTGGTCGGCAGGCAGGCCGTGGTGGCGGAGGGTGAGCAGCGTGCCGTCGCCGTCGGGCACGAGCGTCACCTCCACCCGGGTCGAGGCCGGTGGCACCGGCGTGCCCCCGGGCGGCGGCGTGGTCCACCCGAAGGTGAACACGAGCCGCTCGTGGGGGACGACCTCCACGAACTCGCCCTCCATGACCGGTCCCTGGGCCATCGCCACCCGGCACGTCCCACCGGGCCGGGCCTCGAGCTCGGCGCTCACCCCCCACCACTGGGTCATGCGCCCGGGGTCGACCCAGTACTGCCACACGGTCTCGGGCGGTGCCGCGATCCTCAGCGACCGCTCCAGCACCCCGTCCCCCTCGCTCGCCGGATCACCGCCGGGGGTCCCGCCCCCGGATCCCACCGCCGGGCCGCTCACCCGCTGCGCTCGCTGCTCAGGACCATCCCTGGTGTCACTGCATCCTCCTCCTCGGCCGGATCACCGGCCTCCTCCCGGCGGCGACGTCGCGCGCCTCGGTCTCGGCCGCCTCCCGCAGCAGGTCGAGGCGGTCGCGCCACATCTCGTCGAGGAAGGCCCGGATCCCCACGAGGCCCTCGGGCCGGGCCCGGTAGCGGCGGTGGGTGCCCTCGCGGCGGACCTCGACGAGCCCGGCCTCGGCCAGGACCTTGAGGTGCTGCGAGACGGCGGGGCGGCTCATCGACGGGAAGTGGGCAGCGATCTCTCCGGCGGCCAGCTCCCGGGCCCGCACGAGCACGAGGATGTGCCGGCGGGTGGGGTCGGCCACCGCCCTGAGCGCAGCGTCCACCGTATTAATGTAAGTCACTACTTACACACAGTCAAGGGCGGTTGGCCACCCCCGGGCCGCGCTCAGCGCACCCGGAACCCCCGCGATCCCGACGGTGCGCCGGCGTCGCTGACCTCCACCCCCGTCACCACCGCCCGGGGCGGGCCGCGGCGGCACCAGGCCACGAGGCGCTCGACGGCCGGCCCGGGCCCCTCGAAGCAGGCCTCGACCGCACCATCGGGCCGGTTGCGCACCCAGCCCGCCAGCCCGGCCTCCAGGGCCAGTCGCCGGCAGGTGTCGCGGAAGAACACGCCCTGCACCCGACCGTGGACGACGACGCGCCGGGACACGCTGCGGTCCTCCTCACCCGGCGGGGTGTGAGCGTCCATCCCGGCCACGCTAGGCAGCCGGACCGGGTCGCCCGGCGGCGAGGCCGGGTCGCCCGGCGGCGGGCCCCCAGCAGCCCGGGGCGTGTCGGCGACCCCGCCCCGGGGAAGGGGCAGGGCATGGGCTCACCCTCCCGCCGGGCCGTGGTGGACGCCGTCCTCGAGCGCTACCCCAGGACCTTCGCCCAAGAGCTGGGCCTGCGATCCCTCGAGACCCCCAGCCCGCTCTTCCGCCTCCTCGTCATGGCCACGCTCATGAGCGCCCGCATCAGTGCCGCCATCGCCCTCGCTGCGGCCCGGGCCCTGGGCCAGGAGGGCTGGAACACCGCCGGGCGCATGGCCGATGCCGGGTGGGAGGCCCGCACCCGCGTGCTCAACCGCTCGGGCTACGCCCGCTACGACGAGCGCACGTCGTCGATGCTCGGCGACAGCGCCGCGCTCGTGCTCGATCGCTACGGCGGCGACCTCCGCCGCCTCCGGGACGCCGCCGAGCGCGACCCCGGCACCGAGCGCCGGCTGCTGAAGGCGTGCAAGGGCATGGGCGACGTGGGCGTCGACATCTCCTTCCGCGAGGTCCAGCGGTCCTGGACCGAGCTGGCGCCCTTCGCCGACGCCAAGGCGCTGGGCGCGGCCCGCCGCCTCGGCCTGGGCACCGACGCCGGGGCCCTGCACCGCCTCGCCGGCGAGCGCTTCGTGAACCTCGTCGACGGGCTCGTTCGGGTGGCCCTCGACGGGGCCTACGACGAGGTGCGCCAGGCGGCGCGAGCCTGAGGCGAGGCCGGCTCAGGCCGGCGCCGCCTCGTTGATGGCCACCAGGGCGTGGTAACCGGGCGACCGCTCGTAGCCATAGACCCGCCCGGCGAACATGTCGATGACGTCGTCACGATGGCGGTCATGGAGCAGGTAGCCGAAGGAGAGGGGGTTGGTCCAGAACCCGTCGAGGAGGAGCTGGTAGACGTCGAGGCCCCGCTCGCAGGTGTCCTCGTAGTCCTGGAAGGGGTTGGGCCCCGGGGGCCCCGAGCCACCCAGGTGCGCCTCGATGGCCCCGGCCGCCATCTCGGCCTCGGCCAGCGCCACGCCGAGGCCGAAGGAAAAGATGGGATCGATGAAGCGGTGGGCGTCGCCCACGCAGAGCCACGCATCTCCGGTGAACCGGCGCACGTGGTAGGAGTAGTTCGCCGTGGCGTGGACGTCGGCCACCCGGCGGGCGCCGGCGGTGCGGCGGGCCAGCTCGGGGTTGAGGCTGGCCATCTCCGCCTCGAGGAACGCCTCCCGGGTCATCCCCGTCGCCCGGTAGTGCTCCGAGGGGGTCACCACCCCCACGCTCGTGACCTCGTCATCGATGGGGATGAGCCAGGCCCAGTGGTGGCGACGCTGGTAGAGGATCACCGTGTCGCCGCTCTGCTCGGCGTCGCGCCGGGCCCCGGTGAAGTGCGAGTAGATGGCGAGCTGGCGGTCGTAGTCGCCCCGCTCCTTGACCCCCGCCACCCCGGTGCGAGCCAGGAAGGTGTTCATGCCGGTGGCGTCGACGGTGACGTCGGCCCGCACGTCGAGCTCCCCCGAGCCGTCGGCCGGAGCCACCCGCACGCCCCGGACGTTGCCGTCGGCGTCGAGCAGGGGCGCGGTAGCGGTGCCCCTGAGCCGCTCGGTGCCAGACTCGGTGGCGTGGTCGAGGAGCAGGTCGTCGAAGGTGGCCCGCCGCACCTGCCAGGTGGTGGCGTCGACGAGCTCACCGCCGGGGGCCCGGGCCCGGACGGGCACGAAGAACCGGCTGCGACCGTTGGGGGCGAAGACCGAGACCCCGTGCTTCACGGGGTACCGGCGCTCGGCCATGGCCGCACCGAGGCCGAGCTTGCGCACGGTGGCGCCGCACTCCCCCGTCATGGACTCACCGACGTGGAACCGGGGGAAGGACTCCTTCTCCACCAGGGTGCATCCGATGCCCCGCTGGCGCAGGAAGGTGGCGGTGGCCGAGCCGCCGGGACCGCCCCCGACGACGACCACCGTCGTGTTCCTCCCGGTGGCCCGACCGTCACCCACGAGCCCGCGCCGTCCCCGACATGGGCCCCATGGTACGCAGGGACCCTGCGCAGAGCAATCCCCGCCGGTCCTCCGGTGGCGCCGCTGGCCCTCCCCGGGGTGCGGTGAGCGGGCCCCGCCCGTCGGCCCTGGCCCTCTTCCGGCGCACGGCCCAGGCCATGGTGGGCGAGCTCGTGGAGCGCCTGGCCGAGGCCGGCTACCCCGACCTCTCCGGCTCCCACCACCCGGTGTTCGAGCACCTCGACCTCGGCGGCACCCGGCTCACCACGCTGGCGGCCCGGGCCGACGTGACCCACCAGTCCATGAGCGAGCTCGTGGCCACCCTCGAGGAGCGGGGCTACGTGGCCCGCCACCCCGACCCCGGCGACGGCCGGGCCCGCATCGTGCGCCTCACCCCCCGGGGCCTGCGCATGATCCGGCGGGCCAACGAGGAGATCGCCCTCCTCGAGCAGCGCTGGGACGAGCGCTTCCGCCGGGCCGGCCTCGACGGCGACTGGCGCCGGGGGCTGGCCGGCGCGCTCGAGACCGCCACCGGCCCCAGCCGGGCCCGGAACTCCCGGGCCCGGCCGGGGTCGCCCGGCTCCGGCGGCCCTCCGGCGAGCCGGGCGCCGGGGGCGTAACCTGCCCCCGCCGCCGAGCGTGCGGCGGCTCCTTCGCCCGTCCCCAGGGAGGTGCCGTGACCGAGCTCACGCCCCACCAGGAGGCCCTCTGCGACCAGGATCGCTGGGGGTTCTCCGACCTCCGCGCCCTCTTCGTGAACTGCACCCTCAAGCGCTCCCCCGAGCGCAGCCACACCCAGGGGCTGGCCGACGTCGCCGTCGAGATCATGCGCCGCCAGGGGGTGGCCGTCGAGGTCGTGCGGGCCGTGGATCACGACATCGCCACCGGCGTGTGGCCCGACATGACCGAGCACGGCGCCGCCACCGACGCCTGGCCCGCCCTCTACGAGCGGGTGGCCGCCGCCCACATCCTCGTCGTCTGCACGCCCATCTGGCTCGGCGAGAAGTCCTCGGTGTGCACGAGGGTCGTCGAGCGCCTCTACGGCAACTCCAGCCTGCTCAACGATGCCGGCCAGTACGCCTACTACGGCAAGGTCGGTGGCTGCATCGTCACCGGCAACGAGGACGGCGTGAAGCACTGCGCCATGAGCGTGCTCTACGCCCTCCAGCACCTGGGCTACACCATCCCGCCCCAGGCCGATGCCGGCTGGATCGGGGAGGCCGGGCCGGGACCCTCCTACCTCGACGAGGGCTCGGGAGGTCCGGAGAACGATTTCACGAACCGCAACACCACGTTCATGGCCTGGAACCTGCTCCACCTGGCCCGGATGCTCGTCGACCGCGGTGGCATCCCCGACCATGGCAACCAGCGGCGGGCCTGGGACGCGGGTTGTCGCTTCGACTTCCCCAACCCCGAGCACCGCTAGCTGTCGGGCTCGCTCGCCGGCCCCGCGGAGGCGCCTGGTCGGGTCAGGAGCCTCCCGGGCCTCCGGGGGCCACCGGCGCCGAGGCCGGGGTGGACGGCGCCCCGCTGGAGGAGGGCTCGCCGGGCACGGTGGACGGGGGCGGGGGCAGGGTGGTCGAGGGCGGGGGCAGCGATGATCCCTGGGCCCGGGCCGCGTCCCGGGCCTGGTTGAAGAGGTCGATGCCCTCCTGGATGCGCTGGGCGTAGCCCACGGGGTCGCCGTCGCGCAGTGCCTGCTGGGCGGCCTCGAAGGCGGTGGCGGCGTCGTCGAGGAGCCGGGTCACCTCCGCCGAGGTGGGCCCGCCCGGTTCGCCGCCACCCCCGCCACCTCCGCCCGCCCCGCCGCCGCCCCCCTCGGACGGGCCCTCCTCCCGGGTCGGGGGCGCATCCCCGAAGACGGCGGTGAGGGCCTCCTGGAGGGTGGGGCGGATCTCGATGCGGTCGCCGAAGGCCACGATCATGTTCTTCAGCTCGGGCACGGCGTTGGCCCCCTCGGCCTGGACGTAGAGGGGCTGGACGTAGAGCAGGGAGCTCTCGATGGGGACGATGACGAGGTTGCCGAGCTGCACCGTGGAGCCCGCCCGGCTCAGGAGGGTGAGGAGCTGGGAGATCTCCTGGTCCTGGTTGATGCGGGCGCTGATGATGGCCGGCCCGTCCACCTGCTGGTTGTTGGGCATGCTGAAGACCTCGAGCTGGCCGTAGTCCTCGGGGTCCGAGCTCGCCACCATGAAGGCCTCGAGCTCCCGGCGGCTGTCGTCGGGGGAGTAGGGCACGAAGGGCTGGAGGATGAGGAACTCGGTGTCGGTCGACTCCGGCAGCCGGGTGAGGAGGTAGTAGGGGTCCATGCGGCGCTGGCCCCCGGCGGTGGCCGCTCCCCCGCCGGGGCCCACGGCCACGCTCGTGGCCTGGGCGGGGCCGCCCGAGGCCGGGCTCTGGGCGATGTTCCAGCGGTCGGACTGCGAGTAGAACTCCTCCGGGTCGGTGATGTGGTAGCGGCCCCACATGTTCGTCTGCACCCGGAAGAGGTCCTCGGGGTAGCGGAAGTGGGCCCGCAGCTCCTCGGGTACCTCCGCACCGGCGGTGAAGAGGTCGGGGAAGGCCTTGGCGTAGGCGGCGGCGATGGGGTCGTTGTCGTCCACCACGTAGAAGGTGGCGTTGCCGTCGTAGGCGTCGATGGCGACCTTCACCGAGTTGCGCACGTAGTTGAAGTCGGAGATGAGCCCGCTGCTCGCCGGCAGGCGACTCACGTCGGCCGACTCGGCGTAGGGGTACCGGTTCGTCGTCGTGTAGGCGTCGAGGAGCCAGGTGATGCGACCGTCGAGCACCACCGGGTAGGGGTCGTGGTCGAAGGACAGGAACGGCGCCAGCTTCTGGGCCCGCTCCCGGATGTCGCGGATGTAGAGGATGCGCGAGTCGCCGGTCATGAAGTTCGAGATCACGGGGTTCACGTCGCCGAAGCGCAGGGCGAAGGCCACCCGCCGCAGGAGGGACCCGGCGTCCACGCCCCCGGCGCCGTCGTAGCGGTTCTCCACCGCGTTGCCCTCCTCGGTGAGGTAGTCGATCTCGCCCCGACCGCTGTTCACGATGCTGTAGCCCCCGATGGCCTCGCCGAAGTAGAGCCGGGGCTGGTCGATCTCCACCTGGCCCTGGGGCGGGATGTTGCGCACGAGGAAGTCGGGCTGGCCGTCGGAGGTCACGGCGTTGGCCGGGGAGAGCACGGCGCCGTACCCGTGGGTGAAGGCGAGGTGGCGGTTCTCCCAGCTCTCCGAGGGCAGGCTGTCGGCGTTGAGCTCCCGGGCCGAGAGCATGATCTGGGTGAGGTCGCCGTCGATGCGGTAGCGGTCGACGTCGACGTCGGTGAAGCGGTAGTAGCTGCGGACCTCCTGGAGGCGCTGGTAGGTCTGCTGGAGCACCTCGGGGTCCCAGAGCCTGAGGTTGCGGACGGTCTCGGCGTTGGCGGCCAGGTCGGCGGCGGTGAGGTCCTCGTTGTAGGCGAACGGGCGCTCCCGCACGTCGGCGAGGCCCATGGCCGCCTGGGTGGCGGCCACGTTGCGGGCGATGTAGGGCGCCTCCCGGGTCGACTCGGCCGGCTCCACCCGGAACCGCTGGATGAGGGCCGGGTAGGCCGTGCCCGCCACCACGGCCACGAGGGCCCACAGCCCGGCGGCGATGACCGGCAGGGTCCAGCCCTGGCGGCGGATGTTCACGAAGAAGAGCACCCCGGCGAGGGTGGAGATGACGATGAGGAGGTTGAGGGCCGGGAGTTGCGCGTTGACGTCGGTGTAGGTGGCGCCCTGGACCACGCCCCGGTCGGAGTACACGAGCTCGAAGCGATCGAGGTAGTAGTTCAGGGCCTTGATGAGGGCGAGCACGCCCAGGAGCACCGAGAGGTGGGCCTTCACGTTGGGGGTCACCCGCACCGTGGGGGCCTGGAGGCGGATCCCCCCGTTCACGTAGTGGGCCAGGGTCGTGATGACGAGCACGACGACGACGGCGAAGAAGACCCAGTTCGTGAGGAACGACAGGAAGGGCAGCTGGAAGACGTAGAACCCCACGTCCCGACCGAACAGGGCGTCGGCGGTGCCGAAGTCCACGGCGTTGCGGAAGAGGATCCACTCGTTCCAGCGGCCGGCCACGCCGGCGCCGAAGGTGACGCCGAGGACGATGGCGATGCCCGCCCGCACCCAGCCCGGCCGGCGGGCCATGACCGCATGGAGCCGGGCCAGGGCCTCCTCCTCGGGCCCGGGCGGGCGGAACCGGGGCGCCAGGCGGTCGGCGATGACGAGGTTGGCCCACGCCAGCCCGGCGAAGAACAGGGCGAAGAGCACGACAAGGGAGACCTGGGCCCAGAGCACCCCCGTGAACACGCTCGTGAGGTCGAGGGAGTCGAACCAGAGGTAGTCGGTGTAGAAACCGGCCACGCCCCGGGCCAGGCCCAGCCCGAAGACCACGAGGACGAGCAGCCCCACGAGCAGGAGCCGGCGGGGCCGGCGCAGGCCTCCGGTGGGCAGCCGGCGAGGGCGGGGGGGTGGGGTGGGCGGGACCGACGACGCCGACATGTGGGCCCGAGCCTAGTGGCCGTCCCCCGCCGACTCCCGGCGGCCGCTGCCGCCCGACCGCGTAGCCTGGGTCGGTGCCCGAGCTGCCCGAGGTCAGGGCCATGGCCGAGCGCCTCGACGCCGCCGTGGCCGGGAGCTCCATCGAGGCGGTGACCGTGCTGGGCTTCGCCGGCCTCAAGACCTACGATCCCGCCCCCGAGGCCGTCGTCGGCCGGCTCGTCGAGGGGGTGGGCAGCCGGGGCAAGTACGCCGTCGTCGCCCTCGGGGGTGGCCTGCGGGTGGCCTTCCACCTGTCCCAGGGCGGCCGGGTCGACCTCGAGGAGCCCCCCCGGACCACCCGGCCCCGGGGCGGGGTGGTGCGGTGGCGGTTCAGCGGGGGCCGGGCCGTCCTGCTTCGGGAGTACGGCACCGAGCGCAAGGTGGGGTGGTGGGTGCTCGGGCCCGGCGACGACGGGCCCCTCGCCTCGCTCGGGTGCGACCCCTTCTCCGTCACCTTCGCCGAGCTCGTCGACGCCGGGGCCGACGGGCGCCGGGTCCACACCCTCCTGCGGGACCAGCGCACGGTGGCCGGCATCGGCCGGGGGTTCGCCGACGACATCTGCCACGCTGCCGGGATCTCGCCCTACGCCACCCTGACCAGCCTCGACGCCGAGGCCCGCCGGGCCCTGCTCGCCGCCACCCGCCGCCTCCTGGAGGAGGCCCTGGTCCGCGAGCGGGGGCGCTCGGGCGGGCTGCCCACGAAGCTCGGGGACCGGTTCCGGGTCCACGGCCGCCATGGCACGCCCTGCCCCGCCTGCGGTGGCGACCTGCGGCGGGTGTCCTACGAGTCCTACGAGGTCACCTACTGCCCCCCGTGCCAGACCGGGGGCAAGGTCCTCGCCGATCGGCGGATGTCGCGCCTGGTCCGCTGAGGGGGCGGCGCCGGCTCAGGGCCGGGGAGGGGCGGGCACGCCCTCGGTCCCCTCGAACACCGCCACCTTGATGCCCCGGTCGGCCAGCGTGGCCAGGAAGGGCCCGGGGTCGACGAGGGAGGCCAGGCCGGCCGCCCCCGGCTGGCGGAGGCGGCCGTCGAGGGCCCACCGGGCAGCCAGGGCGGCCACCGCCCCGGCGGCCAGGCCCGGCCGATCGACCGCCCCCAGCACCCGGTCGTCGAGGGCCTGGCCCTGGCGGCCCCGGACCTCGACCCGGATGGCGCCGAGCTCGCCCTCGGGGTGGGGGCGGCGGAGCATGGGAAGGTGGGCGGTGAGGCGATCGCGCCGGTTGGCGGCCAGGCGGGCCGTGGCCCGGGCGACGCCGTCGAGGGCGGGCACGAGCAGGAGGGCCTCGGGCAGCCCGGCCCGGTAGCAGTCCACGGCCCGCACCGGGTCGGGGAACCAGCAGAGCTCCCGACCCGACCCGCCCCGCCGGGACTGCCAGCGGCCGTCGCGCCAGTCCAGGGCCGTCGCCGACAGGAGGAGGTGGTGGCGGCGGGCGCAGGCGGGGCCCCCCGTGCCGAACCGGGCCACGTGGACCTCGTCGACCTGCTCGAAGGCCCGGGCGGCGAAGGCGGCGAGCACGCAGCTGAGCCCCGGGGAGAAGCCCGCCCCCACCACGACGTGGCGCCCGGCGCTGCGGGCCTGGGCATCGAGGCCGA
>Ga0187893_10014215_pt1 | contig 10903 bp, 9 predicted proteins | sample MA1701074metaG_FD_139574 | JGI IMG/M metagenome (GOLD analysis project Ga0187893, IMG submission 139574) | White microbial mat communities from a basaltic lava cave in the Kipuka Kanohina Cave System on the Island of Hawaii, USA - MA170107-4 metaG ...
TATTCGGGCACCCATCAGGCGAAAGCCAGGAGTCGTTCAAGCGATGGCTGGCGGATCGGGAGGCCCACCCTCGGTCTTCCTCCCGAAGGCCTAACCCGCCGGCGCGGCTGAAACCGGAATCGCTAGACCGCAGGAAACACGTCCCGCGCGCAAGAATAGGAAGAGGACATGGCTAAGCTGGTATTCGGAATGAATCAGTCCTTGGACGGGTACGTCGACCATATGGCGTACGCGCCCAGTCCCACGCTATTTCGCCACTTCATCGAGGAAGCTCAGGGGCAGGCGGGCAGTGTGTACGGCCGCCGAATGTATGAGGTCATGCGTTACTGGGACGACGACCATCCCGAATGGAATGCGGAGGAACACGCCTTCGCGGCGGCGCCGGAGAGCGACACAGGCCGGGTTCGCATCGCAAGGACCAAAGCGACAAGAGAACTCTTTAAAGCAAGATGGGTGGGACGCCGCGACAACAGCGGCTGTACTATCAGTCTCTGAAGTGTGCCAGGCGTTGTTTCTCAGGCGATCCCGACAAGGCAGGAGCACTTCCCGGGGCTGTTCCGTGAAAGTAAGCGCGGATACCTAGAGAGAGTGTGGAACGATGGGGAGACCCGGAGACTTGGAAAGGGGTTTCTGTGGGGCGCGCCAATTGTCGATCATTGCAACCTGCTGCACACAGGATACGGTGCAATAGGGTGCGCAGGATTTTGGAGCTGAAAACTCGTGACGCATCTGCTCTTGGGTGTAGTCAAATAATGAAACCGCCGGATACCCCCGCTGCTGCGAACAATAGTGCACGAGACCGTCTTCGCAAATATAGAGATAGCGGGCGCCGGCCCGGCAACGCCAGTTGTTGGGCCGACCATGCGCGATGTTTTCCTGAAACGCATTAAATCGCGCGAACGATTTTTTTCCAAGCTGCTTGATTTTTTCAAAGATCTCGCGTTCCAGCGGCTTCAACGGCTGCAGCTGCCCGCTACCATCATGGATGATTCCCACCGTGCTGCTGAACCCCAAGGCAACGGCCCGATTGGCCACGGCCAGCGCATCGTCCGGATAAGCAATGCCCGAACCCACCACGGAGTTGATGTTGACACCAAACTCGGCGTGCTGGGCCAGCATCTCCAGTTTCTTGTCCAGGACCTTCAAGCTCTTCTTCGAGACACCATCCGGCTGAGCGTTGTCGATACTAATCTGCAAATGCTCAAGCCCGGCCCGGTTCAACCGCTCAATGCGGTCCACCGTCAAGAGATAGCCATTGGTGATCATTCCAGCGATGATCCCCCGTCGCCGCATGTGGCGGATGATCTCATCCAACTCAGGATGCAGGAGAGGCTCGCCGCCGCTGATCGTGATGATCGAGGTGCCAAGGTCTGCCAGGCGATCGATGCGGCGCAGCATTTCCGCGGTGGGCACTGGTTTTGAAAAATCGTCGAATTCGTTGCAGTAAGTGCAGGATAGATTGCAGCGGCGCGTCGGAATAATGTGAGCGAGAATTGGATGCCGGGTGGACAGAAGGCCCTTTACAATCATCCTCCACTCGCGCACGCGGCGATGCGCGAAAAACAGCCGTTTACGGTTTTTCTTGCTGATCGTCATCAAAGATGGAAACTGCCGGGCTCGCCGGTCAAACTGGCCCCCCAAAGCGTGCAACTATAAACAGAGCGGACCGAGGCCGCAATTCGAAATCAGTCAATGGTCGCGGGGGAGCCGCCTTCGGTCGCCAGCCGCTGCCAGCGGCCCATTATCGCCCATAAATGAATCGGTTGGTGTCAGAAAGCTGCAATTGCAGAATCTGCGAAGAGGGGTCCTGGTGCCACCGGTTCAAGGACATCCCGCTTCCTCCGAGATGTCATTGTGGCACTTTCTGTCCCAAGGACTCCTCAACGATATCGAGAAAGGCCTTTGAAGCCCGTGACAGATAGCGATTCTTTCGATGAATCAGGCCTAGTTTACGGATGAGTTTGAAGTTCTTCACCCGCACCAGGCGAAGCGTCCCACGCTCGATTTCGTCGGTGACGTAACTTTTGGGAACAATGGAGATACCCATTCCGATTGAAACGAACTTCTTGATGGTTTCGATGCTCGCCAGCTCCATGGAAATGTTCATCTTTTCCCACAGCGGCCCGAGATGTTTCACCAGCCGTTCGCGCGTTGTGCCCGCTTTGTGAAAAATGAACGGATGGGAAACCACGTCCTCCAACAGAACGGACGTCCGGTTCGCTAGAATGTGACTAGGGCTTGTAATCAGCCAAAGCTCATCTTCGGCGATGGGCATGACATGCAGATTGAGGTCGGGCACAGGCAGGGTAACAATGCCAAAATCCAGCTGATTATCCAGAATCTTGTCGACAACATTTTTGGAGAAGTTCCGGTAGATGCTGATCTGAACCTCGGGATATTTCTCCTTAAACAGCGCAAAAAGTTGCGGTAACACATAGAGACAGGTTGCTTCGTTTGCACCGATGAAAATTTTCCCGCGAGGCGACGCATTCAACTCCGTGATGGCCAGTTTTGCTTCATCATGGAGTCGCAACAGGCGCTCCGCATAACCGAAAAGCAGTTCTCCAGCCTGTGTAAGGCAAACTTTCTTCCCGATCCGATCGAACAGTTTTTCGCCAAGCTCTTCTTCGAGCATGCGCACCTGGGTACTAATGGCAGGTTGGGTTCGAAAGAGTTTTTCCGCCGCCAGGGTGAAGCTCCTGTGGACGGCTACTTGGTAAAAGTTTCGAAGTTGATCCAGGTTCATAGAATTTGAACGCTTCTAAGATAAATATTCGTTATAGATAGCACAGAAAGGATAACTGTGGAAGGTAGGATGGATGTGGGCACAGGTATTGTTGGCTGCGTGCTACAGTTCTGCTCTCCTCACTTTTTCTTCTCCTTCAACTGCCGGATCTTGGCTCGCCAACTCTTGAGACGCTCTTGAACAGTTTGCTCAAAGCCCTGGTCTGAGGGTGCGAAATATACCCGCTCTTGTAAGGATTCAGGGAGACAACTCATCTCCGTCAGATTGTCCTGGAAGTCGTGAGCGTACTGGTAGCCCTTGCCGTAGTTAAGCTCTTTCATCAGCTTTGTAGGGGCGTTGCGCAGATGCAGGGGAACCGGCTCGGCCAAGGTAGTCTTCACGTCTTGAACCACAGCACCATAGGCTCTGTACAGCGCGTTCGATTTGGGTGACAGAGCCATATATACAGCGGCTTGCGCCAGGGCGAGGTTACCCTCGGGCAGTCCGATGAAGTCAAACGCCTGCATCGCGCTAACCGCCTGCGGGAGCGCCATAGGGTCTGCTATCCCGATATCCTCGGAAGCGAATCGCACGATTCGCCGGGCAATATAAAGCGGATCTTCTCCGGCTTCGAGCATTCGGCCCAGCCAATAGAGCGTCGCATCCGGGTCGCTATTGCGCATCGACTTGTGCAGAGCTGAGATGAGATTGTAGTGTTCCTCACCTGCCTTGTCATACAGCAGCATCCGCTTTTGAAAAGCGTCTTCAAGGATTGCCGGAGTCACCGTCTTGGTTCCGTCCGTCTCCGCAGGCGCTAACTGGGCTGCGATCTCGAGCGTGTTATAGGCGGTGCGGGCGTCCCCATTTGCAAATACTGCCATCTGTTCGATCAAGGAGGGCTCGACGCGGATGCTGTCACTGCCGAAACCGTTCACCGCATCTTCGAGCGCGCGATTCAAAAGGACCACGATCTCTTCCACTGACAATGGATGCAGCACATAGACCTTCGAACGGGACAGCAGCGCTGCGTTGAGCTCAAAAGAAGGGTTCTCCGTGGTCGCTCCGATCAATGTAATACTGCCGTTTTCGACATGCGGGAGGAAGGCATCCTGCTGCGCTTTGTTGAAACGGTGAATCTCATCCACAAAGAGAATTGTCCGCCGCCCGTAGTGGCGCGTCCGTTCGGCTTCTGTCATGACCGCCTTGATTTCTTTGATTCCCGCCAACACTGCACTAAACGGGATAAAGTCAGAGCGGGTCATCTGTGCGATGATACGGGCGAGAGTGGTTTTTCCGGTTCCAGGCGGTCCCCAGAGGATGAGAGATCGAAGTTGATCTTTCTCGATGCTAACCCGGAGAGGTTTGCCGGGCGCCAGGAGGTGCTTTTGACCGACATAGTCTTCCAATCGTTGCGGCCGCATGCGATCGGCTAGCGGCGCGCCTTTTTCGGAAGGCTTCTTCTCTGTCGGCTCGAGGTTTGAGAACAGGTTCATGACAAGATGTTGCCTGAATTGGTAATCGGCTCGGAGCCGGAACGAATTTCAACCGGTTGGGGAACCATTGACCACACGACTATCTATCTATCGCGCGAGGCCTTGATCGACATCCCCGCAGCCACGGATCCCTCCGATGTTACCGTAACTCTTGATTGTGGGATCGGATTTTCCGAAGTTACGAGGCAGATGGGTTTTCGGGTCTTGCGCAGAGGAAGGACGCCTCACTTGTCCGCCGTTAGAGAGCGATCTTTGACTTCTAATCGCTCTTTCTTAAACTGCGCAGAAAATTAAGTTCGGGAACAGGTGGAACAAATGAAGAAACACGCCGGAAACCGGCTTCTGCTCGCTGCCTTGTTGTTGTCCCAGCCATGGCCGGCAGCGGCAGCGGACTGGCCGTCGTTTCGAGGTCCGAACGGATCGGGTGTAGCCGATACAGCGGGCCTGCCCACCGAGTTCGGCCCCAATCGCAACGTTGTCTGGCAAACGGCTCTGCCGCTGGGAGCGTCTTCGCCGGTCGTCACCCGACAGCGCATTTTTCTGACTGGTGCTGGCGATCGAAAGCTGGAAACACTCTGCCTGGACCGCTCGACGGGCAGAATTCTGTGGCGGAGATCCATCACTCCGGCACGCTCCGAGACCCTGCACCAACTGAATAATCCCGCCTCGTCGACTCCCGTGACAGACGGCAGCAATGTTTACGTGTTCTTTGGAGACTACGGACTGGTTTCATACAGTGCCGATGGCACCGAGCGGTGGCGGATGCCGTTGGGGCCGTTTGCAAACCTGCACGGAATGGCAGCCTCCCCAATTCTGGCTGGCGACCGGCTGTTTATGGTTTGCGATCAGGACAGCGAATCGTATCTGCTGGCGATTCATAAAGATTCAGGAACAGTGGCCTGGAGAACCCCTCGACCTGAAGCCGTTCACGGATTCGCCACGCCCTCAATTTTTCGGCCTCGCCCGGGACAGGAGCAGATCATAGTGCCTGGGTCTTACCAACTAACCGCCTATTCGGCCGCAACCGGCGAACGTCTCTGGTGGGTGCGCGGGTTAACCTGGCAAGTCAAGCCGACTCCGGTTGTGAGCAGCGATACGATCTACGTGACGGGTTGGGCGCCCGGTGCCGACGCAGGCGAACGCCAGAATCTTCCCCCGTTCGAAGAGGTGCTGAAAGAAGGGGACAGGGATGGCGATCGTAAGCTGTCTCCCAACGAGGTTCCGGAGCGGCTGCGGCATTCAGGCAGCTGGAACGCGATCGACCTGGAGCGGGACGGCTTTCTCGATGCGCGGGACTGGAGCTTCTATAGAGCGCGCCGCGCTGCTCAGAATGCCACCATGGCCGTCCGCCCGGGGGAGGCAAAAGGCGATCTGACCGACACGCATGTGCTGTGGCAAATCGACCGCGCTGTTCCGGTTGTCTCATCACCTCTGCTCTATGAAGGCGTGCTTTACACGATCAAGGATGGTGGAATCTTGTCGGCTCTCGATCCGGCCACCGGTAAGATTCACAAACAGGCGCGCCTGACTGGAGCCATCGACAACTACTACGCTTCGCCGGTTGCGGCCGGAGGCAAGATTTTTATTGTGAGCGAAGCCGGCAAGCTTAGCGTCGTGGAGGCTGGGAAAGAGTGGAACCTTTTTTCGATGAACGACTTGAACGAGCCTTGCTATGCGTCTCCAGCGCTGGCTGACGGTCGGCTTTACCTTCGAACCCGAACGACGCTTTACTGCTTCGGAAAGCCCTGAAGCGCAGCCCGAAGCGGCTGGAGCGGTTCTTGTCGGCGGGCTGGCCCGAGTTCGATCCTGACAGTTGTGGGGAATTTGGTTGAAAAAAGCCAGGTCTGAAGGTATTTTCTTCGAGTAGTTGATAGGACATCGGACGTTCGTGTGCCGGTGGTCTTCATTTGATTCGTGCCGACGATTCCAATCCCGCCTAAAGAAAGCGGTTGTTTCCGTCGAAATTTTTTAGGTCTGTTCATTGCCTGGATCCTGCCGCGTTTCCATTGTCAGCGACGACTGAAGCCAGAGCAGGCTCTGGATTAATCAGCGGGGACTTGCTAGGAACGGATGATTGCCGTTCAGTTTTTGTGAGTCCTCGGAAAGTGTGAGTTCTTATGCCAGCTACCGTTCCAATTGAAAAAGACAAAGACATCGACAAGTCCCGCCTGGAAGGGGAACTGCGCCTCTTGTACCTCATGCTCTTGATTCGCCGTTTTGAGGAGCGAGCATCGCAAGCTTACCAGCAACAGAAGATCGGCGGTTTCTGCCATCTCTATATCGGGCAGGAGGCGGTTGTTGTGGGAGCCGTGGCAGCGGCCCGGCCAGACGACTACATCATCACGGCTTACCGCGACCACGCCCATGCCATCGCCCGGGGCACCACCCTCAATGCCGCTATGGCGGAGCTTCTGGGCAAAGAGACCGGCATTTCAAAGGGCCTCGGTGGTTCCATGCATTACTTCGACAAAGAGAATCACATGTACGGTGGCCATGCGATCGTGGGTGGTCATCTGCCGCTGGCAACGGGCCTGGCTTTCGCCAGCCGGTATCGGGGCGAGGACCGCTGCACGCTCTGTTTCTTCGGTGATGGTGCCATTAATCAGGGAGTCTTCCACGAAGCGTGCAATCTGGCTGCACTCTGGAAGTTGCCTGTTATTTTCGTGTGCGAGAACAACCTGTTTGGAATGGGGACGCACGTCGAGCGTGCCACAGCCGTAAAGGAATTGACCAACCGCGCCAAAGCGTATGACATGCCATCCATGGTGGTAAACGGCATGGACCTGCGGGAGGTTCGCGACAGCTTTCGCACCGTCCTGGACGCTATGCGTAAGAGACCGTATCCCTTTTTCATTGAAGCACGGACCTACCGTTATCGCGGCCACTCCATGTCCGACCCGGCAACGTACCGCACCAAGGATGAGTTGGATAAGTACAAGAACGAAGATCCTATCTTCGGCTTCAAGTCGGTTCTGTTGGCCGAGGGCAAGTTGGACGACGCGCAGTTTGCGGAAATGGACCGGGAAGCCAAGCGCTTGGCTGCAGAATCCGTTCGCTTTGCCGAAGAGAGCCCCGAACCTCCCCTGGAGGATTTGTACAAATATACCTTCGTGGAGGATGCAGACCAGTGAGAGAGATCACCTATCGCCAGGCTGTGAACGAAGCGCTGGACGAGGAAATGCAGCGCGATTCTAACGTTTTCCTGATGGGAGAAGAGGTCGCCGAATACAACGGTGCCTACAAAGTCAGCCAGGGACTGCTCGACAAGTTTGGTCCGAAGCGCGTCCTTGACACACCCATCAGCGAGGGCGGGTTTGCCGGGTTGGGCATTGGCGCGGCGATGGTGGGACTGCGCCCGGTGGTTGAGTTCATGACCTTCAGCTTCTCGCTCGTGGCGTTTGACCAGGTGGTGAACAACGCCCCCAACATGCTGACGATGTCCGGAGGACAGTTTAATGTCCCCATCGTTTTTCGCGGACCCAACGGCCCTGCCCACCAGTTGGGAGCAACGCATTCCCACGCCACCGAACCCCTCTTTGCGAATTTTCCAGGTCTCAAGATTGCTATTCCCGGAACGCCTCGGGATGCCAAGGGATTGCTGAAGACGGCAATCCGCGACGATAACCCGGTTTTGGTGCTTGAGTCCGAATTGCTTTACAACGTGACTGGCCCGATCGAGGATCAGGAGGTCGAGCTGCTGATCCCGCTGGGGAAGGGTGAAGTCAAGCGCGAGGGCGCTGATGTCACCATCATTTCGTATGCTCAGACCGTGCGTATGGCGTTGGCTGCCGCCGAAACTTTGGCCGGACAAGGGATTCACGCAGAAGTGCTCGACCTCCGCTCCATCAAGCCGTTAGACCTGGATCTGATTCTCAACTCCGTATCCAAGACGCACCGTTGTGTGATTGCGGAACAGGACAAGCCTTTTTGCGGCATCGGAGCGGAATTGACCTACCAGATCCAGCGTGACATCTTCGACGAGTTGGACGCGCCGGTCACTCGTGTGGCGCAGGAAGAGGTTCCCATGCCTTACAACGAAAGGCTCGAAGCCGCGGTCCTGCCGAGCGAAGAGAAGATTCTCCAGGCGGTATATCAGGTCTGTTACCTGTAACTGTGCACATGATCCGAATGGTCCCGGCGAGGCGCCGCACCGGAATCGGGTTCCTGCTTTCGAGGGAATGACACAGAAGCCGTCTAAGATTTGTGTGTGAAAAAGCTGAGCTTCGACTCTCTAATCCCAGCATCAACCTTTCAACTTTGATATCAGGATCGTGAACCATGGCTGAAATCACCATGCCGAAGCTCAGCGATACGATGACGGAGGGTGTCGTCGTTCGGTGGCATAAGAAGAAGGGCGATACGGTCGCCACAGGCGACGTCCTAGCCGAGATCGAAACCGACAAAGCGACCATGGAGATGGAAGCTTTCGACGATGGCGTCTTGAAGGAAATTTACGTTCCAGAGGGTCAAAAAGTTTCGGTCGGAGAGCGGATTGCCCTAATCGGCGGTGATCAAGAGGGGACTGCCACTGCTCCGGTGCAGAAAGTGGATGCTCTACCTAAGCGCATCGTCGGTTCGGGTAAGGCGCCTGCCCGCAAGCCTAGACAAGCCGATATCGAGCATGCTCAGCAAACGGCGAGCGTCGAGGAGGGTTATTCACAAGCGGTACCCAAGAAATCGGAGCCTCCGGCTCCCGAAGGGGCTAAGGGAGTCCGCGTCAAGGCCTCGCCATTGGCGCGGAAAACGGCGACCCAGATGAGTGTCGACCTGGCCAGGATTGAGGGATCGGGACCCGGAGGACGGATCATTCAGGAGGATGTCTTCACCGCGGCAAAAGCCAAACGATCCGGGCCCTCTCAGGAGCGGTCCACGCCAGCGGCAGAATCGGAACTCATTCCGCTCAGCCCCATGCGGCGCGTGATTGCGGACCGGATGGTGGAGAGCAAGACAACGGTTCCCCACTTCTACCTGACTGTGGAACTCGACGTGGAGAGGCTGCTGGAGTTGCGGGCACAGGCCAATGAATCTCTGGCCGCTGCAGGCGGCAGCAAACTCAGCATCAACGACTTTGTGCTCAAGGCTTGTGTGGAATGCCTGCAGCGGGTTCCTCAGTTGAATTCTTCATTCACCCAGGAAGGCATTCTCCGTTTCACGCAGGTTCATCTGGGCTTTGCGGTGAGTTTGGACGAAGGTCTCATCACACCGGTGCTGCGCAATGCCGAAACGAAAACCCTGCGCCAGCTCAGCGCTGAAGCTAGAGAAATGAGCGAGCGCGCGCGCGCAAAGAAGCTGAAACCCGATGAATATCAGGGCGGAACGTTCACCGTTTCGAATCTTGGCGCATCGGGCATCGATAGCTTCCAGGCCATCATCAGTCCGCCGCAGGCCGGAATCCTGGCAGTCGGCAGCGTAATGAAAAAACCCGTCGTGAACGCCAACGATCAGATTGCGGTGGGACAGCGGCTCAGCGTCACCCTGTGCTGCGATCATCGCGTCGTTGACGGCGCGGTTGGCGCGAAGTTCCTGCAGGAGTTCCGCGCTCTCATTGAGAATCCGACGCTGATGCTGCTGTAACGTGAAACGTCGCGGGAGGTGTGAGCCGGAGTCCGGCCCGCTTTCGGGACCAGGGAATTCCAACCCCGGTTTTCCCCGACCAACGTTCTACGATGAGGGCTGCTCTCAGCCTCGCGCCCTGAAAATCTCCCTCATTCTCCGGGCAAGGTGTTTCTCGTCGCCAGGATCGTTCATAAACACGGTGAAGAGCAGTCCCCCGGAGCTGTGCGTCAGAGCGGCAATGCGCGGCTGGCCTTCCATGAGTCGCTTCTCACATTCCTTCACCGTCAATCCCTGCGATGCCTCGTTCCAACGCGCGATAACGCGATGGACGCGCCGCGTGCGGTCGTGGGGCTCGTAGCTCACTTCCATTCCAGGAATCTTTTTGAGTTCGCGGCTCAGGAACTCGGCTTGCTCGAACGACTGTTTTTCCAGCGCAGCGAAGTCGAGCCGAGCATACTTCTCGGCTGCCAGATACACGCCGACCATTTCCTCCCGCCCCACTTTGAATGGACGGCCCAACGAATCGGAATGGGGGCTGGAGTTCAGCCGCGCAGCGCGAATCAGATCTCTGCGGCCGGCTAGAATCCCCGAACACTGGGGGCCGCGCAGGTGCTTGCCACCGCTGATGCAGATGAGGTCTGTTCCCAATGCTGCCAGCTTCTGAAGATTATCCCAGGGTGGCAGCATGTTGGCCGCGTCGACCAGCACCGGAAAACCGGCTTTGCGAGCAATGGCGAGGCACTCTTCCAAAGGAACGGGCGTCTCCCAGGCCCAGTCACCCGTCGAGCCCCCCAGGTAGTACATCATCGCGGTTTGCGGACCCACTGCGTTGAGTAATTGCTCCTTGCTTTCAACATCGATGATTTTCACACCGGTATTCCGCACGGCGTGGTCGTATCCGTTGCGATGGACCTTCTGGATGACGACCTCTGTCTTCATTCCCGTGAGATCCGGTAGGCGACGAATCTTTTCACCATCCGAACCGGTCAAGCTTGCGCACGTTCCCAACGCGATCGCTCCTGCCGCGCCAGTCGTCACCATGGCGTCTTCAGTGCCAATCAGCTTGGCCAACCGCTCTCCGATCTTGTCCTGCAATTCGTCAAGCACGACGAAGTGGCGGGCCGCTTCA
>Ga0187893_10014216_pt1 | contig 10903 bp, 9 predicted proteins | sample MA1701074metaG_FD_139574 | JGI IMG/M metagenome (GOLD analysis project Ga0187893, IMG submission 139574) | White microbial mat communities from a basaltic lava cave in the Kipuka Kanohina Cave System on the Island of Hawaii, USA - MA170107-4 metaG ...
CCGGCCGACCCGGCTGCCGCCGCCGTGCTCGACGCCCTCGGCTGGGATCGGGCCGGCCTCGAGGAGCTCGTCGTCGCCACGGGCCTGCCGGCGCCCTCCGTGGCCGTGGCCCTGGCTGACCTCGAGCGGACGGGCTGGGTGGCCGCCGGCGGGGGCTGGTGGGAGCGAGCCGGCCCGCCCACCCCGGCAGCCCGGGGCGGATCCGGCTCGCCCACGGCGCCGCCGGGAGCCCGGCGGGTACGGTGGGGCGGGTGAGCTGGGACCTCGAGGGCTTCGCCCGCTCCCTCGGCCCCCTGGCGCCGAACACCGTGGACGCCTACCGGCGTGACGTCGCCCAGTTCGTGGCCTGGGCCACCCGGGCCGGCCTGGCCGGACCCGAGGCCGTGGAGCCCCTCACCCTCCGGCGCTTCCTCGCCCACCTCGCCACCCGGCGCCTGGCCCGGCGCACCATCGCCCGCAAGGCGTCCGCCCTCCGCCAGTACTTCGCCTGGCTCACCCGCCGCCGGGGGCTCGCTCGGGACCCGGCCGCCCGCCTCTCGGCTCCGGAGGGCGACGCCCGCCTCCCCCGGGTGCTTCGGCCCGAGGAGCTCGCCGGGATGCTCGAGCTGGGAGCGGCGACGGGGGGAGGTCCCGGCCACGAGCTCGACGCCCGCGACGACGCCGTCGTGGAGCTGCTCTACGGGAGCGGCCTGCGGGTCGCCGAGCTCTGCGCCCTCGACCGGGGCGACCTCGACCTCGTGGGCAGGACGGTCACCGTGTCGGGCAAGGGCGGGCGCCAGCGCCGGGTACCGGTGAACGAGCCCACGGTGGCCGCCCTCCGCCGGTGGCTGGCCGGGGGTCGGGACCGGGCCGGTGGGCCCCACAGCCCCCCCGAGGCGGTGTTCCTCAACCGCCGGGGCCACCGGCTCACCCCTCGGGACGTGCGGCGCATCCTCGACCGCCGCTCGCCCGTGCCCACCCACCCCCACGCCCTCCGCCACACCTTCGCCACCCACCTCCTCGACGGCGGGGCCGACCTGCGGGTGGTGCAGGAGCTCCTGGGCCACGCCGACCTCGCCACCACCCAGATCTACACCCACGTGAGCCGGGAGCGGCTGCGCGCCGTCTACGAGGCGTCGCACCCCAGGGCATGACCGCACGCCCCCGGCTGTGAGCGCCCATCCCGACGGCGTCGAGGCCCTCTGGCGCGCCTACCGGCGCACGGGGGCGGTGGAGGACCGCAACCGCCTCCTCGTCCACTACTCGGCGCTCGTGAAGTACGTGGCGGGCCGGGTGGCCGTGGGCCTGCCCCACTCGGTGGAACAGGCCGACCTCGTGAGCTACGGGATGTTCGGCCTCATCGACGCCATCGACAAGTTCGACCTCGACCGGGGCTTCAAGTTCGAGACCTACGCCATCGCCCGCATCCGGGGGGCGATCATCGACGAGCTGCGATCCATCGACTGGGTGCCACGCTCGGTCCGGGCCAAGTCGCGGGCGGTCGAGCGGGCCTACGCCACGCTCGAGGCCCGCCACGGGCGGACGCCCACCGACGCCGAGGTGGCCGGCGAGCTCGACATGTCGGTGGACGAGCTCGGCCAGCTCTTCAGCCAGGTGTCCTTCTTCGGGATGGTGGCCCTCGAGGAGACGGTGGCCGGCGGCGACCGCGGGGCCATGACGGTGGGCGACACCCTGGCCGACCAGGGCCCCGGGCCCGGTGCCAGCTTCGAGGTCGCCGAGACCCGGGAGATGCTGGCCCGGGCCATCAACCGCCTGCCCGACCGGGAGAAGCTCGTCCTCGCCCTCTACTACTACGAGGGCCTCACCCTCAACCAGATCGGCCAGGTGCTCCACGTCACCGAGAGCCGGGTGAGCCAGATCCACACGAAGGCGGTGCTCCAGCTGCGGGCCAAGCTCGGCGACCTCCCCTCGGCCTCCCGTGGATGACGCTTCACCACATCAGCTGATCTCTCGATATCTCCAGTAGTGGCTCCTTGCGCTCGGATGACGATGAGCTAAGCTCAAGCCCTCCAGCACCGGCACGGTGCCGCGCTTCCCCTCTCTGCGCCCTGCTCCGAGAGGTCCCGATGCGCCGAGCCGCTGCCCTGGTCGCCAGCGTCGTTGCGCTCCTCCCCCTCCTGCCCGCTTCAGCCGGCGCCCGCGGCCCTGGGGCGGCCCCGAGCGGCGGCGGCTATCGCCCGCCGGTCGACGCTCCCGTCGTCGACGGCTTCCGGCCCCCGCCCGAGCCGTGGCTGGCCGGCAACCGGGGGGTGGACTACGGCACCGCACCCGGCACCCCGGTGCGGGCCGCGGCCGACGGCGAGGTCGTCTTCGCCGGGGCCGTGGGCGGGAGCCTCCACGTCGTCGTCCTCCACCCCGACGGGGTGCGCACCACCTACGCCTTCCTCCGCACGATCACCGTCACCCGGGGCCAGGCGGTGGTGGCGGGTCAGGTGGTGGGCACCACCGCCGGCCAGCTCCACTTCGGGGCCCGGGTGGGGGACCGCTACATCGACCCGCTGGCGCTCTTCGCCGAGGGGCCACCCGAGGTCCACCTCGTGCCCTCCTCCGAGCTGCGGGCGCTCAGCGAGCCCGAGGAGCGGCAGGGCCTGCTGGCCCAGCTCTGGGACGGGGGACGGGCGCTGGCCGGCACCACGCTCGAGGGCCTGCGCTGGGTCGACGACACGCTGGCCCGGGGCGCGGGGGCCGCGTCCGGGCTCCTCGCCGACGCCGGGGCCGACGCGCTGGACGGCCTGGGCGCCCTCGGCCACTACGCCCGGGAGCTCCAGCCCCTCACCCGGGCCCGGCGCCTGGCCGAGGCCGTGGCGGCGTGGCGGGCCCAGCGGGGGCGGTGCACCCCGCCCTCCACGCCGCCACCCGCCCCCGCCGGCGAGCGGCGCATCGCCGTGCTCGTGGCGGGCCTCGGCTCCCGAGGCGGGGCCGCCGACGGCGCCGGCGGGGGCGGGGGCGACGCCCTCGACGCCCTCGACACCGCCGACCTCGGCTACGCCGGGCCCGACGTCGTGCGCTACTCCTATCGGGGCGGCGCCGTGGAGGACAACCCCTACGGCCCAGCCGACACCACCGTCGACCTCCGCCAGTCGGCCCGGGGCCTGCGCGAGCTCCTGGCCCGCATCGCGGCCGAGCACCCGGGGGTGCCCGTGGACCTCATCGCCCACTCCCAGGGCGGCATCGTCGCCCGCCAGATGCTCGCCTTCGAGTACGGCGACGGTCCCGAGCCCCTGCCCCCGGTGCGCACCCTCGTGACCCTGGGCACGCCTCACCAGGGAGCCGACCTGGCCACGGCCCTCACCGCCATGGAGCGCAGCGGCCTCGGCGGGCTCGCCCTCGACGGGGTCGAGGCCCTGGCGCCGGGCACGATCCCCCGGGGCCCGGCCGTCGAGCAGCTCTCCGAGACCTCGTCGTTCATGGGGCGCCTGGGGCGCCAACCCCTGCCCACCGACGTCCGGGTCACCTCCATCGCCGCCCGGGGTGACCTCGTGGTCCCGGCGCTGCGCTCCCGGCTCGACGGGGCGGCCAACGTCGTGGTCTCCGTCGAGGGCCTGGCGACCGACCACTCCGAGCTCCCGGGCTCGGCGGCCGCCCGCCGGGAGGTGGCCCTCGCCCTCGCCGGCCTCCCACCCACGTGCCAGACCCTCGCCGACATGGTCCTCGACGCCGTCACCGCCGAGGCCATCGGCTTCGTCGAGGACCAGGTGGGCCTGGCCGCCACCCTTGCCGGCGCCGCCGGCCCGCCTGGCGGTCCCTAGGCCGTGCCAGGCTGCACCCCGACCCGAGGAGCTCCCATGCCGAACTCCGCCCCCCGCCCCCTGCCCCGCCGACGCGGCGCCCGGGTCCGCTCGTCCCGGCTCCTGCCTCCGAGGCCGCCCCACCTCGCCGTCCTCGCCGTCCTCACCGTCCTCCTCACCGCCGCCTGCACCGACGCCTCCGACCCGCCGCCGCCCCAGCCCACCGGCGGGTCGTCACCGGCCGCGTCGTCGCCCGACCCGAGACCCGCCGCCGTGGTCGACGCCACCTCGGCGGGGCTCGAGACCCGGTGGGGCTGGCCGGTCCCAGCCCCGGGGTCGGCGGGGGTGCCGGCGGCCGACGAGCGCGGGGTCGTGCTCGTGCACCGGCGGGAGGTGGTGGTAGCCCTCGATCCCGGCGGCGACGTGCTCTGGGAGGCGTCGGTGACGGGGGCCCGCGACGTGGCCCCCCTCCTCACCGACGAGCTCGTCGTCGTCCCCACCGAGGAAGGCCTCGTGGCCCTCGGTCGCCTCGACGGGGCGGAGGCCTGGCGGGCCGACCTCGGGGACCGCACGAACACCCCGGCGGTGGCCGGTGGGGTGGTCGTGGCCACCACCTGGGACGGGGTGGTGGCCGGGATGGCAGCCGGCGACGGGCGGCCCCTCTGGCAGAGCCGCCTCCCGGGGGGCACCTTCGCCGGTCCGGGCGGGAGCGGGACCGGCGGCGGCGCCGTGGCCGTCACCTGGGACACCGGCGTGGAGGCGGGCCTCGTCCTGCTCGACGCCGCCACCGGGGCGTCCCGGTGGGACCGCCCCCTCGATGCCGACGGGGTGAGCCCGCCCGCCATGGCCGGCGGGCTCGTCGTCGTCGTGGCCGGGGACATCGAGGCCCACGCCTTCGCCGCCGCCGACGGCAGCCCCCGGTGGTCGACGGCCCTCGAGGGGTCCGGGGCCGCGGAGGTGGCGCCGTTGCCCCGGGGTGCAGAGGTGCTCGTCCCTCACCGGTTGGGCGGGATGGCGCTGCTCGAGCTCTCCACCGGGGAGCCGGTGTGGACCGCCTCGTCGGAGAGCGCCGTGGTCGACGGCGGGGTGACCGGGCCGGGCCCGGCGGGATCATTCGCCCTCGGGCTCGTCGACGGCTCGGTCCTCCTCGCCGACGGCACCGGCACCCGCCTGCTCACCGCCGCCGCACCGCTGCGGGGCGTGGCCGGCCTGCCCGACGGCACCCTGGTCGTGACCACTGCCAAGGGCGAGGCCAACGCGGTGGTGGGCCTCACCGGCTGGTGATCCCCGGCCCGGGCCACGATCGGGGTGCGGGCACTAGAGTGAGCTCGCCGGCACGGTGCCGGCTCTCTCGGCCCGCCGCCTCCCACGGTCGCCTCCCGGCGCTGCGGCGGGTCCAGCGCAACCGATGGGAAGGAGCCGCTGTGGCCGTCGTCACCATGAGGCAGCTGCTGGAGGCCGGGGTGCACTTCGGTCACCAGACCCGCCGCTGGAACCCGAAGATGGAGCCCTACATCTTCGGCGAGCGCAACGGCATCTACATCATCGACCTCAGCCAGACCCTCGACCGCATCGAGCGGGCCTACACCTTCGTGCGGGACCTCGTGGCCGAGGGGGGCACCATCCTCTTCGTGGGGACGAAGAAGCAGACCCAGGACGCCATCGTCGACGCCGCCCGCCGCTGCGGGATGCCCTACGTGAGCGAGCGCTGGTTGGGGGGCATGCTCACGAACTTCCAGACCATCGGCGCCCGGGTGAAGAAGATGCAGGAGTACGAGCGCATGCGCTCGGTGGGCGACTTCGAGGCCATGCCGAAGAAGGAGGCCCTCATCCTCACCCGGGAGCTCGAGAAGCTCCAGCGCAACCTCGGGGGGATCCGGGACCTCGGCCGCCTGCCCGAGGCCATCTTCGTCATCGACACGAAGAAGGAGCACATCGCCGTCACCGAGGCCAACAAGCTGGGGATGCCCGTGGTGGCGGTGGTGGACACGAACTGCGACCCCGACCTCGTGCAGTACGTCATCCCCGGCAACGACGATGCCATCCGGTCGGGGACGCTCATGTGCCGGGTCATCGGCGATGCCGTGGAGGAGGGGCGGGCCATGGCTCGCCACCGGCGAGCCCAGGCGGCGGCGGCCGCTCCCCAGGCGCCGCCCCAGGCGCCCGCCGCCGATGCCGAGGCCGAGGCTCGCCGGGCCGCCCGCCAGGGCGAGGCCCGGCGCCAGGCCGCCCTCCAGGCCCAGGAGCGAGAGGCCCGCATGGCCCGCCGGTCCGAGTCATCGCCGCCCGCCGCCCCCCAACCGGCCCGGCCCCCGGGGGGCCCACCGGTCCCGCCGCCCCACGCCCCGGCTCCCGAGCCGGCCCGGCCCCCAGCGGCCCCGCCCCCCCACGCCCCGGCTCCCGAGGCGGCCCGGCCCCCAGCGGCCCCAGCGGCGCCGCCCCCCACTCCCACCCCCCAGCCGGCCGAGGAGGGTTGACGTGGCCATCGACACGAAGGACGTGCAGGAGCTCCGGCGGTCCACCGGGGCTGGGGTCCTCGACTGCAAGCGGGCGCTGGAGGCGGCTGGCGGCGACCTGGCCAAGGCAGCGGCGTGGCTCCGGGAGCAGGGCCTGGTCCAGTCGGCGAAGCGAGCCGAGCGCGAGAGCGCCCAGGGGGCGGTGGCGGTGGCCAACCTCGCCAGCGGGGCGGCGGTCGTCGCCCTGCAGTGCGAGACCGACTTCGTGGCCAAGTCCGACGACTTCGTGAACCTCGCCGGTGACCTCGCCCACCTCGTGGCCGAGAAGGGCGAGGAGGCGGCCTCCGAGCTTGCCGGCGACGTGGAGCGGCTCCGCCTCGCCCTGAAGGAGAACATCGTCGTGGGCCAGGTGGTGCGCTTCGAGGCCGCCGATGGCACCGTGCTCGACACCTACCTCCACGTCCAGAACGACCGGGGGGTGAACGGCGTGCTCGTCGAGGTGGCGGGGGCCGGGGCCGAGCTGGCCCACGACGTCGCCCTCCACATCGCCCACATGCGGCCGCGGTGGATCGGCCGCGACGAGGTGCCGCCCGAGCGGGTGGAGGCCGAGCGGGCCGTGCTCGAGACCCTCACCCGCAACGAGGGCAAGCCCGAGGCGGCCGTGCCCAAGATCGTCGAGGGTCGGCTGCGGGGCTTCTTCGGCCAGCCTGGGGTGGCCTTGCTCGACCAGCCCTTCGTGAAGGATGCGAAGCGCACGGTGGGGGCCGTGCTCGGCGACGCCTCCGTCACCCGGTTCGCCCAGGTGGAGATCGGCGGCTGAGGTGGGGCTCGAGGCCCGGGTGCCCGGCGAGGCGGAGGGGCCGGGCCCGAGCGGTGCCGGGCGCTGGGGACGGGTGGTGCTCAAGCTCTCGGGGGAGTCCTTCGGCCCCCCCGACGATGCCGGCGCCCCCCGGACCTCGGGCATCGACGGGACCACGGTGGCCGGCCTCGCCGCCCAGCTCGCCGAGGTGCGCCACGAGCTCGGCACCGAGGTCGCCATCGTCGTGGGCGGGGGCAACATCTGGCGGGGGCTCACCGGGGCCGGGGCGGGGATGGACCGGGCCCAGGCCGACACCATGGGCATGCTGGCCACGGTCATCAACGCCCTGGCCCTCCAGGACGCTCTGGAGAAGGTGGGGGAGCCCACCCGGGTCATGACCGCCATCCGCATGACCGAGGTGGCCGAGCCCTACATCCGGCGGCGGGCCCAGCGCCACCTCGAGAAGGGCCGAGTCGTCATCCTCGCCGGCGGCACCGGGAACCCCTACTTCACCACCGACACCACCGCCGCCCTGCGGGCGGCCGAGATCGGGGGCCAGGCCGTGCTGAAGGGCACCCACTCCGGCGTGGACGGCGTCTACACCGACGACCCTCGTACGAACCCGGCGGCCACGAAGCTCGGGTCGCTGGCCTACATCGACGTCCTGAACCGCAACCTCCGCGTCATGGACTCCACCGCCATCACCTTCTGCATGGAGCACGGCCTGCCCATCGTGGTCTTCGACGTCACCACCCCCGGCAACATCCGCAAGGCCCTCGACGGGGAGCGGATCGGTACGCTGGTGTCATGAGCGACGCTGCCGGCCCGGCTGGGGGCCCGTCCCGACCCTCCCCCCAGGGAGGCCCGGCCCGGTCATGACGATGGAGCACGCCATCGACGAGGCCGCCGAGGCCATGGACCGGGCCGTGGCCCACACCCGCGGCGACTTCGCCACCGTGCGCACCGGCCGGGCCTCGCCCGCCCTCGTGGAGAAGCTCCGGGTCGAGTACTACGGGTCCGAGGTCCCCCTCCAGCAGCTCGCCGCCATCACCGTCCCCGAACCCCGCCAGCTCCTCGTGGCTCCCTACGACAAGGGCGCCCTGGCCGCGGTGGAGAAGGCCATCCTCGCCTCCGACCTCGGCATCAACCCCTCGAACGACGGCCAGGTGATCCGCCTGGCCTTCCCCCAGCTCACCGCCGAGCGCCGCCGGGAGCTCGTGAAGGTGGTGCGGCACAAGGCCGAGGAGGGCCGGGTGTCGGTCCGGGGCCACCGACGCCACGCCCGGCAGGCCCTCGAGGCGCTGGAGTCCACCGGGGAGATCTCCGCCGACCAGCTCGACCGAGCCGAGAAGGAGCTCGAGGGCCTCACCCAGGACCACGTGAGCGAGATCGACGAGCTCCTCGCTCGCAAGGAGCAGGAGCTCCTCGAGGTCTGAGGGGAGGGAGGACGCCGCCATGGACGATGGTTCCGACGACCTCGTCGCCGGCGAGGTGCCCGAGGACGACGACGACGCCTGGGAGGGCGCAGGGGCCCAGCGCGGTCCCCGGCCAGCCAACGAGGGGGTCCGGATCATCGGGGCCGAGGAGGCCGCCGCGGCCATCGAGACGGGTCGGGCCACGCCCCGGCGCCCGGTCGAGGAGCGCCGCTTCGGGGACGTCCCCGAGCCCCCCCGGGGGCCCCGGCCCGACCTGCGCTTCCCCGGCGACGATCCCGAGCAGGTGAGGAAGCCGCCCGTGGCCAAGACCCCGCCCCGCCGCCCTCCCCGTCGACCGCCACCCAGCGACCTCGACCGCAGCTTCTGGGACGAGGAGGGCCCGGGCCCCGGCTCGGGCCCGGTGGCGCGCCAGGATCCCGACGGCGAGGGCACGGGCCCGCTGCCCCACTGGACCGAGCCCCCCAGTGGCGAGGTCCCTCGCTTCGTCGACGACCCCGAGGACGACCTGGCCACCGACTGGGCCTCCCTGGCCGACGGGCCCCGGTGGCGGGACCAGCCCACCGACTGGGAGGACGCCGACTTCGGGGCGTCCATGCTCGAGGGAAGCGACCACCGCATCGGGGCGCTGGGGCCCGAGGACGACGAGGCGCCCTTCGCCTTCGACGAGCCCGAGTTCTCCCCGGCCCCGGTCGAGCCGGCCGAGGACCTCGAGGCCGCCGACGACGAGCTCGGGCTCGCCGCCCCCGTCCGCGGCCGGCGGGCCGCCGGCACCCGCCGGGCCCCGAGCGCGGCGGGGATCGGGGGTGGGCGTCGGGGCGGTGGTTCCCGGGCCCCCGCCCCCCAGCCCCCGGTGCCGGCCCCGGCCAATGGCGGGGCCCGGGGTGGCGACCTGTCAGCGCGCATCGTGACCGGGGCGCTGGCCGGGGGCGTCGTGCTCCTGGCCGCCGGCATCGGGCCGGGGGCCCTGCTCGTGCTGCTCACCCTGGTCGTCACCATGGCCTCGGCCGAGCTCTACCAGGCCCTGCGGGCCCGGGGTCACCACCCGGCCACGCTCCTCGGCCTCGTGGCCACCGTGGCGATCATGGTCGGCGTCTACGCCCGGGGGCTGGCCGCCATGCCGCTCGTCCTTGCCCTCGTGGTGGTGTTCAGCTTCCTCTGGTACATGGCCGGGGTCGCCCGGGTGCGCCCGACGATGAACGTGGCCGTCACCATCCTGCCCTTCGCCTACGTCGGGTTCCTCGGGTCCTTCTCGGCCCTGCTCCTGAAGTTCCCCCGCAACCACGGCATCGGCCTGCTCATCGGGGCGGTGCTCGCCACCGTGGCCTACGACGCCGGCGCCTACTTCGTCGGTCGATGGGTGGGGCGCACGCCCCTGGCCCCGGCCATCAGCCCCAACAAGACCATGGAGGGGGCCATCGGCGGCAGCGTGGTGGCCCTGGTGGTGAGCCTCGTCGTCGTGGGCGCCATCGCCCCCTGGACCACGGGGGGCGCCTTCTGGCTGGCCGTCGTGGTGGCGGTGGGCGCCCCCCTGGGCGACCTCACCGAGTCGATGATCAAGCGGGACCTCGGGATCAAGGACATGGGGGCCCTGCTCCCGGGTCACGGCGGCGTGCTCGACCGCATCGACGCCCTCCTCTACGTGATCCCGGCCACGTACTACCTGGCCCGGGTGCTCGAGCTCTTCTGAGCCCGTCACCGGTCACCACGGTGGCCCTCGTGGGCTCCACGGGGTCGATCGGCACCCAGGCCGCTGAGGTCGTGGCCGCCGAGCCCGGGCGCTACCAGGTCGTCGCCCTCGCCGCCAACCGCTCGGTCGAGGCCCTCGCGGCCCAGGCCCGCACCCTGGGCCCGTCCCACGTGGCCCTGGCCGACCCGGCCGGGGAGGGTCGGCTACGCGCGCTCGTCCCGGCCGGCACCGAGGTGTGGGCCGGGCCCGGGGCCCTCGAGGCGGTGGCCGAGCTGGCCGAGGTGGTGGTGAACGGTGTGGTCGGCTTCGCCGGCCTGGGCGTCACCCTCGCCGCCCTCGGGGCCGGGCGCCGCCTGGCCCTGGCCAACAAGGAGTCCCTCGTCGCCGGGGGCCCGGTGGTGGCCCGGGTCCGGGCCGGCTCGGGCGGGGAGATCGTCCCCGTGGACTCCGAGCACGCCGCCCTCCACCAGTGCCTCCGGTCCGGGCGCCCCGAGGAGGTCGCCGAGCTCGTCCTCACCGCCAGCGGGGGCCCGTTCCGGGGGTGCTCGGCCGCCGAGCTCGCCGCCGTCACGGTGGAGGACGCCCTGGCCCATCCCACGTGGTCGATGGGTCCGAAGATCACCGTCGACTCCTCCACCCTCATGAACAAGGGCCTGGAGGTCATCGAGGCCCACGAGCTCTTCGGGGTCCCCTACGACGACATCACCGTGGTGGTCCACCCCCAGTCCATCGTCCACTCCATGGTGACCTTCGCCGACGGGTCGACGCTGGCCCAGCTCTCCCGGCCCGACATGCGC
>Ga0187893_10014218_pt1 | contig 10902 bp, 6 predicted proteins | sample MA1701074metaG_FD_139574 | JGI IMG/M metagenome (GOLD analysis project Ga0187893, IMG submission 139574) | White microbial mat communities from a basaltic lava cave in the Kipuka Kanohina Cave System on the Island of Hawaii, USA - MA170107-4 metaG ...
CCCCGAAACTTCGGGGTATGCCACAAGGCGCTGCAGCCTGTAACCAAAAATTACTTTAATACATTCAGTTCCCTCCCCACTTTTGTAAATGCTGCAATTGCTTTATCTAAATGCTGCTGTTCGTGGGCAGCACTTAATTGCACACGTATGCGAGCCAAACCCTTTGCCACTACAGGATAAAAGAAGCCAATCACATAAACTCCTTCCTCCAAAAGTTTGGCTGCAAAGTTTTGCGCTACAACTGCATCGTACAACATGATTGGCACAATAGGATGATCGCCGGGTTTTATATCGAAACCTGCTATAGTCATTTGTGTGCGGAAATATTTTGTATTGTGTTCAAGCTTGTCTCTTAGTTCCGTGGTTTCTGTAAGCATGTCAAGTACAGCAATAGATGCACCCACAATGCTTGGTGCCACGGTGTTTGAAAACAAATATGGTCTTGAACGCTGACGCAGCATTTCAATAATTTCTTTACGCCCACTTGTAAAGCCACCACTTGCGCCGCCTAATGCTTTACCGAGTGTGCCTGTTATAACATCAATCTTGCCCATTACACCGCGGTATTCATGCGTTCCTCTTCCTGTCTTTCCCAGGAAACCGGATGAATGACATTCATCAATCATTACAACAGCATCATATTTATCAGCGAGGTCACAAATTTTATCAAGCTGTGCAATGGTTCCATCCATGCTGAATGAGCCATCTGTAACAATAATGCGGCTGCGCAGGTGAGCACTGTCTATCAGCTTTGCTTCCAGATCATCCATATTATTGTGCTCGTAACGATAACGAACCGCTTTACATAAACGTACACCGTCAATGATGGAAGCATGGTTCAGTGCATCGGAAATAATAGCATCCTGTTCATTGAACAATGGTTCAAATACGCCACCATTTGCATCAAATGCAGCAGCGTATAAAATGGTATCTTCTGTGCCGAGGAACTGTGCAAGCTTTGCTTCAAGTTCTTTATGAATATCCTGTGTGCCGCAGATGAAACGTACACTGCTCATGCCATAGCCATGTGTATCTACTGCTTTGTGTGCCGCTTCAATAACTTTTGGATGCGAAGAAAGACCAAGATAATTATTGGCGCAAAAATTCAAAACGGTCTTACCATTTACTACAATTTCAGGGCCCTGCTCACTGGTAATAATTCTTTCTTTTTTGAACAAACCTGCAGTTTCAATTTCTGATAGTTCTGCTTTTATGCGGTTAACAAACTTTTCGTTCATGGCGGGCAAATTTTAGAAGGCAAATATAGGGGAGTTGGAAGTTTGTCGTTTGTAGTTTATCGTTAAGACAAATGGGGCATAAGAATTTTTTTGAACCGGGCTATTGTATTTTATGGCATGGTCCCTTGCGTCGCACATTTGTACGGTTATATGTTTATGCAACTTTTATTAAAGCGGGTGGTGGTGCGTGAGACACGCACCACGGCATTAGGTTTTTGTTTCGAGAAAAGCTCAATAGTTGTACAAAAGATGAACGTAATGCGACGTCCCGCTTTTTGCGGGAGACGATGCCACAAGGTATTGCTGCCGGTTTCCAAATAAATAAAAAAAGCAGCCCATCTCTGAACTGCTTTATTTACTTTTTATACTTTAATGCACTTACTTAAAATCTTCCACCGCCACACTTTCATTTAGTTTATATTCTTTTATTTCCATTACAAAATCCTGGCTGCCCTGAGGGCTTTGTGTGGAAACATTGAAAGTAAATGGCAGCATTATATTGCCTACCTTTTTATAATTACTTAATTCTGTAGCCTGTTGTATTTCCATACCTGACTGTTTTACAACAGATTCTTCTTTTACAAGATAACCTGTTGCAGCATTATAGTATTCTGTGCTTTCATTACCGGCAGGTGAAGTTATTTTTACTTTATATGCATCTGCATCTCCAACCTTTTCTACACCGGCGACTTCCAGTTTATAACCATCGGTTTTATAAAACAGTTGAGGGAAAATACCTTTCGCTTCTTTTTTTCTTACTATTTCTTCTGCCTCCATATCTGCTTTATTACCCATCTGCGACTGGTAACCTGTGTTGCCATCAAATACCTGTTTCATCACAACATTCCCGCCCATAGTTAATTCCATCATTTCCATATTGGGCGCCATTTTTTTAGATGTGGCATCCAACTGCATACCTTGAATACTCATGGAAGCAGTCATTAGTACAGAGCTGATCTTCTTTAATTCTTCTGCACCACCACTAACAACAATATACTTATCAATGACTTGCTCAGCACTCATATTTACAACGGCAGACGCTTTTGCTTCAACAGGTTTTGCATACTTGTCATATAACTTAAGATCATAACCCAATTTTGCAAGGCCGGGCTTTACCGCTTCTGCTTTGCCTGCCACCACTACACGTGTATCATTGCGGTTAAAATATTTTTGAGCTACACGCTGTACATCATCTACTGTAACGGCATTTATTTTCTGCAAATAAGTTCTGTAAAAATCTTTTGGCAAATTGTTGATTAAAATATTGCTGGCAAAAGATGCGGTACGTGCAGGATTTTCAAGACCTAATGCAAATGAGCCATTATAAATTGCTTTTGCATTTGCCAGTTCTTCTGCGGAAACTTTTTCTGCACGTATGCGGTTTACTTCGTTGAGTATTTCTGCAACAGCGCTGTCAACTTTATCGTTGCGCACAGATGCAGTTGCACTAAACCTTGTTTGAAAACGTCCTGCATTTACAGAAGAGTAGCTGCCATAAGTAAAACCATGTTTTTCGCGGAGGTTCATAAACAATCTTGCTTCGCCGCCGCCGCCAAGAATTTGATTGGCGAGCAATACGGCAAAATAATCAGGACTGCTCATGGGCAATGAAACAAGATTGGTTACAGTAATTTCGCCTTGTACGGCATTGGGAACATCTACAAGATCAACCTCTGTTTTTGCAGGGTTGCTTACCGGTTTTAATTGTGGCAATGTTAAGGTTGTACCTTTCCATGTACCGAGTGTTTTTTCTGCCAGCGCTTTTGCCTGGGCAGGTGTAATATCACCTACAAAAGTTAAGTACCCGCGGGATGGTGTAATGAATTGTGCGTAGGCTTTTTTTACATCATCAAGTGTAATGGTATTTACAGATGTTTCTGTTGTAAACTCACCATTGGGATGGTCAAGACCATAAGCCAAAGCACTTACTACATTGCGGGAAATGGCTTTTGCGTTTTTCTCATCTGCTTTTAAACCGGTAAGCGTTTGCGATTTTATTTTATCAAAAGATTCCTGTGTAAGAGCCGGACTTTTAAGCGCATCGGTCATTAATGTAAATGCTTTATTGAAGTACTTTGTTAATGCACCTGCACTGCCGCCACCCGCATTAAGATTTACTTCAGCACCCATTTGGTCAACAGCTTCATCAAATGCTGCTTTTGTCATTTTGGTGGTGCCTTCGCCAAGCATTTGCCCCATAAGATCGAGGGTACCTGCTTTGCTGCCTTCCGTAATAGGGCCTGCATCTATCGAATATGTTGCAGATACTTTTGGAAGTTTATGGTTTTCTACCACGAGTATGGTAATACCATTGGGTAATTTATACATCGCCGGGTCTTTAATAGAGATAACCGGTGCGGGGCCTGGCTTAGGTCTTTGGCTCCTGTCTATTGCTGACTGCGCCATTGTTGCCGTTACAAAAAGTAAAGCGGTGGCGGTTATAAATATTTTTTTCATTGTATTCTTTATTGAAAATTATTTTATGCGATGAATGTTGTGTGCTGCACGATGAACAGGAAGTACAAGAGTGCGACGCAACAAAAGATTCATAGTGATAATACAGTTGGGCTCATAAAAAAATTAATTGTTTCCTGCTTTTGTATCGGGCAAATAATACAATACCACACGCTGGCTGGTATTGAGATATTTCTTTGCAACATCTCTTATTTGTTCACGTGTTATCTTTTTGTATTCGTTCAGTTCTTCATTTATATGACCTGTATTTTTAAAATAAGCATAACCATCTGCAAGATTTTCTGCAACGCCCAGCATGCGTGTATTGGCGCTTACAAAATCGTTTTCAAACTGGTTAAGCAATTTCTGGTAATCTGTCTCACTTATAAGGTCGGTCTGCAGTTTGGCAACTTCTTCATCCATATCTTTCAGCAGGTCTGTTAATGAAGTATTGTTGTTGGGCAATGCATAGGTAATGTAAGCGCCATAATCTTCGAGTGCATAGTTGAATGCGCCAACCTGTAATGCATTCTTTTTATCATCCACCATTTTTTTATACAGTTTGGAACTGCCGCCATTGGAGAGATAATTCGAGATCATCTCCAGCACTTTTGAATCTGCGGATGTCATACCCGGCACGCGGTATGCGGTCATGATAGCGGGTATCTGTATATTGGCATCGTAAGCCGTATCAATAATTTCTTTGGTAATGGGCGCTTCCTCTATGTTTGGTTGCACAATGGGTGTACCTTTTGGAATATCTGTAAAATATTTTGCCACCCATTTTTTTGCCTGCTCAATATCTATATCACCCGCAATGCTAAGCGTGGCATTGTTGGGTATATAATATTTTTTGAAGAATGCCTGAAACTCTTCCAGCTTAGCAGCATCGAGGTCTTCCATAGAACCAATGGGCTGCCAGCGGTAAGGATGTGCAGTGAATAAACGCTCAAACATTGCTTCGAGGAAATGACCATAAGGCTGGTTATCTATACGCTGGCGTTTTTCTTCTTTTACCACTTCATTTTGTGTTTCCACACCAGTATCGTTTATTACAGGATGCAGCATGCGTTCGCTTTCCATCCACAGGCCAAGTTCGAGCTGGTTGCTTGGGAAGAGTTCATAATAAAAAGTGCGGTCCTGATTGGTAGTGGCATTTTCCTGGCCGCCATTGGCAGTAACGATTTTAGACCATTCGCCGCGTTTGATATTTTCGGTTCCTTCAAACAGCAGGTGTTCAAAAAAATGCGCAAAACCTGTACGGCTCAGTTCCTCATTCTTTGAACCCACATGATAGAAAACAGTAACGGCTACCACGGGTGCAGATTTATCCTGGTGCAGTATTATATGCAGCCCGTTTGCAAGGTCGTATTCGGTAAAATTTACTTTTTGCGCCCCGGCTGTTGCAGCCGTTAGCAAAAAGCCAACCGTAACCACAGAAAGCTTCTTCAAAATGTGCATAGAAAAAATTATTTAGGTTGCCGCAAATGTATCAATTAGCCAATAACAGCGGTTAGTTTGTTTGTTAAAGCATAGAAAATGAGGATTAGCGGTAATTTGTTTTTTGATTTTTTTTTGAGCCAGGCTTTAGTTTTTCATGGCATCGGCTGTTGCGTCACTCACTTGTACTTTTTGTTTTTATGGCTTCAGTGTATGATATGTAACATGTTCAAATAAAATTTTCATTTCAAAAATAAACTGCTTATCTTATGTTGCAGTAATTCGAAGCATATACCTAAACACCGGTGACATGAAAACACATTTTACCCTTTCTGTTTTTTCGTTGCCATTTTTTCTTTTTGTCAATACCTGTATTCGTGGCAGAATCTGCTGCCTTCTATTTGCAGTTTTTATTTTTAACATTAAAGTTTTTGCGCAACCACCAGCCGCAAGTGACAGTACGCCAAAAAAATGTACATGGGATTTAACCGTACCACTTTTTAATAACATTGCAATTAAATCAAACGTTTCGTATGCTAAGAGTCCTTTCAATGCAAATTGTAAGGATGTTTCTTATGATGATGACGAAACCAAGCCTGGGTGCAATCCGACTGATGATTGCGTAAGCGGTGAGGCCGCATTATTCTATGATGTTTATTATCCATTGCATGACTATAATGCTGTAAAACTTCCTGCTGTTATTTTGGGGCATCCCGGAGGCTTTGAAGAATGCTCAGACTTACAACAAAACTGGTTAGTAACTGTTTGCACAACACTTGCCAAAAGAGGATACGTAGTTTTTAATATTGAATATCGAAGAGGCAGGGTTAAAGATGCGGTTAATCCAAACTACAGATCGGTACAAAATCTGGCGGCTGCATATCGTGGCTGTCAGGATGAGAGAGGAGTTATTCGTAGTATTATAAAAAGAGAACGGTTACAAACAGAGCCTTATCGTATTGATACCAATAAAATTTTCATAGGTGGTGCAAGCGCTGGTGCCGTGATGTCATTCAATGCAGCATGGTATACCAATCAAATGGTGTATGATGCTTTTCCAACACCAGCGGGTTTTCCAACAGTTGACCAAGTATTGGACCCCATAGATGCGGACTTTTATTTTGGCGAGACAGATATTGAATTTAAACAAAAAATAAAAGGCGTTGCATTTTTATGGGGCGGCTTCCCCATACCTTATAGTTATAAAGGCAATGAACAGGGATTTTTTACTAACGCAACGCTAAAACCATTTATCGCATTTCATGGATTAGACGACCCGGTTTTTCCTTACCGTTTAAATGATCCACGGCATGAAGAAACTTTTTCTATTCCACCTAATCCAGGAGGTTTCAATTATAACCGCGAAACAAGATGTTTAATTAGCTCTCCTTATAAAATAGATATTGATGCGAATACAAAAGATATGCTCAATGCAGGGCCGCTAAATGCTTATAATATCTTAACCGCAGTTGCTCCAACTATTCCAAAAGAATTATACCTTGATTGTAACATGATGCATGGATTAGATATGAATGGGCCCGGATTTGACAGTGAATTTGGAACAGGTTACACCAACACTACACAAGTATCAGCATATATTGCACAACGCATAGCCACATTTTTCCAGGCAGTAATGAATGGTGCTACTGCAGGCAGTATTAATCCTTCGAAGTTTACAGAATGTGAGAATAAGCGAAAAAAATGCGATCCCCCTCCACTACCATTATGTGATAACAATACAATATGTCCCAACGAATAAAATTTTTAACACCCAAAAACTTTTTCTATGAAACAATTTACGCTTTTAATTACATTTTATTTTTTTACAGCATCTTTTGCTATTGCACAACAACCCGGCACACTTGACAGCAGTTTTGGAGAGAATGGCAAAGTAATTTCTTCTACTACGTATTATAATATTTGTAATGATGTAATGGTGCAACATGATGGTAAGATCATCCAGGCTGGAAGTGGTGGCTATAATGGTATAGGAGGGTTTTTGTTGTTGCGTTTACTTGCAAATGGACTACCAGATACTTCTTTTGGGTTAGATGGATGGGTGATAACCGATCTTGGGTTTGACGGAGAAATCATTTATTCAGTTACTGAACAACCAGATAAAAAAATTGTAGCAGCGGGTTTTGTCAGCAGCGGAGATATTGCTATAACTCGTTATATGCCTGATGGAAGTTTAGATAGCTCATTTGGAGCGAACAGTAATGGCATCGTAATTACAAATGTAGATGGTGTTGATAATTTAAGAGGCATGACCTTACTGCCCGATGGTAAAATAGCTGTTGCAGGCTTCTTGCGAAAAAATGAAAACGATATTGACCGTTCATTTACTGTAAGATATTTGCCTGATGGCAGGATAGATGAAAGTTTTGGAGATAAAGGTGTAGTTATTACAATATTTGACCGCCCTGCAGAAATCTATTGTATTGCCGCACAGCCCGATGGTAAGATATTAATAGGAGGGCTTTATGATTTTAGCTCCAATGGAGACTTTGTAATTGTCCGTTATTTAACCAATGGTGCTGTTGATCCAGATTTTGGTACAGATGGAATCGCTAAAGCAGGCTTTGCAGATATTTACGATTATTCCAATGCACAACTAAATAGTATGCTTGTTCAGCCGGATGGTAAAATTTTAGCCGCAGGAGGAGCGGGTGAAGCGTTTGAAATTAATATGGCCCTGGCACGTTTTGAAACGAATGGCAGCTTAGACAAATCGTTTGGCGAAAACGGCAGAGCTGTTACATCTTTTAATACGGATGGTAACGCTGATGCACAGGCAAAGAAAGTATTGCTGCAGCCGGATGGTAAAATAATAGTGGCAGGTCGTTATTCCAATTATTCTACTTTCAGCTATTTTGCACTTGCACGTTTTAAAAGTGACGGTAAAATTGATTCATCTTTTGGAATTGATGGAATGCAGACAACAGATTTTGGAAGTAATGCAAGTTGTGAAGGCGCTGCACTGCAGGAAGATGGTAAAATAATTTTGGCAGGCAGCGTTATAGATATACCCAATGACGCAAACAATTTTGCATTAGCCCGCTACAATGGCGATAAAGAACGTGTATGGTTTGTCCGCATAAAAAAATGGTTGCACCGCCATGGTTTTACCTGGGATGATTTTCCTGGTAATAATATAAGCTACTATGCTGTACAACGCAGCAGTAATGGTACTGCATTTAATGAAATTTCAAGATTGTTTAACCGCAATAACCAGCAGCAGTTTAGCTACGAAGATGCATCGCCATTAACAGGTAATAATTATTACAGGCTTGCAGCAGTAAGTGCAGATGGCAGTATGGCGTATTCAAATGTTATTGCAATAGATAACAGTGATGCAGCAATTAAATTATTTCCCAATCCTGTAAAAAATAATTTACATGTTGAAGGTTTACCTGCCGGGCAAAGAACAAAACTTACCATTACAGACATTAACGGAAATACAAGAATGACTGCTGTAACAACAGGTAACAGCTTTGACTGGAATGTATCATTATTAAAGCAGGGCAATTATTTATTGAGGGTTGAAAACAACAATAATGTTGTTGCAAAAAAATTTATAAAGGAGTAAATTTTAAAAATGATTTTTAAAATCCGCAGTATAATTTACTGCGGATTTTTTTTGTGAAAATTCGCTTACAGATAAGGTAGTTTCCCGCTTTTCGAGCCTTCATAAAGAAGTTATTTTTGTGCTATTAATAAAACGAAAACCGAAACTATGAAAAATATATACTTCTTCTATGCCATAAATTATTGGTGACAATAAGCAACAAAAAAATCAGAACTAACTGTCTTTTCATTGCCCCATTTTGTTTGGAACGATGAACGTAATGCGACGCAACAGGCGATGCCACTTGTACCAAAGTCTGTCACCAAAAATAACTGCTCAGAACTTCTTACTTATTAAGACACACCAATTCTATGAAAGAACAGGAACAGTAATGCTCTCTCATTTTTACACAAAAAAATCAAAACTTATGAAACACACAAACACTAAATTTCTTGCTGTGCTTATTCTTTGCGCAGCAACATTTTCTGTAAAAGCACAAAACTGGTTATTGACCGGAAATGCAGGTACCAATCCTAATACTCAATTTGTGGGTACCACAGACCTAAAGGCACTTGTTTTCAGAACAAATAAAATTGAAAGGATGCGTATTCAGTCGGGTGGAAAAATTGGCATTGGCACTATTGCACCAGATGCCCGTTTTACCGTAGCTGTAGGTGGCGGTGTTACTTTATCTTCTACCGATAGTTTCCTGCTGGGTAAAATAAGCAGTTATAATCTTGCTTTTGACAATAATGAAATACAGGCGCGCTATAACGGAGCCGGCAATACACTTTATTTAAACTACTGGGGTGGCGCTATATGGATGGGAAACCATAGTGGTTCCATTATTCCGGGGATGTATATCGCAAGCAACGGCGCCGTGGGTATAGGCAGCAATTCAACCAATGCTGCTTATGCGTTATCTGTAAACCCAGCTTCTGCAGGCAATGGTATTTTAATGAATGACCCGGTAAATGGTTACCTGGCATATGGCGCAAAATCAGGATCTGGCATTGGTATGTTGATCCAGAATACTTCCTCAGGCAATAGTTCACCTGCATTGTATGGCTGGAACTCCGGACCAAGTTATGGCGTTTATGGTTATACCGCCGGTGGTTCAGGTACAGATCCTTTTTATCCTTCGGGTGTATATGGTTATAATGGGTCTTATGGCTATGGTACAGGTGGATATTGCTATAATGGTTCGGGTGTATTGGGCTACTCTGCCAACTATGTGGGAGTATGGGGCTCCACAGGCAACAGCAGTTCCTATGCAGGCTATTTTGCAGGTAATGTTTTTAGTACAGGCAGCTACCTGGGATCAGACCAGAAGCTAAAACAAAATATACAGGATATGAGCAGCGCTATGGATATCATAAACCAGTTGCATCCCAGGAAGTACGATTTCAGGCAGGATGGCAATTACAAACTCATGAACCTGCCACAGGGCATGCATTATGGGCTTATAGCGCAGGAAGTAGAAAAAGTGTTGCCCAATTTGGTAAAGGACACAAAATTTGAAACGGCCAATGCCAAAGCTCCGGGCAAAGTGGGTGCCGATGGCAAAATGGAATCAACACCGGCAGGCAAATCTGAAACAATTGAGTTCAAGGCAGTAAACTATACAGAACTTATACCTATCATGATAAAAGGTATGCAGGAACTGCAAAATAAAGTTACAGAACTGGAAAACACAATTGCAGCTTTAAAATCTGGTAATATTTCTGCTGCTGTAAGTACTGCAGACATAAAGACTGTAAATGGCGGGGCTTACCTGAAGCAAAATGCACCCAATCCTTTTACACAAAACACAACCATCCAGTATTCTTTACCGGCATCAGTACAACATGCGCAACTGATCATATACGGCATGGATGGCAAGCAGGTAAAAGCTTATGCACTTACCAATGGCATGAACCAGGTAACAGTTGATGCGGGCAGTCTGTCTGCAGGTCAATACATGTATTCGCTTGTTATTGACGGAAAGAAAGCAGATACAAAAAACATGGTGCTTACCAGGTAGATATATTTTGCAGTTCCTGTTATTATTCAGATATAAAAATGGGCCGGAATTTTTCCGGTCTTTTTTTATGATGTATGTTTTGTGGTTTGCACAAAATAAATGATTTTATGTACCAGGCTTTTTCATTACTATGAAGCCAGGTTGCGTCGCACACTTGTACGTTTTGTTCTTTATGCAGC
>Ga0187893_10014220_pt1 | contig 10902 bp, 13 predicted proteins | sample MA1701074metaG_FD_139574 | JGI IMG/M metagenome (GOLD analysis project Ga0187893, IMG submission 139574) | White microbial mat communities from a basaltic lava cave in the Kipuka Kanohina Cave System on the Island of Hawaii, USA - MA170107-4 metaG ...
CCAGGAAGCGATTGCGGCCTCTCGCCAGCAGCCCAGGGATAACCTGCTGAGCGATCTGGTGCGGGCCGAAGAGGAGAACGAACGGCTGACCGCCGACCAACTCTTGAGTACCGCAGTGCTCTTACTCGTCGCCGGCAACGAAACGACGGCCAATCTCATCGGCAATACCGTGCTGGCCCTGCTCAATCATCCTCAGGAGTTCGCCAAAGTGCGGGCCAATCCCGCTCTAGTGCCGAATCTGATCGAGGAAACCTTGCGGTATGATGCCCCTGCCCAGTTTATCTCCCGCAACACGGCCCAGGAAGTAGAGATCGCCGGCACAACCCTGCCCGCTGGGGTGGTGATCCTGTACCTGATTGGGTCAGCTAATCGTGATGAGCGTAAGTTTGCTGACCCAGACCGCTTTGACATTTTACGCGCCACTGGAGGACATGTAGCGTTTGGATCTGGTATCCACTTTTGTCTGGGGGCAGAGTTGGCGCGCTTAGAAGCTAGAGTCGCATTGGAGGCGCTGCTTCGGCGGTTCCCGTACCTTTCCCGCACGGAGGAGCCGATCATGCGGCTGGAAGCATTCCACATACGGGGGTTGAAGAGCTTGCCGCTGATGGTGGGATGACGGAGTTGTCAGCAACTAGTGGTCAGTTGTCAGGAGAAGAGAAGAAGACATCCTTAATACATCGTCATGGCAAATCGATCCGCGGAGGAAAGTGCTGGATGCCAGGCCTGACCTTATTCAGGATAGCGCCCCCGGAACTTCACCTCTGCTCGGAGCACCTGACAGGGCCTTTCCCTGGGTGTCAAACCGCACGAAAAGACCCCACAGGTCTCTAGAGTCATGCCACCATCAATCAGACGCTGCCGGCCCAAAGCAGTAGTGCGCAAGTGTATCCTGCGCGGCGACACGGTACTTGTGCCGGCGATTCCCGTAATAGGCCAGGCTACCGGGCTCAGCATCGCTGTGTCCGTTGTAGGACGAGAGACAGTCGCGCAGCGGCGCACTCATAATGTCGGCCTGGCGGCAGTGCGCGGCGTACTCGTCTTGCGGTTGGCGGTGCACGTCGATGACGTGCTCGCCTCGGTCCCGCAGGGTCGAGAGCATCCACACCAGGTAGTCGCCATGCGCGTCGATAGCGTCGGTGAAGTTGAAGCTGCCACCGCCACCTTGGGGACCAGTGACGATGAAGAGATTCGGGAAGCCCTGCACATGGAGACCGAGAAAGGTCTTGGTGCCCTCTGCAGCCCAGGTCTCCGTGATGGAGCGACCATCGCGGCCCACCGTCGTATTGAATAACCCGCTTGCCATCCATTGAAACCCGGTGGCGTAGATCAATACATCGAGCGGGTATTCCACCCTGTCATGTACAACTCCCTTCGCGCTGATCTTGGTCACCCCTTGCGGGGCGGTGTCTATCAGATGGACATGGGACAGGTTGAACGTCAGGAGGAACTCGTCGTGGAAGGTGGGTCGCTTGCACCCATAGGGAGAGTAGGGCTTGAGGGCTTCCTCTTTGGTGACGGCGTAGCCTCTGCCGGCGACATCGTCCATCGTGCTCGCTGCGCGGGTGTTGAAGATCTTCTGTCCGGTCTTGGGGTCAATCGTGATCGCCTGCGTTTACTGTCCTCCAATCGAATGCCTCTATACTCTATAGTTATAGTGCAACTTCCCGGAACCATGCGTACGGAGGGACCTGAGCGGTAAGGAACTGTCCGGGTTCGGTAGGCTTCTCTTTGATATCCTTCGAGCCGCTAGCGTCCAGGACCTCTCCGGCAAAAGCCTTCAGGACCCTACCTGACCGCGTGCCAAATATCCATAGGGACAGTAGTACAAGCGGCCGGGATTGAGATGGTCTCGGAGCCGGTGGTCCTGCGGGTTGGCAACACACGGCCCCTTGGTGTATTCCTTCAGGAAGAGCGCATGCATCAGAACGAAAAAGAAGGAGACGCTATGAAATTTGGTATCATCCATGACTTTCGTAATCCGCGCCAATGGCGTCGCCCCTGGCCGGCATTGTACGGCGGTATCCTCGATCGAATCGTCCGCGCGGAAGAACTCGGGTATGATAATGTTTGGCTGGCTGAGCATCATTTTGCGGAGGATGGATACAACCCTGCCCCTCTCACGACAGCGGCAGCCATCGCGAGGCAGCCCAGGCGTTCAGAGAGAAGCGTGAGCCGAAGTTCACTGGCCGCTAGCGGACCCCGGAGAGCAGCAACGGGGCGGGGAGGTGTGCGCCATGCAAGAGAAAAGCGCGAATGCTATCCGGTGTTCTCTCCGAGCCCGCCCCACCGTATTCTTTCAAAGTCATGCCAAGCGATTGCGCTCATAGCCCTCTCCACGTAGCATGCCCAGTGAATCTCACCCCAAAGAGGAGCCACCTATGCAGATCGGATTTTTCGCCATCGGTATCGGTCCCAGCGCTGACCCGGAACTCCTTGCCCCGACCGCCCGTACGGTGGATCAATGTGGATTTCACTCGTTGTGGACCGGCGAGCACATCGTGCTCGTTAGCCAGTACGCTTCAAAATATCCCTATGCCAAGGACGGCAGAATGCCGCTCCCCAATACCAGGATCGATTTCCTCGACCCGTTTGCCACGTTGATTTTTGCCGCGGCTCATAGCAAGACGGTTCGGTTAGGGACCGGCATTTGCCTCGTGCCTGAGCGGAATCCGGTTATCTTAGCCAAAGAGGTGGCTAGCCTGGACAAACTTTCCGGCGGTCGCTTTGACTTCGGTGTCGGGATCGGGTGGCTGGAGGAAGAATTCGCTGCGGTCGGCGTACCCTGGGAGCGCCGGGCAGACCGCACCCGCGAATATCTGAAAGCGATGAAGCTCTTGTGGACTGAGGCGGAGCCCGAGTTCACCGGCGAGTTCTGTAGCTTTCCCAAAGTCTGTTTGTATCCCAAGCCGATACAAAAGCCCTATCCACCCATTATTTTCGGCGGTGAAAGCGCGCCGGCGCTCAAGCGGGTTGGCGAAGTAGGGGACGGATGGTTCGGTGTCAACGTTACTCCCGATGAGGCGAAAACCAAGATCGCGCGCATGCAGGAGCATGCCCGGGCAGCAGGACGTGAGCCGAGCAAGTTACAGTTCACCGTTTCTCCCGGCATTGGTGCGCGGGTTGATTTGGACCTGGTGAAACGCTACCGCGACGTCGGCGTGCATCAGGTGATAGCCGGCTCGATCCCGCGCGACCCCAAGACCGTGCAAGATGATATCGAACGACTGGCTGAGAAAATCGTCGTGCCGGCGGCGAAGCTCTGACGCTCGCACGCGCACTGTTCTTGATGAATGTGGACTACGATGATGGCCGGTACCCGGCGGATATGGCAATGCAGGACTGCCGGATACCGCTGTCCTTCCTTTTCGGCTACGAAGCCAGTTCCGGTTGGCAACGCTTGCAAGGTCGAAACCCGGCCTCGTGAGCGGCCGCCGCCGTAGGAAAGAACAGACAATTCTCCGGCTTCGGCGTTCGCGCCGGGCAGACCGGGCGGCAATAGATCTTCGTGGTGCGCACGGCGGTCAAGAACTGCCCGTCAAAGCGTGCATCACGTGTTTGTATCGCATGGTAACAGAGATCGTGATTCAGATGCATGGCTATCCTCCGAGCGAAAGCTGTATAGGTTTTCCTCACAGATACTGTGCTTCGCATACGCTCATCTTTCTTCGAGAACAGCCCGCAGCGACTTCAACCATTGTGGCATGGCCTCTTCTAAGAGTTGCTTACAGTTCGCCTGCTCTTTCGCAGGACAGTCGAAACTCACCGACCATTCGACGAACGCTCTGTTCCCGTCGACGATCGGAGTGACACGCCCCGTCCCCTGATAATAGGTGATCTCTCCCAGTGGTTCACTGGACTCATAGGTATAGAAACGATCGAGGTCGGAGAGAGCGAGGAGCCGCTGACGAATGCGCGTGCCGTATTCAATGAAGTTGCGAATGGCGCCGACGGTGTCGCCCGACTTACCTTCCTCGATATGGCTCTCGCTGACGCTCTCTACCCACACCGGATAGCTGTTGAAGTTACGGATAACGGCCCAGACCTGGTCGGCTGTTTGCTCGAACACTGTGCTGTAGCAAACTTTTATCATACTTTCCCCTTTCTTTATTGCTCAATTAGCGGTGGGCGTCGTCACTTGGTAAAAGCGCACCGGGCACGCTATCGACTGATTATTCCACCATCAGCGGCGAGGTTCTGGCGAGTGATCCACCCTGCCCGTTCGCTGACGAGGAAAACGATGACTTCAGCGATCTCTTGCGGTTGCCCCAAACGATGCAATGGCGTCATCTCGATGAAAGTGCGGCAGGCGTCTGGTGTCATACTCGTTGATAACATTTGCGTTTCGGTAAACCCTGGCGAAACGACGTTGACCGTAATACCGCGCGGAGCAATCTCCTTGGCTAAGGTACGGCAGAACTGCTCCACCGCCCCCTTACTGCCGAAATAGCAAGTACCGCCCGGAACATTCAGGACGGTGCCAATCGTTGACACGCAAACGATCCTACCGCCATCGGCCATGTGGTGTAGCGCCTCTTGCAGACAAAAGTACGTGCCCTTGGCATTGAGCGCGAAGGTCCGATCGAAGTCTTCCTCGGTGAGGTCCGCCAGCGGCCTGAAGCACGAATATCCGGCGTTTGCCACCAGGATGTCGAGTCTACCGAGGTGTTTGATGGTCTCTCGGAAAAGCCGACGTATATCATCGAGCTTGGCAATGTCAGCTTGGACGGCGAACGCCGTGCCGCCTTGTGTCTTGATGACCTCGACCACCGCGTTCGCCTCTGCAGCGCTTGTGGCATAGTTGACCACCACTGCGGCTCCCTCTTTTGCCAGGCGCTCCGCTGTTGCCCGACCGATCCCTCTGGAAGCGCCGGTTATGACCGCTACCTTCCCCGTGAGTGTGTCCATTCTTCCTCTTCTGAAGGGTATAACCCCTGAGAACAGCAAATGTGAAAAAAAGGGTGCATCGGGTGGTGCACTATAGTGGACGAATCTTTCGGGGTTTGATGTAGTGCGGCAAGCACGGTACCATTGAGCGGCTGGCCGAGAAGATTGTCGCGCCAGCCGCGAAACTCTAAAAGCCCTAGGAGAACCATTCCTCATGACCGCTGAGGAAAGTCCGGTCCTTGAGAGAAGGGTCGAGCGCAAGCTCGCGGCCATCTTCAGTGCTGATGTTGCCGGCTATAGCCGCCTCATGAGCGAAGATGAAGTCGCCACTATCCGCACGTTGACTGCGTATCGTACAGCGATGACCGACCTCATTCGCCGGCATCAGGGCCGCGTGGTGGACTCCCCCGGCGATAACCTGTTGGCCGAGTTTGCCAGCGTGGTCGATGCCGTGCAGTCCGCAGTTGCCATTCAGCAAGAATTCAAGACCCGAAACGCCGACTTACCGGCCGCGCGCCGGATGGAGTTTCGCATCGGTGTCAACCTCGGCGACGTCATTGTCGAAGGCGAGCGCATCTACGGCGACGGGGTCAATATCGCGGCCCGTCTGGAAAGCCTCGCTGAAGCGGGTGGCATCTGTCTCTCGGGAACCGTCTACGATCAGATCGAAGGCAAGTTGGCTCTGCCCTACGACTCTCTGGGCGAGCAGACGGTCAAGAACATCACCAAACCCGTGCGCGTCTATCGCGTGCGCACCAGCGCAACTGTGCCGATGGCCAATATCAAATCGGTGATGACACCGGCATTACCTGATGAGCCTTCTATTGCCGTCTTGCCTTTTGTCAACATGAGCAGCGACCCCGAACAAGAGTATTTCAGCGACGGCATCACCGAGGATTTGATCACCGACCTCTCCAAGCTGTCCCGTCTGTTCGTGATTTCCCGCAACTCGGTCTTTCTCTACAAGGGCAAGACGGTGAATCCCAAGCAGGTGAGTCAGGACCTCGGGGTGCAGTACGTCTTAGAGGGCAGCGTACGTAAGGCCGGCAACCGAGTGCGGATTACGGCGCAGTTAGTAGACACCGACCGAGGGTATCACGTGTGGGCCGATCGCTACGACCGCGAGTTGCAAGACATCTTCGCCCTGCAGGATGAGATCACGCAAAAGATCGTTGCGGCTCTGGCAGTCAAGCTGACCGAAGGAGAGCGAGAACGCCTGACGCGCCGGTACACAGGCAACCTCGAAGCCTATGACTATTATTTACGTGGGCTGGAGTATAGTGACTGCGCGACACAAGAGACCAATACGCTCGCCCGTCAGATGTTCGAGCAAGCACTTGCGCTCGATCCGCAGTTTGCCACCGCCTACGCTGAACTCGGATGGGTGTTTTTTGAACAGTGGGTCATGGGCTGGAGCCAGGATGCACAGACTCTTGATCAGACGTTGGCGATGGCACAACGGGTGCTGGCCCTGGACGGGGCGGTGGCTGACGGGCATCAGCTCATGGCTGGCGTCTTTCTATGGAAAAAGCAGCATGAGCAGGCCATCGCCGAGATTGAGCGGGCCATTAGCCTCGACCCCAATAATGCCGACGGCTATGCCAACTTCGCTCATATTTTGAACTTTTCCGGCCAACCGGCGCAGACAAACAGCTTGCTGCAAAAAGCCATGCGCCTCGACCCGCAGTATCCGGTCTGGTACCTGTGGGAGTTAGGGCATGGGTATTACTTAACCGGGCGCTACGAAGAGGGGATCGCCACTATGAAGCGGATTCTCGCGCGCAGCCCTGAGTTTCTCCCGGCCCATGAATATCTCGCGGTCATCTATAGTGAATTAGGCCGGGAGGAAGAGGCGCGAGCTGCGGGTGCGGAGTGCCTGAGGCTGCATCCTGATTTGCCCCTTGATGTCCTAGCGCAGCGACTCCCGTATAAAGACCAGGCTATATTGCAGCGTGTCTTGAACGCCGCGCGCAAGGCCGGACTGAAATAGACACAGGGGCCTCCCGGTAGGGGATAGCCTCACAGGAGGAGTAGCAATGCAACGCATGACCAAGGAAGAATGTTGGCAATTCTTACGCAGTCCGGTACGGACTGGGAAGATCGCCACAGTGCGCAAGGACGGTCAGCCTCTGGTGGTGCCGGTATGGTATGACCTGGAGGGGGAGACTATCGTCTTCATGACTGGGCGCGACTCGCTGAAGGTAAAGAGCCTGCGCCGCGATCCACGCGCCGGTATGAGTGTGGATGATGAGGGAACGCCGTTCGCGTATGTCGCGCTTGAAGGTACGGTCACCATCTCCGCCGATACCGACCAAGGACTCTATTGGGCAACCCGGATCGGCGGGCGCTACATGGGGCAGGAGTTAGCGGAGACGTACGGGAAAATAAATAGTGGTGACTGGATACTGACCGTGCATCTGACGCCGACGAGAATGCACGGGTATAAGGACTTGACGGCAAAATACCCACAGCCAGCGCAGCAAGGACGCTCTCGGTAGGCAGAGGAGAAGAAAACAGAAGCGCCTGATACTCGCTCTCTGTCTCTCCTTCCATGCGTGCTCTCCATGGCACGCGACTATGAGCCTAGCGCTGCGGCAGCCGCTCGAAGGCTGGCAGTCCCTCAGGGATCTGGTGGAACGGCTGCTTGTCCACGGTGTAGATCGCTGCCTGCGGGCCGCCAAAAGGGAGAAGATACTTGAGTTTTATCGTCTTCTTTCGTCCTGTGCTTACGACCGTCAGACCAAACTCATTGAGTTTGCGATTCTCGATTGGGCCGGTTCGTCGGTATACCCAAGAGCTGATGGGATTAGGCCCACTATTGGGCGTCGAACACCGCCTTAAAGTCCCCGGTGCGTAACACCCCCACCACATTGAGATCAGCGTCCAATATCTCGAAGAGAGCGTCTGTCTCGCCGCGTGCACTGTAGTACAAAACGCATCCATTGGGGCCGCCGCCTTCATCATGAACATCTTTCCCCGTGCCGAAGGTATAGCGGCCTACTGGCCGCACTTCTCTGACCCGGCCGTCGGGTTCATAAATGACGTGATCCCCTTCAACGACAAAGGTGTTGGTGACAGCGAGATGCCGATGCAGGAGGGCCTTTTCGTTCGGGTCGAACTTGATGATGAGATCGACGATATTCTTTTCCTCATCCACAAAGAAGACCGAGACCTCCATATGTTTAGTGCCTTCGAGTTTACGCCAGTGGATATTCCGATCGTCAAAACGGTAAGGGGTCGTAGAAAAAGCGGCGGTTGCCATAGTATAGCCTCCTCACGTCTGGAACTGTACTGATGGAGTACATACTATGAGTTCATTCCCGCTGCAATCCTGTGGTTTAAGAGAGGGAAGGGCGTATGGAAGTTACGAGCCTAGCCGCTAAATCAAACCACGTGACCTTGATAATACGATTGCCGCCTACCGGCGAGCGCCCAAGGACAATCTGCTCAGCGATCTGATCCGCGCCGAAGAAGAGAACCAGATATTCAGCGCCCAAGAAGTGCGCAGCACGGCAGTTTTCCTGATTCTGGCAGGGAGTGAAACGACGGCCAATCTCATCGGCGATGCCGTGTTCGCCCTGTGTGAGCACCCGGAGCAACTGGCACGGGTGCGCGAGAACCGAGCGCTCATCGCCAACGTGGTAGTGGACGGAGGACATTTGAGCGCGGCGGCAAGGTCAAGGGGAATGCCCCATGACTCCAAGACGTTCATTGCCCTCCATGAGTGAAGGAAAATGAAGAGTCCTATGTTCACCCTCTCTCATCCCGCGCCCACGAACGCGTCAAGCCAAACTCGTTGAGCTTGCGATAGAGTGAACTGCGAGCAATGCCTAACTCTTTCGCAGCTTGTTTGGCATTGCCGTGGTGGGCACGAAGCGCCGTCAGTAAAGCCTCTGGCGCGATCTCCTTCACGGTATGCCCGTTCGCTGTCAATTTCTTTCCACGAATAGTCAGAGTCTCTCCTGCGTCGACTGGTAGGTGCATGCTCCTGCCACTTGCAGCACATACCTCAGGAGGAAGATCTGAGACCTGGATGACAGGACCTGGGGCCAAGACGGCGGCTGCTTGTAATACCGTCCGCAGTTCCCGCAAATTGCCGGGCCATTGATACTGTTGCAGGGCGGTGCGTACTTCAGGAGAAAGCGATTTCTCTATACGTGCTTCTCTGAGGAAGTGCTGCGCTAACAGCGCGATGTCCTCTGGACGCTCACACAGAAGAGGCAGGGTAATCGTCACGCCATTGAGCCGGTAGTAGAGATCGGAACGGAAAGCGCCTTGCTGGATGAGGGCCTGGACATGGCGATTGCTAGCGGCGATCACACGCACGTCGATGCGGATTGGCTGTTCTCCGCCGAGGGGCAGAATCTCTTGATCTTGTAAGGCACGCAGGAGGCTGACCTGTAGCGTGGGTGAGGTGTCAGTAATCTCATCGAGAAAAATCGTGCCGCCGTGTGCTAACTCGAGCTTCCCGCGCTTGCCAACATTAAGCGCGCCGGTAAACGCGCCTTTCTCGTAGCCGAAGAGTTCGGCGGCAATGAGGTCCGGCGGCAGCGCGCCACAATTGACCGCGACGAATGGACCATCACACCGAGGACTCGCGTGGTGAATAGCATGGGCCAAGAGTTCCTTGCCGGTGCCGGTCTCGCCTTGTAAGAAGACGGGCAGATCAGTCGGCGCCACGCGCTGGGCGCGCTGGAGTGCTAGGCGAAACTGCGGAGCGGTGCCGAGGAGATCGGCAAAGGTATAGCGGGCCGCCCAGCGACCGATGTCGCCCACTCTGCGCAACTCCACGCGTGAAGATGTCTGCGGCGACGAGAAGTACAGTAACGCACCGGCAGCTTCCCCCTGGCGTTGGAAGGGTTCAATCACCACTTTGCCGAGCCGCTCGCTCGTGACCCCGGAAAGTATCGCCTCGCGTGGTTCGTTGCGCTGCGCTGCTTCTTGGATTGCGGTGTGCAGCTCCGGCAAGAAAGATAGTGAGCGTCCGCACAGTTGTTCGGGAGAGAGATGGAGCCGCTGCGCGACGGTTGGAGTGGCGGACACGATAAGTCCATTACGGTCCACTGCCAGCACGGCAGCGCTGGACCGTTGACTCTTGGAGAGAAACTGCTCAAGCAATCCGCGCTGGAGGGTGCTGTCGTGTTCAAGCAGGCGCGATTGAATACCGGCGACGATGGCTTTGACGAGCAACGTCAGCTCAGGCGTGAGCGACTTCTGATACTGGACCAGTTCTGCGACGCCGATGAGTTCATGGCTCACTGGATGCACCAGTGGAACCCCCGTGCCTGCCCAGTCGAAAAAACTCTCACAAAAATGCTCGGAGAGATCGAGTTGAATCGGCTCGCGCAGAAAAAGGGCTGTGCCCAAGCCGTTAGTGCCGGCCACGTTTTCTGCCGCCCGCGCGCCGGGCACACTGTTGATTTGGTCCGCCGCGTAGAGCACTTTGGTATTGCCGTCGCGAAACACGATCCAACCGTCGCGGTCGGCGAGATACAACACCAGTGAGGACGACGCCAGTTCTTTTTCAAGGGCTTGGATAACGGGTTGGGCAATGCGTAGTAAACGTTGGGTGTGTTCGTTGTGTGGCGCGTGGTGTTCTGCGTGACGAAACTCGCCCGGCAGGATGGGATCGACGCCATGTTGCCATGAACGCAGCCAGGAATCGGCCACTTGTTTGGGCAAATCCCGCAAAAAGTGTGGATCACCCGTGCGAGTGAAATTTTTCCAGGCTGCCTGTCGCGCTGTCAGAGACAATGTCTCAAGCGAAGAAGACATCTGTCCGATCCTTGTGTCCGAGAGCAAAAATTTTCATAATAATATCAGATCGTTTTTATCCTGACAGTACGGGCATGTAAATTGCTTTGGACTAGAGTAAAATCCCCTCGCCAGCCGCTGCGCGTCTGTCGGCCCCCTTTGGCAAAGGGGGCAGCGAAGGCGGAGCCGAGCGGGGGATTTAATCAGAGCAAAAACACACCTACTCCAAAGGAGGTACTCTATGACGAAAGCCCATAATGGCAA
>Ga0187893_10014221_pt1 | contig 10901 bp, 6 predicted proteins | sample MA1701074metaG_FD_139574 | JGI IMG/M metagenome (GOLD analysis project Ga0187893, IMG submission 139574) | White microbial mat communities from a basaltic lava cave in the Kipuka Kanohina Cave System on the Island of Hawaii, USA - MA170107-4 metaG ...
CCTCGATCCGGCGCTTGACCACCGGGCGGAACGGCTCCTCCATCAGCGTGGCGCGCGAGACGTTGTGCGTGTCCTGTACGAACAGCTGCGGGAGCTGCTCCAGGTTCTCGGCGACGTAGGCCCGACCGCCGCCGAAACCCGCGATCCGCTCCATCAGCCCCGGATCGCCGCTGCGCCCGATGGCCACCGTGGACACGGTGATCTTCGAATCGGTCATGCGCTTCAGCAGCCGGTCGAAGTCGGCCGGCGCGGTGTCGCCGTCGGAGATCAGGATCACGTGCTTGCGCTTGGCCGGGTGGTTCTGCAGCATGCGCCAGGCGGCGGCGAGCGCCGGGTAGATGTTGGTCTGCCCGCTCGCCTGGATGCGGTCGAGCAGTTCCTCCGCGCGCCGCTTGCTGCGCACGTACTGCAGCGGCACCGCCTCGTGCGGCTGCGAATCGAAGGCGACCACGCCGAAGTAGTGCTGCTCCTCGAGCAGCTCGAGGGTGGCGCGCGCGCCGGCCTTGGCCAGCGCCAGCGGCCGGCCCTTCATGCTGTAGGAGCGGTCCAAACACAGCACCAGGGCGAGGTCCTTGCGCTTCTCGCGCGACTTGAACTCGACCGGCAGCACGCGCTCCAGCGCCGTGTCGGCGAAGCCGTCCTTACCGTAGGTGCTCTCGCCCGCGGCGAAGATCAGGCCGCCGCCGCTCTCGCGCACGTAACGCTGCAGCGCCCGCATGCGCGCGGCATCGATGCGGTCGGGCGCGACGTCGCTCAGGATCACCGCATCGAAGCGCTCCAGCGCGTCCGGTGCGCCGGGCAGCTCCTCGGGGCCGACCGACTGCACCTCCAGGCCCTCGCGGCGCAGCGCAGCCGACAGGTGTCGGGCCGCCTCCGGCTGGCCCTCGACGTACAACACGCGCGGCCGCGCGCCGATCCACGCCGACTGCTGCAGCCGGTCGTTGTCCGCCAGCAGGTCGCCCTCGGCGTGCACCGCCACGCCGATGACCACGCTGCCGCTGCGCCCGATGCGGGTGGCGATCGTCACGGCGTTGGTGCCCGCGTTCAATCGGACCCGCCGCGCGCCGAGCGCGCGTCCGTCCGCACTCACGGTGATGCGCGCGGGCGTCTCCCGTTGGCTGACCACGTGCACGGTCAGCGATACCGGCTCGTCGCGGCGCACGCCCTCGGGCACGTCCAGCGCTTCCACCCAGGCGTCCGACTGCACCTGGGGCGGGGCCGGAAACGCGAACACGCGCACGCCGTGAGCAATCAGCCGCGGCACCGCGCGCCACACGTCCCCGCGCGTCTGGTTGCCGTCGGTGAACAGCACTACGCGCGGCACCCGGGCGGGGTCCAACCCGAGCAGCGCCTGGTCCAGCGCCAGCTCCAGATTGGTCGCCCCCTGGTAGAGCAGCCGCTCGCGGTCGGCGACCGCGGCGCTCACGGCGACCTTCGCCACGTCCTCCGGATCGTCGACCAAACGCGCGCGGTCCGCGAACACGACGTAGCGCGCAGCGCCGGGCACGGCCTGCGCATTGGCCCGTCGCGCGAAGTCGAGCGCCGAGCGCACGAAACCGCTCGCCACGCTGCGCGAGACGTCGAGCGCGTAGACCACCGAGATCTCGCTGGTGCGCGCGGTGTGCGCCGGTCGCATCAGCGCCAGCGCCAGGAGCGCGAGGGCGAGCGTGCGCAGCCCGGTCGCAAGCCCCAGGTGGCTGCGGGCGAGATTGGTGCGCGAGCGCAGGCCGACCCACCACGCGAGCGGCAGCAGCGCCAGCAGCCACAGCGGCCAGTACGCGGCGACAGACAGCGTGCTCATACCGTCAACCGCCGGTTGTAGGTCCACCACTCGACCGCGAGCAGGAGGGTGGCGAGCGCCAGCAACAGCAACCAGGGGTCGATGCGCAAGCGCGCCGGGACGGGGGCCGGCGGCGCTGTGGGCGCCGAGTCACGCGCAAAACGGCTGGCGTTGACCGCGGTGAGTTGCGGGTCGAGCAGGTTCACGGCGATCCGCACCCGCTGCTCGCGCGTCAGCGCGGTGAACAACCCGGGCTCGGTCACGTCGAACAGGGTGGCGGCCGGGGCCGGGCGCGTTTCCAGCGCCCGCCCTTCCAGGTCGAAGACCCGGGCTTGCGGCGCCGGCACGCTCACCTGGCCGACGCGGTAGGCGAGCGCCAGCGGCTCGCGCGTCAGCCAGTCGACGGCGTTGGACAGGAACGCGGGAAAGCTCGCCTGCTGCGCGAAGTTGGAGGCCTCGAGCGCGAAGCTCAACAGCGCCAGGCGCGGACCTTCGCCCGAGGCCAGGATCAGCGGCTCGTTGCCCGCACCGCGCGCCAGCGGCTTGAAGCGCAGCCGCTGGCCGCCGGCGGGCGCGTCCAGAGCCAGCAGCGGCGCACGGTCAACCAGCACGTCGCGCAGCGAGACGCTCGCCAGCAGCGGGTGCGAGGCATCCCACCGCGCCAGTTGGATGTCGCTGGCATCGGTCGCGGAGCGCGGCAGCCAGGACGCCGCGCCCGGCGCGATCAGCAGCGCCGGTACCGCCGGCGGGCGCGGCGGCGCGAAGCGGTCGAGCACCACCGCGTCGAAGCGCGCCGCGTCGCGCCAGCGCTCTGGCGTGGCCACCTCCACCTCGACGCGCGGCAACAGACGCAACGCCTGCGCCAGCGCCGGGTTGCCGGCGGTGAACAACCCCACGCGCACGCGGCCCTTCCCGGGCAGATAGGCGTACGCGGTGTTGTCCAGATCGAGCGCGTCGGCATCGGCGCGCAGCGTAGCGCGCAGCGGGCCTTCCTCGAACGCGGACAGGTCGAGCACCACGTCCGCAGCCGCGCCACTGCGCAGCTGCAGCGCCCGCTCGAGCGGTGCCGCTCCGACGCCCACCACCTGGATCTCGACGCGCTTGTCGCCGGGAGAGGCATTGGTGATCCCGAGGTAGGCTTGGTGCCGGCGCGCGTCCGCGGGCAGCGCGCGCACCTCGAAGGCGGTAATCCCCAGGTTGTCCGCGGTCTCGAAGGCGGACACGAGCCGCGCCTCGCGCGGCACCGCTAGATCCGTGACGCCGTCGGTGAAGAACCAGAGTTGCAGCCGCTCGCCGGCCCCCGCCGGCCGCGCCACGTCCGGGAACCACGGCCGCGCCCCGGCGCGCGGCGCCAGCGTGCGCAACCGCGCCAGCGCATCCTCGCGCGATTCGAGCGCCGGCGTGACCACCTGGCGCGTGGTGTCGGCGACCAGATAGCGGCTGCCGGCGCCGCTCGCGCGCACCACGGCCTGCGCGCTGTCCAGCGCCCGCGCGAGGCGGCTGCGGCCGTCGGTGCCGCGCGCCGCCATGCTGGGGCCGGTGTCGATCACCAGCACCACGTCGGCCGCTGCGCCGCTCACCGCGGCGATCTCGGGGCGGGTCAGCGCGGCCGCGATGGCGAGCGCGATGGCGAGCGCCAGCATCAGCGACATCCACCAGCGCCAGCGCTCGGCGCGGCGCTTGCGGCTTTCCAGCACGCGCCGCCAGATCAGGCCCGAGGACACCACCAGGCGTCGCGCCGAGGGCTTGAGCCAGTAGAGCAGGACCACAAGCCCGGCCGTGCCCGCGAGCAGCAGCCAGGCGCCCGCGGCCGGCAACCCGAGGAATCTCACTGCATGCGCCTCACCGCAGCAGCCCTTCCCGGCGCAGCACCTTGAGCACCAGGTCCTCGAACGGCACGTCGGTCAGCGCGCGGGCGTAACCCCAGCCGTACTTGCGGCAATAGGCCTCGATGTCGCGCGCGTGCTGCTCGAAGGTGCTGCGGTAGGCGCCGAGCAGCGCCGGCGTGATCTCCACCTCGGTGGCGGTGCCCTCTTCCGCGTCCACCAGCACCACCTCCTCGGGCAGCTGCGGGTCGCGCTCGTCGGGCGCCATCACGTGCAGCAGCGCCACGTCGTGACGGAAGCGGCGCAGCACGGCGAGCGCCTCCTCGACGCCCTCGGGGTCGAGGAAATCCGAGATCAGGATCACCAGCCCGCGCGTGCGCGGCACCGAGAAATAGCGGCGCAGCGCCGCGTGCAGGCGCGTGCGCCCGCCGGGCCGCAGCGACTGCAGGAAGCGGAACAACTGCGGAGCCTGGCTCCTGCCGCGGCGCGTGGGCAACATTTCACGCAGGCCCTCGGCGAACGCGCTGAGATTGACGCGGTCGTGGTTGAGCAGCGCCACGTAGCCGAGCGCGCCGGCCAGTTTGCGCGCGTACTCGAGCTTGTTCGGCTTGCCGTGATCCATCGACTGGCTGGCGTCGAGGAAGACGTATACCGGCAGATCGGCTTCCTCCTCGAACAGGCGCAGGATCAGCCGGTCGAGCCGCAGGTAGATGCCCCAGTCGATGTGGCGGATGTCGTCGCCCTCGCTGTAGGGCCGGTAGTCGGCGAACACCATGCCGGTGCCCACGCGCCGCGAGCGGTGCAGGCCGCGCAGCTGCCCGTGCACGCGGCCGCGCGTGAGCAGCGTGAGCATGTCGAGCTGCCGCAGGAAGGCGTCGGAGAACATCGAGGATCTGGGATCTAGGAGCTAGGGAAAAGCGGCCGGCCACGCGGAACCAATGGTGCCCGTTTCGGGAATGGACGCTGCCGGACCCGAATCTCTGAGCGCGAGCTTTGCACCGCGGGATCTCCCTAGCTCCTAGATCCTAGCTCCTAGATCCTGCTTCATCTCGGCTCCTTCACCCGCTCCAGCACGTCGGCCAGGATCGCGTCCGAATCCACGCGCTCGGCTTCGGCGTCGAAGTTGAGCAGCAGCCGGTGGCGCAGGGCGTTGAGCGCCACCGTGCGGATGTCCTCGCAGGCCACGTGCAGGCGATCGTTGAGCAGCGCGTTGACCTTGCCGCCGAGGATCAGCGCCTGGGTGCCGCGCGGGCTGGAGCCGAAGCGCACGAAGCGCTGCACCATCTGCGTGGCACGCTCGCTCTCCGGATGCGTGGCGAGCGTGATGTCGATGGCGTACTGCTGGATCGGCCGCGCCACCGGCACCGCACGCGCGGTCTCGCGCATCTGCAGCACTTCGCCCTGGTTGAGCACGCGGTCCACGTGCGGCTCCTGCTGGCGCGTGGTGCGGTCGACGATCTCGTGCAAGCCTTCTGCGGTGGGGAAGCCGAGCTTGAGCTTGAAGAAGAACCGGTCGAGCTGCGCCTCGGGCAGCGGGTAGGTGCCCTCCATCTCCAGCGGGTTCATGGTGGCGAGCACGAAGAAGGGTTGCTCCAGCGGGTGCGTGTGGCCGCCCGCCGACACGCTGTTCTCCTGCATCGCCTCGAGCAGCGCGGACTGCGTCTTGGGCGTGGCGCGGTTGATCTCGTCGGCCAGCACCAGGTTGGCGAAGATCGGCCCGCGCTGGAACTCCAGGCTCTTGCGGCCCGCCTCGTTCTCGCGCACCACGGTGCTGCCGATGATGTCGCCCGGCATCAGATCGGGGGTGAACTGGATGCGCGAGAACTTCAGGTGCAACACGTCGGCCAGCGTTTGCACCAGCTTGGTCTTGCCGATGCCGGGGATGCCTTCCAGCAGCACATGGCCGCGCACCAGCAGGCAGGTCATGATCCCGACGATGTTGTCCTCGTTGCCCACGATCACGCGCGAGACCTCCTCGCGCACAATGTGGAAGTTGCGGCGGAACTGCTCGATCTGGCGTTCCACATCGGCATGCGACGAGGCCGCGTGCGTCGGCTTGGCCCCCGAGGGATTGCCGGAAGGATTGCCCGAAGGATTGACGGCGGCGCTCATCGGGCGCCCTCGCGCAGGTTCATGAAGTAGTCCTTTACGATCTGTCGATGCTGGATGGAAATACCCTCGCCCGCTTCGCCCTCGGCGGCTGCGAAACGACCGCCCGCCTGCACCTGGCGCAGCCGCGCGAGCGCCTTTTGCTGCTGGCTCTGCGCGTAATACCACGACTTGTTCTGGTCGTCGCCGTCGTCCTGCTCTTCGCCGGCGATCGCCTGCTTGGCGAGCTGCGCCTCGAGGCGCTCGCCACGCGTGCCGAGCAGGGGATCGGCCGGCGCGTCGCCCAGCGCGTCGCCGGCGCGCGTGCCGCCTTCCTGCTCGGTGCGCCCGTCGCCTTCGGCCACGGCCGCGGCGCGGAACATCGCACCGCCCTCCATCGGCGTCTCGCCGCTGCCCGGCGAGGGCATGCTGGGCGCCGCGGTCTGCTCGGCGAAGCGGCTCGCGGACAGCCCCTGCGAGCGACCGGCGGTCAGCTGCGGGCCACGCACGCGCTGCCACGCTTCGTTCACCCTGGCGGAGGCTTCCAGCTCGCGGGCGATTTCCTTGAGACGGTCCACCGCTTCCTGCCGAGCGAGCTCCGCCGCGCCGCCCTCATCGGTCGCGCCCGTGGCCGCGGTCGCCTCCTGCAGCGCTTGCTCCAGACCGCGGTCGCCGGCGCTCTCCGCCGGCTCCGCCTCGGAGGTTGCAGCGCCCGCCCTCCGGCCCGGTCCCTGCGCCTGCCCGGCCTGCGTCTGAAGCTGCGCCAGCCGCTGCGCGGCGGTCTCGGCGTCGCCGCTCGCCAGCGCTTCGGCCACCCACTCCATCCCCGGCTGGCCGCGCAACGCATCGGACATCCGCTGCAGGCGCTCGCGCGTGCTGGCGGCCTCCAGCCGCAGCTGCTGCACGGCGTCGTTGGCCTGTGCCAACGCGCGGCGCTGCGCTTCCACCGGAGCGGTGGCGTCCTGCAGGGTACGCAGCGCGGTTTCGAGCCGGCGTGCGGCCTCGCTGTCGGGCACGGCTTCCGCCAGCTCGCTGAGCGCGCGCACCTGCGCGGCTTCTTCCGCGCTGAGCAGTCCCGGCGGAACGAGCGCGCTGGCCGGCGCCAGCGGGGGCGCGAACCACAGCAGAACCAGCGCGATTACCGCGACCGCCAGCGCCGCGCCGGAGGTGAGCGGCAAGCGCACGGGGATCAAGCGCGCGGCCTCCAGCCCACTGGCGGTGTGCGCGGCATGCTGCAGATGCGCCGCGATCCACTCCGAGCGCGCACCCGCGTTCAGGAACCAGTACGCGCTGGTGAGCTCGTTGTTGAGCGCGGCCCGCGTGTCCGCCTCGCCCGCCGCACGCGCGGCGCCGGTCTCGCGGGTGATGACATAGCGCAGCAGCAGGACCAGGAGCACGCTCGCTCCGAGGATCGCCATCGCGATCACCACGGCGGCGGCCGCCGGCGCGGACTCGCCGATCCAGCGCAGCGCGCGCCACGCCAGCAGTGCGAGCACGGCCAGCCCGGCGATCAGGCTGGCGGCGTACACGGCGTGATTGAGTCGCAGGCGGCGCTCGATGCGGGTCAGCGCACGGCCGATCGCTTCCCGCTCGGGCGCCATCGGTTCGGATGACGGCATAAAAATGCAATTGTAGCCCATGCCCGCCGGCCCTCGTATCCGGGGCCGGCGGGGCGAGTTACCATAGCGCCCGCCTTCCCGCTTCGCGCCGCCATGCATCCCCCGATCCAGCGCCTGCTTCCGCTGCTGCTCTTGCTGTGCGCGCCGTGCGCGGCCGGCGCCGCACAGCCACCGCACATCCTGTACGTCACCGCGGACGATCTCGGATGGAAAGACGTGGGCTATCACGGCAGCAGCATCCGCACCCCTGCCATCGACCACCTCGCCCAGGGTGGCGCGCGGCTGGAGCATTTCTACGTGCAGCCCTACTCCACGCAGACCCGCGCCGCGGTGCTCACCGGCCGCTATCCCATGCGCTACGGCCTGCAGACCATGCAGATCCAGTGGTTCAGCGAGTACGCCCTGCCCGAGGACGAGCGCACGCTGGCACAGGCGCTGCGGGATGCGGGTTACCGCACCGTGCTGATCGGCAAGTGGCACCTGGGCCACGCGCAGAAGAGCGCCTGGCCCGGGCGCCGCGGCTACGACCACTTCTACGGCCACCTCACCGGGCAGATCGATTACCTGAAGAAGACCGACCGCGGCGGCCGGCCCGACTGGTGGCGCGGCGACAAGGCGATCAAGGAGGAGGGACATGCCACCGCGCTGCTGGCGCGCGAGGCGGTCGCGATCGTCTCGCGGCACGACAGGTCGAAGCCGCTGTTCCTGCACCTCGCCTTCGCCGCGCCGCAGGCGCCGCACCAGGGCGCGAAGCCGTTCATCGACTACTATCACGGCGACGACCGGCGGCTGCGCGCCTACCGTGCGATGATCAGCGGCGTGGACGGCGCGCTCGCGGAGGTGTTGGATGCGCTGCGCAAGCGCGGCATGGAGGAGGAGACGCTGGTGGTGTTTCACGGCACGACCGGAGGCGCGGTGAAGCGCGAGCACCCGATCGGCGACGGCGACACCGACGTGAACGTCGCCGACAACGGGCCCTACCGCGACGGGCGCGGCAGCCTGTACGAAGGCGCGCTGCGGGCGCTGGCGCTGGTGTCGTGGCCCGGGCGGGTGCAGCCCGGCATCGTCACCGAGCTGATCCACGCGGTGGACTTGTATCCCACGTTGATCGAGCAGGGGGGTGGCGATCTGGAGCAGCGCAAACCCCTCGACGGCATGGACCTGTGGCCGACCATCGCCCGCGGCGAACCCTCGCCGCGCCGGGAAGCGCTGCTCAACGTCGAGGAGTTCCGCGGCGCAATCCGGGTGGGCGACTGGAAACTCATCGTGCAGGCCACGCTGCCCAGCAGCGTGCAGCTCTACAACCTGCGCGCCGACCCCTCCGAGGAGGACAATCAGGCGGAGCGCGACGGTGAGCGGGTACGAACTATGCTTCGCCGCTTGACCGAGTTCGCCTGGGACATGGCCCCTGCCAAGTACTTGGAAGAACTGGCAAAACCAAGAAAAGTGGAAGCGCCGATCCACTGGCGCGACAACCCCGCACGCCCCGACAGCGGCGGACAGGAGCGCCGAGGCGGTACCGCTCGGCAAATACCACAACAACGCTAGCGCGCACCACGGAGGCAACCCATGTCCATGCTCGATATCGCGATGGCGGTGGGGGTAGTCGTCCTCGTCGTCCTGATCATCCTGCGACAGAAGGGCAGGAACTGAGCCCTCGGCCCCCGGGGGCCGCACCCGTTGCGTCGTCGAGCAACTCCCTCTCCCCCTGCGGGAGAGGGCGGGGGTGAGGGGTGCTGCGCGATCGGGTGTTACGCTCCGTCACCCGCCCGCCAGAAAATCGAAGTCGCAGCCGCGATCGGCTTGCAGGATGTGCTCCGCATACAAGCGGGCATAGCCGCGCGCCGGCCGCTGCGGCGCTCGCAGTCCCGCCCGCCGCCGCCCCAACTCCTCTTCGGCCACCAGCAGCTCGAGCCGCTTGTCGCGCACGCTCAGTCGGATGCGGTCGCCGGATCGCACCAGCGCCAGCGCGCCGCCGCTGGCGGCATCGGGCGTCACGTGCAGCACCACCGTGCCGTAGGCGGTGCCGCTCATGCGCGCGTCGGAGATGCGCACCATGTCCTTCACCCCCGCCTGCGCCAGCTTCTTCGGGATCGGCAGGTAGCCGGCCTCGGGCATTGCCGAAGCGCTGCGCGGGCCAGCGTTCTTCAGCACCAGAAAGTCGTCGGCAGCGACGTCCAGGGCGGGATCGTCGATGCGGCCGGCCAGATCCTCCAGGGACTCGAACACCACGGCGCGGCCTTCGCGCTCGAACAGCGTGGCGTCGGCCGCCGAGCGCTTGAGGATCGCGCCGCCGGGCGCGAGGTTGCCGAACAGCGCCACCAGGCCGCCGGCCCGGTCGATAGGCTCGCTGCGCCGGCGGATGACCGCGTGATCCACCCATGCCGGCGGCGCCGCCAGCCGCTCTCCCAGCGTGCCGCCTTCCACCGTGGGGCAATCCAGATGCAGCAGATCGCGCAGCTCCCACAGCAGCGCGTTCAAGCCGCCGGCGGCGTGCAGGTCCTGCATGTAGTGCTGGCCGGTCGGCTTGAGGTCCAGCAGCACCGGCGTGTCGTCGCTGAGCCGATTGAGCCGCTTCAGATCGAGCGCGATGCCGCGCCGGCCGGCCACCGCCGTCAAGTGGATGATCGCGTTGGTCGAGCCGCCGACGGCGAGCAGCACGCGCAGCGCGTTTTCCACCGACCGCGGCGTGATGATCTCGCTCGGCCGCGGGCCGCCGGCGACCGCCATCTCGGCGGCGCGGCGGCCGCTCGCCTCCGCCATGCGCAGGCGGTCGGCGTGCACGGCGGGAATCGCCGCGCTGTCGCGCAGACCCATGCCCAGCGCCTCCGCGATGCACGCCATGGTACTGGCGGTGCCCATCACCGCGCAGGTCCCCGTGGTGGTGGCGAGATTGCCCTCGACTTCGGCGATGCCCGCGGCGTCGATCTCGCCGGCGCGATGGCGCGCCCAGAACCTTCGGCAGTCGGTGCACGCGCCCAGCCGCTCGCCGTGCCAGGGCATCGCCATCATCGGCCCGGTCACCAGCTGCACCGCGGGCAGGTCGGCCGAGGCGGCGCCCATGAGCTGCGCCGGCACCGTCTTGTCGCAGCCCCCCACCAGCACCACCGCGTCCATCGGCTGCGCCCGGATCATCTCCTCGGTGTCCATCGACATCAGGTTGCGGAACATCAGGCTGGTGGGCGAGAGAAAGATCTCGCCCAGCGAGACGGTGGGAAACTCGAGCGGCAGCGCGCCGCCGGCGAGCACGCCGCGCTTCACCGCCTCGACCAGCTCGGGCACGGTGCGGTGGCAGTTGTTGAAGCCGCTGGCGGTCTGCGCGATGCCGACGATCGGCCGCCCGAGCATGTCCAGCGAATAGCCCATGGCGCGGGCGAAGGAGCGGCGCAGGTAGAGCGCGAAGTCGCGGTCGCCGTAACTGGTGAGGTTGCGGCGCAGACCCTTGGGGACATCGGTGGCCATGGGGGTGAATCTACCCAAAAAACGCGCTCACCACAGAGGACGCAGAGGAACGCAGAGGAATTCAAGAAACTTCGGGTCTGTTCTCGCTTTCCTCTGTGTACCTCTGTGTCCTCTGTGGTGAATGAG
>Ga0187893_10014222_pt1 | contig 10901 bp, 6 predicted proteins | sample MA1701074metaG_FD_139574 | JGI IMG/M metagenome (GOLD analysis project Ga0187893, IMG submission 139574) | White microbial mat communities from a basaltic lava cave in the Kipuka Kanohina Cave System on the Island of Hawaii, USA - MA170107-4 metaG ...
AGTACTCGAACGTGCGCAGCAGGCCCTGCTTGGCCGTCTCGATGTCGTCGCCGCGGTGCGAGCCGCCGATGTAGGCGGCGATCTGCGCCGACCACGCCTTGATCTGCGGCAGGTCGTCGGCCGGCACGCCGAGCATCGCGCAGATCACCTGCGCCGGCAGCGGGAAGGCGAGCTCGGCGATGAAGTCGACGCGGCCCGCCGCCGCGGCCCCATCGAGCAGCCGGTCGACCAGCGTCTGGATCAGCGGCCGCAGGGATTCGATGCGCTGCGCGGCGAAGGACTTGGCCAGCAGCGCGCGCATGCGGGTGTGGTCGGGCGGATCGCGGTAGACCGCCCAGTCGCGCATCATCGCGGCGACGTCGCGCATGTCGCCGCGCCGCCGCAGGAACTCCTCGCCGACGTTGCGGAAGCGGTCGACGGAGAAGAGGGCTGGGTGGGTGAGCACGTGGTCGACGTCGTCGAACCGCGTCAATACCCAGGCGCGCAGGCGCGGCTCGCGGTACACCGGTCGCTCGGCACGCAGCCGTTCGTACACACCAAAGGGGTTCTTCTGCGTCTCTCTGTCGAGTAGATCGAAGGCCGCGCTCACGGGCGCCATCTAATCCGGGCAATGCGACGGGCTGTCAAGGTGCGCTGGGCGAAAAAACAAAACCACAGATGAACACAGATGAACACAGATGGACCCGGGCCCGGAGCGCAGCCGCCCGACCCGATTCATCTGTGTTCATCTGTGTTCATCTGTGGTTTAGGTTCTCCTGATCGAGGCTCCATCATGGCGCAATCCACCAGGACACGCCGCTCGACTCGGGCGATGATGGGACGCTCGATCAAGCCCCGCGACGCGTCGTTCGACCTGACCGACGAGCACGCCGGACGCTGGCACAGCGACAATCCGTACATCAGCCACTTCTGGAACGGCCTCTCGCTGATGTTCCCGGAAGGCGAGCGGTTCTTCATGCGGGCGGTGTCGCGGCTGCGCCAGGAGGTGCGCGATCCGCAGCTGCAGGAAGAGATCGGCGCCTTCCTGGGTCAGGAAGGCGTCCACACCCGCGAGCACACGAAGTACAACGAGACCTTGCGCAGCCAGGGCTATCCGGTGGGGTGGCTCGAGTGGGTGACGCGCTGGTCGTTGCGCTCGACGCGGGTGACCTCGGCGCGCTGGCAGCTCGCCATCACCTGCGCGTTCGAGCACTTCACGGCGACGCTGGCGGATGCGGTGCTCACGGACCCGGACGTTCTCAAGGACGCCTCGCCGGAGTTCGCCGCGCTGTGGCGCTGGCACTGCGCGGAGGAGGTCGAGCACAAGTCGGTCGCCTTCGACGTCTACGAGGAGGTCGCCCCCGGCGTGATCGGCTATCTGCGCCGCGTCCTGATCATGGCGTTCCTCTCGGCCAACTTCCTGCCCTACACCATGGTGCATCAGCTCCTGCTCGCCAGCCGCGACCGGATCGTGCCCGACCCGCGCGAAGTTGCGCGCGCGCTGCAGTTCTTCTGGACGCGGCCGGGCCTCATTCCGCGCGGGCTGCGCCTCTATCTGGCGTACTATCGTCCCGGCTATCGACCGTGGGATCACGACAACGCCGCCCAGGTAGAGCGTTGGCGCAGCAGGTACGACGGCAACGACCCGGGGAGTGCCTCAGTCTGATTGTGGTGAATCAGACTGAGCCACGACTCCACAGCGTGGCGTTTCGCCGCGAATTGAATTACGGGTGATCGCGAGACGAGCGATGGAACATCCGCCCGACGGCAACGATCCGAGTCAGCTCCGTCGGGAGCGCGATCTGTATCTGCGGCTCCTGGGCTTGGGCCATCTGGAGCAGCCGGACTCGTTCCTCGACGAGGCCTTGGCCCTGCTGGTGGAGCTGACCGCGGCGTCGCAGGGGTATCTGGAGCTGCACGACACGGATGATCGCTCCGCCCCGCCGCGCTGGTGGATCGCCAAGGGGTTCTCGGCCGATCAAGTGTCGTCGGTGCGGGAGGCGATCTCGCGCGGCATCGTCGCGGAGGCGATCGCCACGGGCCAGACGATCGTGACGGACTCCGCCCAGGACGACCCGCGTTTCAAGAGCCGCGAGAGCGTGCGACTGGGCAAGATCAAAGCGGTCATCTGTGCTCCCGTCGGTCGGGACCGGCCGCGCGGTGTGGTCTACCTCTGCCGCGAGACCTCCGCCGGCATATTTTCCGAGGATGACCGATTGCGGGTCGAATTGCTGGCGCACCATCTGGCGCCGCTGGTCGACCGGGTCGTACTGAAGCTGCGCGCGCAGGACAGCGCCGACCCGACCGCGCCGTGGCGGGCGAAGCTCGAGCTCGACGGAGTCATCGGCCGGAGCGCGGCCATGGCGGACGTGCTGAAGCAGTCGGCGCTGGTCGCGCCGCTCGACGTCGCAGTGCTGCTGACGGGTGGCTCCGGCACCGGCAAGAGCCAGCTGGCGCGCGTCATCCACGCCAATGGGCCGCGCGCCGACGGGGCGTTCATCGAGCTCAATTGTGCCGCGCTTCCCACCGAGCTGGTCGAGAGCGAGCTGTTCGGCGCCGAGGCGGGCGCCCATTCCACCGCGACGCGGAGGATCCCCGGCAAGGTCGAAGCGGCCAACCGCGGTACCCTGTTTCTCGACGAGATCGGCGAGATTCCGCTCGCCGCCCAGACGAAGTTGCTGCAGCTGCTCGAGTCCAAGACGTATTACTCGCTCGGCAGCACCAAGGCGGTGCAGGCGGACGTGCGGGTGATCGCCGCCACCAACGCAGACCTGAAGCGCGCGGCCGCCGAGAAGCGCTTTCGCGAGGATCTCTTCTACCGGTTGCAGGTGTGGCCGATCCGCGTGCCGGCGTTGGCGGAGCGCGCCGACGACATCCCCGACCTGGCGGCGTTCTTCTGCGCGCAGGTCTGCGCGCAGCACCGGTTGCCACGGCTCGAGCTCTCACCGAACGGCGTGCGCGCCGTGCAGACCGCCGAATGGCCCGGCAACATCCGCGAGCTCGCCCACGCCATCGAGGCGGCCGCCATCCGCGCCGCCGGCGACGGCGTGCTGCGCATCGAGCGCGAGCACCTCTTCCCCGGCACCCCGGGTGGTGGGCGCACCCGGGCGCGGCAGGCCTCGACCTTTCAACACGCCACGCGCCAGTTCCAGGCCGAGCTCCTGCGCGACGTGTTGCACGACACAGGCTGGAACGTCTCCGAGGCCGCGCGCCGGCTCGATATCACGCGCGTGCACGTCTACAACCTGATTCGCGCCTTCGGACTCGAGCGCGAGTCGGGCTGACGCCGTTCGCTCCGATTTCACGTGTCGCTGCGCAGCGGGGGTCCACGGCTACCGAAACACGTCGTACTCGTAGCGCAACGACACCAGCGCGCCCTGGCGGTTGCCGACGCCGCCCTCCACGCTCAGTAGAAGGTCCGGGCGCCGTTCGTCCTGCTTGAAGGTCACGCCGAGGAAGGAGCCGATCACGCCACTCCAGGCGTCCTTTGGCTCGGCGTCGACGACGAGCGGCATGGACATGTACTGGACCGTCAGCTCTCGGGTCGACGCTTGGTACTGGGGGCCGCCGTACACACCCCAGTGCACGTAGTTGGTCCGCATGGCCCCACCGATCCGGATGGTGAGGTTGTACGCGTTGACGTCGTTGTCGATTCCGTCGAATTCGTTGTGCGTCCAGTTGAAGTCCGGCAGCACGAACAACGGGTCGAGGGTGACATCGTCCAAGCACTCGGGGGTGATCTCGTCCAGGCCCACCGCGGCGTTCACCCCGACTCCGGCCATCCACCCGTCGAGGTCGAGGGTTTGAACATCGGAGGTGTTCTCGCCCCGATGCAGGCCGACGATGCCGTACGTGCTCAGCCAGTTGGTGAAGACGAACTCGGGGCGCACGCTGTACGTTTCCAGCTTCGTCCTGCCCGCGAATGGGAACTGGTACATCGGAACGGTTCCGACCAGATCCTGGACGCCGTAGCGATAGTCCAGGTTCAGCGCCAGCCCGCCGACGAACTCCCGAGCGTTCTCGATTGCCTCCTGCTCGGCGGCGCGCAAATAGCCCTCGTCGCGTTGTTGCTTCAGTTCCTCGTGAGTCGGCCGCTCGACGCCGGGATACATGAGCGCGCGCGCCGGAGCGGCGCCCGCGCACAGCATGCACAGTCCAATGGCCACTGATCTGCATCGGCTCATTGCTCCCCCCCGGGTCCGGATGGCCGCTGAAACTCACGGCGGCAGATATACGAAAGCGTGCCGTGAGTCGACCGAAGCTGCGTAACGCCGTAGCCGGAGCGGCGAGGTTCATGCGATAAGAAGGGCACCGAGGAGACACGCCATGCTGAGCTTCGAGGCCGGTCCGCGGCCAGTGCGCCCCACCTACGACGAGAACGAGCGCCAGCCGTATCGCCGCATCGCGCCGGAGCCGATGAGCCCGACGGTCGGCGCCGAGATCGGCGGCGTGTCGTTGTCCGAGCCGATCGACGCCGACACCTTCGACGAGATCCACCGCGCGCTGCTCGAGTACAAGGTCATCTTCTTCCGCGACCAGGACATCACCCCCGAGCAGCACGTGGCGTTCGCGCGCCGCTTCGGCGCGCTCGAGACCCATCCGTTCGTTCCGCACCGCGAGGGCTACCCCGAGGTCATGGTGCTGAAGAAGAACGACCGCATCGGGGGCTACGAGAACGTCTGGCACAGCGACGTGACCTGGCGGCTCGAGCCGTCGCTCGGCTCGGTGCTGCTGGCGCGCGATGTGCCGGCGGTGGGCGGCGATACGCTCTTCTGCGACATGTACGCCGCCTATGAGGGCCTCGACGACGCGCTGCGCGCCTCGCTCGACGGCCTGCATGCCGTGCACGACTTCAGCCGCACCTTCGGCCGCTTCATGAGCGCCGAGGAGCTGGCGAAGAAGCAGGAGGAGTTCCCGCCCGCCACGCATCCGGTCGTGCGCACCCATCCGGAGACCGGACGCAAAGGACTGTACGTCAACGCCGCGTTCACCGCGCACGTCGTCGACATGGATCCGGGCGAGAGCGACCGTCTGCTCGCGCGCCTCTACCGCCAGGCCGTCGTTCCGGAGTACCAGTGCCGCTTCCGCTGGCGCCGGCACTCGGTGGCCTTCTGGGACAACCGCGCCGTGCAGCACTACGCCGCCTCCGACTACTACCCCAGCCGGCGGGTGATGGAGCGGGTCACGATCATCGGCGACAAGCCATACTAGTGTCCCGAGTTGGAAGTGCGTCACCTATTTCGCCGGCCCTCGGCGCCCCTGGCAGCGTTGCGCCTCCTCGGAATATTCCCGATATTCCGTCGTCGGCGCGCCTTGCCCGGCAGCAAGCTGCCGCACTCCAAAATCACTCGGCCACGGGGCAGGGGAAGGGCAGGACGCCGGGGATGTCCTGGACGAGCGTGCCTTCCTCGACCTGATCGGTGACTACGTCCGGCGCGGTGAAGCCGCTTTCGAGCCAGTCGCGCATGAGGACGCCGTCGACGTGCCGAAGGGTGTACAACTCGTGACGCGGGCTGACGACGTGCACGCTCTGCGTGATCGCCGGCATGAAGTACTGCACGCCTGGCAGATCACGCGTCTCGCAATAAGTCTGGCGCATCTCGTTGACCCAGGCGTCGGTCGAGTCGAAGAAGGTGGTTCCAACCTGCACGCTGTCTACCTGGTTCGACAGGATGAGGAACTGCTGTTCCGGCACTGCCTTCAGCCGCGGCGAGGTGGCCGCGAGAACCACCGGTCCGACGCCGCAGTTGGGAGCGAAGCAGTAGGGCGGCACGTAGTTGCGCGACCCCCATCCGGTCGGTGGCTGGCCGTAGATCAGCAGCGCGCCGAGCCCCGACACGCCGAGCGTCTCGCCGTTGTCGAGCGCCAGGCCGGCGTCGGGGTAGGCGGCGGTGTGCGCCCACTGCAGGTCGTCCAGGACGTAGTGATAGTTGTAGAGCGTCCCGAAGGCGCCGGCGGAGAAGCCGCCGAACAGCACCCGCAGCTTGTCGGGCGAGTAACCGTCCTCACTGGTGTCGTTGAGCTCGCGCCAGATGACGTCGCGCACGTAGCGCAGCGCCGCGCGCACGTTGACCGCGCCGAAGCGGTGGACGGTGATGTCCGGGAAGTTGCTGACCACGCCGCCGCCGATGAAAACGTCCTGGTTGCAGTAGGGCAGATACACTTTGGTCCAGTCGGCGAACGAGCTGATCTCCGGGTCGTTCGACATCGGCCCGCTGGTCTCCGGCTGGTCGGTAAGCGACTCGAACAGGTCGGCCGGCCGGGTGCGGCAGTCGTCGTTGAAGATGCACACCCCGCCGCCCTGCATGCCGACAACGACGTTCTCGACCGGCGATCCTTCCGGCGCCAATCGAATCCAGAATGCCCAGGGGCTGCCGTCGCCGCAGCGCGTCCCGTAGGTCGCTTCGTCGAGCACGACCTGCACGTACTCGCCGCGCGGGGTGTCCACCAGGCCGTCGCGCGGGCCGCAGTCGAGCGTCAGCGGCGCCGAGTCCGGGTGCGCCGTCGCCGCCAGGCAGCGCGCCTGCGCCGCGGTCCGCGCCGCGTAGGCCGCCTCGTCGAGCGCGATCAGGGTCTGCAGCACGCCTGCTCCGCAGCGCTCGGCGATGTCGTCGGCGAGCTGCTGTCGCAACGCCGCCGCCGGCACGTCGGTCTGCGTCGGGACGCAGAGCTCGAAGCCGATATGGTCGGCGATCACACAGTTGCTGTACAGAGAGAGCTGGTCGCCCAGCAGCCGCGCGCCAGCCCGGTACGATGTCGCCAGACAGAGTGCGTCTTCGTCGTCGGCGCTGGCCAACGCCGCGCCATGTGGTCCGCCGAACGTGCGGGCGGCGAGCGACGCCGGTTCGGCGAGACAGGCGGCCTGGAGTCGTTCGACCAGACCGACCGGGGTCGATGACAGCCCGTAGCCGGCGGATTGAACCGCGGCGGGCTGCGTGCAAGCCGCGCCGACGTGGTCGGCCAGCGCGGTGAGCGCCGGGGTGATGCCGGGGTCGTTGGCCGGGCAGGCGGCGCCCGCCTCGATGAAGCAGGTGAGCTGAGCCTCGCTCACCTGCTCGATGCAGGTGTGAAGCGCGCTGGCGGCCGCGCGCTCGCAGGCCGCCCCGTCGCTGACGCAGCCATCTTGCGCACCGCGGATTCCCTGCAGGAGCTCGTGCACGAGCACCAACCCGTCGCCGTCGCGGTCGAAGGCGGGGCATGTGGCGAGCTCCGCCATGCCGAGGTTGATGTTCACGCCGGCGATGAGATTGCTCATCGACACCACGCCGTCACCCTCGCAGTCCCCCGCGCAGGCGATCAGCGGGCGGTGCACGACCACGGCGCCGTTGTCGCCCAGGGCCGGAACGGGATCGCCATTGGGGGCGAGCGCGACGACGTCGCTGTTGACCAGCGGGTAGGTTCCGTCGCCGGTCCCGCGCACGATCACGATCGGGCAGGTGTACAGGGTCGTGCCGTTGGGGATCGGGTCATCGTTGACGTCCGAAACGACGCTCGCCGCGATCCCCCTACAGTCGGCGGTCTCGAGGCAGCCGTCGGGGACAAACGCAAACGTGGTCGCTTCCTTGTTGATCGCCGGATTCACGGCGCAGCCCGGGATCTCCCCGTTCCCGGCCGCGCTGACGATCGGGGTGTTGGGATCGAAGGTGATCTCGTGGACAACCGCCGCCACCGACGCGGGCGGCGTCGTCAGCAGGTTCAAGGTGACGGACACGTGCACCGTTTGCCCAGGGCTACCGACCGCGCGGCCGACGGCGATGCCGACAACCGGGGGTCCGCCGAGTACTGCCGTCGGTGCGGCCAGCATTCCGAACAGCCCGATCAATGCACCGTAGGGGCGCATGCGTCGCCCTTCCCAGGATCCTTGTGTACGCCGCATCTGCTCCCCCTTGGCGTGCATCGGTGGTCGCTGAGAAACTTCTACCACGGAACGGCGCTCTATTGCTCACGCTCGAGATGAGCCGCGGCGTCGGTGCCCGGATGTGCCGGCGGAGGAGCCGCCGCGATTGCACCTTTGGCGGCGCTGTCGCGCGGCCACCCGGCGCGGAGGCCGGGGCTACGGAAGACTCAGGCGCGGCGGCGGGCCGCTTCGGCGCCGGGCTCGCCGTCGGCGACCGGGGTGACCGGTTGGGTGAGATCCACCATCTCGCCGGTGCGCTTCAGCTGGAAGCGATGACCGCTCCACACCACTTCGTTGCCGACGAACGCGGCGAACCAGACGGCGGTGAGGAACAGATCCTTGGGGCCGACCAGCAGGAACTGCCGGAAGGTTAGATCGGTGCGCAGATGCGTCCACGCCATGCGCGCCGCGACCAGATAGCGCAGGGCGATCACCGCGCCGCTGCCCAGGCAGCTGAGCGGGCTGAAACCGTTGTAGAGGAGATTGGCCACCGCCCAGAACGTGCCGTGGGTGAGAATGCTGCCGAAGTACCCGCCCGGTCGGTTGACCCGGTACGTGCGTGCCCAGCGCACCTGGTGATCGAAGAGCCGCCGCCACGTGCCCACGGCCAAGACGGTGTCCACCACCTCCGGGCTGAGCTCCAAGCGGTAGCCGCGTTGCGAGATGCGGTAGCCGATCTCGTAGTCATCGGCCAAAAGGCTGGCGATCGGCAGGAAGCCGCCGATCTCGTCGAGCACCTCGCGGCGCATCGCGATGGTGGCGCCGAACGCGTAGCTCGACTTTTCGACCTTGCGCGCCAGCATGACCAGCGCGGCGAAATCGGTGTTGACGAAGAGCGTCTCGATCAACGTCGGCATGCCGCCGGTGTTGATCGCGCGGTACACACAGGTGACCAGCCCGGCGCTCCGATCCTGCAGCGGCTCGACCACGCGGGACAGGTAGTCCGGACCGACCCGGATGTCGCTGTCAGCGAGGATGATCACGCTGTGCTTGGCGTGCCGGTACATGTTGTGCAGGTTGCTCACCTTGTAGTTGGAGCCGTACACGCGCTCGTCGCAGACGAGCTCGATATCGAGGCGGGGAAATTCCCGCTGGAGCCGGCGGACCACCCCGATGGCCGGGTCGTTGGGGTCGGCCACGCCAAAGATCAACTGGAAGGGCGCCGGGTAACGCTGCCGGCAGAGGGTGATCAGGTTCTCGTACAGGGCTACATCGAGCTCCTTGAGCGGTTTCAGGACCGATATGGACGGGCGGTACGGGCTGACCGCCGACGGGCGCAGCCGGAAGAACTGCCGGGCCGAGTACAGCTCGATCAGGTAGAACACGGCCGAGGCAAGCAGGCCGATGAGGATTACTCCCTGCAGTAGGTCCAAGCTGAACAGCATGCGCTTTGTGGTCCGATGCTTGACCGGCCGGTCAGTGTCGAGCTCAAAAAAAACCGCTCTGAGCGGTGCGTTTTGTGAGTGACTGCGGCACTCGTATAACGAGTTCGCGCCGGAGTCAATTCGGCCCGACCGCGCGGTCAGGCAAGGCTAAGCAAGCCCTTACCGAGTCGCCGCTCGGCAGCGCCCGGCGATACCAGGTTACCCGCATTGCGCAGGGCCAGCGCGATCAGGGTCAGGGTGGGGTTGTAGCCCGACCCGCTCGGCATCACGCCGCCGTCCATACAATACAGGTTGTCGACGCCGTGCAGCTGGCCGAAGCGGTCGCAGACCGACTCGTCCGGCGTGTTGCCCATGCGCAGGCCGCCGAGGACGTGCCGGGTGCGGGGCGGCGAGCCGCTGGTGGGATCGGTGAAGCCGAACAGCGCCCCGGCCCGTCGCATGATGTCGACCAGCAGCGGCTTGTAGTGGGTCGAGGCATTGAGCTCGAAGGCGTGATTCCGGTACGTGAGCCGCACCACGGGGAGCCCGAACACGTCGCGCACGTCGGGGTCCAGGTCGACTTGGTTGGTCTCCTGCGGAGCGTCCTCCGCTTGCATGATCATGACCCCGATATGGGCGTGGAAGGGGCTCTCGACCAGCAGGTTCTTGAGCCGGATCCTACTGCCGGTGTTGATCGCGATCTGCAGCGCCAGCAAGGCTTCCTTGGCGGTGTTGATCGGCTCGGACGACGTGCCGAACTCGACGATGCCGCCGAGCGGCCGGCCATCCTTGGCCAGTTCGGCGCCGCCCGGTTCGACGCCGCGAAAGTCGGAGAAGCCGTTGGTGACCGACGACCCGCGCTCACCGTGCACGCGTTGCAGAAAGATGCCGACCCCGTTGGTCTGGAAGTGAAAGAGCATGTGCCTGCCGAGATGAAAGCGCGGCCGCTGCGCGAGGCTGAGCTCGGAGAACAGTGCAAGGCGAACACTCTCCATGGCGCTGGCCGCCAGGATGTAGCGGTCGGCGGTGGCCAACTGCAGGGCGCCGTCGGGATCGAAGTACTCGAGGGCGATGATGTGCCGGCCGGTCCTGTCGGTGCGGAGCTTGCGCGCGAAGCAGTTGAAGCGGAGCTGGACGTTGCCGGTGAGCAGCGCCGCGCGCAGGGTGGTGACCGCGGCCGAGCTCTTCGAGTTGTTGGGACAGCCGAAGCCGCTGCAGAAGCCGCAACTCACGCAGGGAGGGCGCTGCAGCGCCGCGGCCGGCGGATACGGCCGTGAGTTGATCGCGGCGGGATAGAGGAAGGGCGAGTAGCCCGCTTCCTCCGCCGCCTTGGACAGCAGCCGGCCGACGTACATCTCGGGGATGGGCGGCATCGGATAGTCGCTCGAGCGCCACGAGGCGAAGGGGTCGGCGCCGGCGCCGCTGGCGACGCCGGAGACCCCGGTGATCGTCTCGGCCTCGACGTAGAACGGCTCGAGCTCGTCGTAGGTGAGCGGCCAATCGACGAAGCTGGTGCCGGGGAAGGTGCGCCCGGCGTCGCGCAGCGCCGAGGCGATGCGGAAATCGACCTCGTTGAAGCGCGGGTACTTCATGTCGGCGTGCACGGTCGTCCCGCCGACCGTGCGATTGAGTATGTTCACGTCGTCGTCCGGCTCGGCGCG
>Ga0187893_10014223_pt1 | contig 10900 bp, 10 predicted proteins | sample MA1701074metaG_FD_139574 | JGI IMG/M metagenome (GOLD analysis project Ga0187893, IMG submission 139574) | White microbial mat communities from a basaltic lava cave in the Kipuka Kanohina Cave System on the Island of Hawaii, USA - MA170107-4 metaG ...
ATCAACCGGTGCCGGACGCTCCGCAACCGGCGGCGCAGCCGCGGTCAAGACCCACTTCGAAAAATCCCCGCAGCATCACTGCCTTCGCCACTTGACAAGCGGCGGCAGCGCCGAGTCCTACGGCAATGGCAGCGAGCGTGAACTGCCCTTACTATCTCCTGGCGCAAAATATGTCACGTGGGCGGACCGCAGAAGCGATTCAGTAACGGCAGAAAGCCGTAGGATCGATCCAAATCATGCTGCAGAGCTATACATCATCAAAGGATTTGCAGATGAGATTCTGCGAAATCGAACTTCTTCCAGCGATGAAAGACCCGTGCGGCATTGATTTCAGCGACACCCATGAGGATTCGCTGTTTCAGCTCTTGAAGGCTCCGCACGCGGATTCGTTTCAAGAATGTTCGAGCCATTTTCCCGAACAGGGTCTCAATCAAAATTCAGCAGGAGCCGTATTTGGGGGTATGGACGTACATAAAGCGGTTCGGTCGTGTCGCTAAGTAGCTCATGATCTCCTTGGAGATATGAGCTGAGTAGTGGCCAGGATGAGCCGCATCGTTTTCGCGAAACGTCCGCTTTGCCTCTTCCTGACGCCTTAGCGCTTGAGCGCGGCTCTCAACCATTCAACAGTTTTCTCCTGATGGCATAGCATGCAGGCGTTCGGACTTTCCTCCGGGCCGAAGCGCTCGAGCCTGGCGGGACTGGGAACGTCGTCGATCTGGTGGGTCCTGGCGCGAAAGAGCATGCTGTTCATGATCGCAGGCATATGGCAGGACACGCAGCGACTGGCTTCCAGACCTGCCGCGTGCCGGGTATGTGTCGAAGTTCGCAGAGACTGACCGGTGTGGCACTGGATGCACATGCGGTCGGAGTCTGGCGCAAACCGGAGCGATTTCGGATTGTTCGCGGAATCTTTGCCATGTACGTCGTGGCAATGCCCACAGTTAACTTGCCCTTGCACGCGGAACGCCGCAGTGACTCCACAATGAAGGTGGTTTCTTTGAATCGACCGTCTTTGTAGAAGGCCTTTCGCGAAAATTCTCCGAAGGGCAGGCTCTTGTTGGGAGGATAAAACGAAGGCGTGGAAGGCCAGTAGTTCAACTCGCCGTGAGGTCCCGGATCGCGAACAACCGATTGACGATGACATTGGCCACAGATCGCAAGATATTCGCTGCTTGAAATTTTCGAGAAGTCAACGGGCGGCTCAGGAGACGTCCTTTCGTCTAGTCGTCCGGCACGAATGGCGCTGGCATGGCGACCGGATGGTCCATGACACATTTCGCAGTTGATGCCTGGCTCGCGGAATTCGAGATGATCGGCCTCGAAGCCCCTGCCTTTTGTATTCCGCAATGACTGGTGTGACAGACCGCACAATTGGCTTGATAGCTCGTGTTAAGACCGAACTTTTCAAAGGTCCTGACGTCGGCGCGAGCCGATCCTTCAGGATCGATAATTTGCCAGAAGTTCAGCCATCGCTTGTGCAGCAGATTGTACTGAAGCGGAAAGACGTGAATTTGCCCATTGGGCAGCCGCGTGGCGTAAGCCTGCTGCCACTTGGAACCAATCGTGTAATCGACGGGATAGCGAGTCCATGATCCGTTCGCTGATTTGATTTCAAAGAAGTGTTTTCCTTTGTCTTTGATCATGCGCGCATAAGCAAAACGACTCTCTCCTTGGGTTGACTCCAATCGAGTCCCTGTCCACACGAACCGATCACCTGCGTAGAACGGCTCTTTTGCCCTGAAATCTCCAATGACGTTGGCAGGCTCATAGGCCCGAAACATGCGTTTCATACCGGTCTCCTGCCAGCTATGGTGTTGCTCGGGATGGCAGGAGCGACAGCTTTCACTGCCGGCATACTCCATTGAGGCACCAGTGTTGTTGATAGTAGGCGCGACGGACACGGAAGTTTTGAGTTGTTCTTGGTATATCTGAGCCCTTGCGGATAACTCCTGGAGGAATCGCTGGAGGTCCTCGCGGCCGCCTTCACTACTGATTTGACGAATCTGCTTCAATCGCTCCAGAGCTTTGCTTTGAAGCGGTCCTCCCAACTTCTGGACGGTTGCAAAGTGGACGGCCGCTGCCTGCGCTTGCCCGCTCGTGAGCAGGCTTAGTCCGAGTAGGTAGGCAATTTCACTATCCACAGGATTCAACCTTCGGGCAGAGGTGAGATCACTTACCGATTCTTCGAGAAGTTGTTTCTGCCTTGCCCCCGGGGTAACTGAGAAGCGCTTCAGTAACTCCAATCCGCCCGAGCACAAAGTAAGCTGATGCTTTCAGTTCACGTGAAGTGGTCGGCCAATCGGCTATTGAGAGTGGAGGCGCGAGCTCGTCGAGATACTGCAGCGCCAGCCTAGCACTCACCCGGGCGGCTCCGAAGTGGGACAGCTGAATCTGAGCGTTGGCCAAGGGCATATCGCAAGGCTTTCGTGTACTGGCCAAGATCGATGAAAGCCTTTGCCCCAATTTCGAGGACCTGCGGTAGAAACCACGAGCGGGGAAAACTCCCCAGAAACTCTTCGGCCAGGCGAGCCTTCTCGGCGGCGGCGAGACTCGGAGCAAAGAGGACTCCCAAAGCTCTGCGTTCCTGCGGATCCTCGGTTTGATCAGCGATGGTATAGGCTTGCCGACTGTGACTGGAAATCACGGTGTCAAACTCCTGGGCTCGCACACGAGGAAGGATTGAGGGCAGAGCCGCGATGACCGCAAGCATCACACCAAGACGGCGAATAAGAAGCGGCATGGCTCGTTTGCAGAATTGTGTGGTCTGAGAGCGTGACTCAAAGTAACAGACAATTCTCGCCGAAGCCAGCGATAGGTCTCCGGTCAACAGGCTTGTTGCCCCCGGAAGAAGAAGTGGACTGGGGCTCATCGTTGGCAGGTTCGTGGCACTCCCCCGAGAGAGGAGAAACTGGACCATGTTTTGCACGGTGAACCGATTCGAGGTTGCCGATGTCTGGTGGGAATAAGTTTCTTACGACAAACGCCCTTGCCTGGCTTCTCTATCGCAATCGAGAACTCTTTCGTGAGCTCGTGAGCGGCTGGGGGCATCGCGCTCGCAAGTTGATAGTCTCTGAGAACGCGCAGAAGGACGCGACTTGCGGGCTAGGTCTTGAACAGTAATAGGGCACCAGGCTAGTTAACGTTCCTAGGATGGCGGACACGGAAGGCGGAGAATCTCATGCCCCATCCTCTCATGTCGTCGTTCAGGATCTATTGGAGGCACAGTCCTGATTTTCATCCTCGCTGCCATTGCTTCTCGCTTCAGTGCGCGTGTAACGAGTTCGGAGTCACTCGATTCTGGATTTGTTGCAGAGTGTCGATCGCCCTTTTCAGATCCGGATCATTGGGCTTCAGCGTGATCGCCAAGCCGAGAAAGAGCTTAGCCCGAACTATGTCCCCGCGGCGCGCGTATATCAATCCCAAGTTCAGGTGCGCTTCCGCTGAGTCCGGTTGCAAGGCGATCACCTTTTCAAACAGAGGTACTGCTTGTTCGGTGCGACCGAGCTGCACCTCGACCATTGCAAGCCCTATATATGCCTTCGCTAGCTTCGGAGAGATGCGGAGAGCCCTTTCGAATTGTTCCTTCGCTAAGGCAAAGTTCCCTTGAGCTGCCTCGAGCAGTCCCCAATTTACGTGTGCTTGGCCATCCTGGGGCGCGTTCTCAACAGCCTTCTTAAACAAGACTATTGCCTCGGAATTCTTGCCTTGACGGCCATTCAGAACACCAAGATTATTCTGTGCTTCGGCATCCTGCGGGTTGCTTGCAATTGCTGTTTTGAATGCCCGTTCGGCTCGTGCTGCCTCGCCATCCTCCATATAAAGGACACCCAACCGGTTGAATGCAGCGGCAAAGTGGGGGTCGAGCCCGATTGCTTTTTCTAGAGCTTGGTACTCACCCTGCCGGTCCCCCCGTTGCGCAAGCGCCAACGAGAGGTTGAAATGCAACTTAGGATCGTTGGGATTCAGTCTCAAGGCTTCTCGGTAAGCTTCCACAGCGCCGTCGGCATTCCCCGCTTCGAAAAGTCGGTTGGCCTTGGCGCCGATCTCTTTCCACATCGCTTCAACGTTGTTCTTGACTTTGAGGAGCTGAAATTCCTCTAACTGCTCCTTCGCGCGCTCAACGTCCCTCTTCTTCCGAAGTAAATTTGCAATGCGATAAACAGCTTCTGGGGCATTGGGTTTCAGCCTCTTGGCCTCCTGGAGCTGCTCGAGTGCAGGGTCCGTTTGCCCAAGTGCTTCCAACGCAAAGCCCAATTCGTATCGGATGTCGTAGTTTTGGGGATTTAATTCTACTGCTCGCTTTAGCACCCTCACTGCTTCAGAAAATGCTCCCAAGCCCTTGTGAGCTAACCCCATTAGATAGTATGCCTCGAAATCGTCGGGCCGGCGTCGGCAATACTCCTCAACCAATGGCAAGGCCGCGGCATTTTGACCAAGCCTCACTAGAGCCTTGACCAGAGAGAGCAGTGAAGTGTGATCTTGGGGAGCTAACCTCATGGTTTCGCGGTATTCGTCAGCAGCTGTTTGATACAGCTCCTGGTGTGCGTAAACCGTCGCAAGATTGAAATGCGCCTCAGCCGATGCTGGATAGTCCAAAACTAACTCTTTGAACACCTCGCCAGCACGACTAAGTTGTCCATCTTGGGCATACGCCTGACCCAAAGTCATACGCAACTGATAGATCATCTCCTTGGGGGGCGAATGCTGCAGGGTATTCTGCAGGTAATGAGCCGCCGCCCCATGTCTGTTCTGTGACATCAAAATCTGTGCAAGGTTGTAGGAAGCAACGACAGAACCGGGATTGATCTCTAACGTCGCTCTGAATTCGTCGGCAGCACCATCGAACTCGCCAAGACTCTTCAACACTAAACCCAACGTACTGTGAGTTTGTACAGAGTCGGGGGTTTGTCCTAGGATGCGGCGCAAATGTTCTTTAGCTGCTCTAGGATTCCCTTTTTCAATCAAAGCAAGGGACACATTGTAGCGAGCCTCCGTTGAATGTGGTTCCAGATACAATGCAACGTTAAATGCATCAATTGCGCAGTCCAGTTCTTTGCGCTCGGCGTGCAGAGTCCCAAGAGCGTTATACGTCTTGGCTGTGGGTCGGGAGGCAAGAGCCAACTTTATCTTAGACATCTCTTGAGATGGCTTCCCTTCGACCAAGCAGGATTCGGGCAGAGTAGGCACTGTGGCACTGGGGTTCGTCTTCGATTGTGACTTCCCTGCCTCCCTGCCCAGAGGGGCCAATGTGAGGAAAAGCAGAAGTGTGTAAACCATAGGCATACACTTGCGATCTCGGTATGCGTTCATGGTAGCAGACACAGCTGTCTCGCGTTCAGAAGTAAAGCTTCAGCCCAAACTGCATCTGCCGCGCGCTGCTCCTTGTACTTAAGACCTGCCCGAAAGTGGGAGCGTTCCAGTTTTGCTGGGGAATTCCAAAGGTCGGAGAGTTTGTGGCGTTAAACATCTCGAATCGGAATTCTATCATTTTGCTTTCAGCCAAGGGAAATTGTCGGAAAATCGACAGGTCCAAGTTGGCAAATCCATCGGCTCGCGATCTGTTCCGACCAAAATTCCCAAAAGTAAATGCTGGTGGAGGTGCAAAGGCGCCTTTGTCGAACCACCGGCCAGGCTTGGGGTCGGAAAGAACAGGATCCCCGACTTGATTCAGCCGCATGTAGCCAGCGAACGGAAGAACTCCGCTGTTGCCTGTGTTGGCGATATCGCCGGTTATGCCCACCTCATAAGGTATCCCCGAGGTAAGCTGCACGATTCCATTGACTTGCCAGGGACCGATAGCGTAATCCAGAATCCGATTTCCTGTTTTGAACTTGCCTCCAGTGCCGAATGGAAGTTGATAGAGCCAGCTGCCGGTGAAGATGTGTGTCAAATCGAACCCGGACGGGCCTCTTTCATTGTTAAAGTTGTAAGGATCCTGCACAAGGCAGCCTTCCACACCGAACCAGCCGGAGCAAGCGATGTCGAGTGCTTTGCTCCAGGTGTAAGAGACTAAATACGAAATTCCATCGCTGTACCTCCGATTGAGCCGGACTTGGAGTGCATTGTAATTGCTGCGACCCCAACTTCGGTCAAACCAGCTTGGTGCGAGGAACGGGAAGGGTGCCCGATCTCTCGGATTACCGGGCCCAGGGGTACGGGCCGTGTTGTAAAAAGTGCCTATATTGAGCCTACTCCCATGTGAACCGACGTAGTTGACGTCAAGCAAGGTCGTCTGATTCACTTGTTGCTGGATGCCGAAGTTCCACTGCTCCGAATAGGCCACCTTATAATCTGGATCGCTAAAATGATTACCCGATTGTGCGAAAGGCGTGGCCGCGGGAAGCAGCCTTGGAGAAGAACCCCACCCGAAGGGGTCTTGAATGGGCTGCGTAGGTAGAGGGTTGCTCAGCGTAGGAGTGTTCATGTGTGCTCCCTGAGCAGCAAAAACGCTGGGCCAAGTACCCTGCATGTTTCCAGAAATCTGAGCAACACCTCCCCAATTGTCGAAGAACAACCCGAAGGCTGTGCGGATAACCGTTTTGTCGGTCAGCCTGTATGCAATTCCCAAACGCGGCTGCCAGTTCTTATAGTCGGTGCTGAACACTTTGCCATCTGGATCCAAAACAACCCTAGGCTCGCCATTAATGACAAAAGCCGGGTTTTCTAGGCCGCCAGGAATACAGGGCGCCGTTCCCCGCTCCGCACAAGAAGGAGTGGGAGTCAGCAAGCTGTACCTTCCGCGAAGGTAATCCGCGTTAGCCACCTGGTTGTTTCCGAGCTCATCGCTTCCAAAGAACGGAAATACAGTGACATCCCAACGCAAGCCCCAGTTCATGGTCAGTTTGCTAGTCACTTTCCACGAGTCTTGGAAAAACGCGCCGAAGACCCAACCGTCACGCAGGGACGTGACACCGTTGCGCCAGTCAACGTTATTCGGCAGGCCCAGAAGAAACGAAGCCAGCCCAACTCCCGTGCCAGAAATCTGTGGATGAGCAGTTTGCTGCGGACTGAAGCCTGTATTGAACCGAGTGGAGGCGCCAGCGAAGAGATTGTTGCTGCTGACTTCACCACCCACCTTGAACGTGTGATTGCCTAGGATCTTTGTGAATGTACCCTTTCCCTGCCAGATATCGCTTTGTGGAAGCTGGAGAGTACCGCCAGGCACAGTGGTAGCTATGCCTATAATAGCAGCCCCTGCGACGAGGCACTGTCCCGTGTTTCCCGCGGAGTCTCTGAAATCGCAACCGAAACTCGGCACGAATCCGATCTGATTGTTCAGTGCACGTGCATCGATACCCGGATACTCTCCGCTTCCGTTATCGGTATCCGCATAGTTGCGTCCGAATTGTGCCTGGAAGATCGCAGATGGGCTAATTGTTCCGACGTAGTTCACACCCCAATTGTGCGAATCCAATTCTGTTGGGACAAATGCGGTGCTAACAGGCGATGGCGCCCTCCGCTTCTGGTTAGAAGCGCTATAGCGAAACCAGAGAGTGTTACTGGGATTGATTTGGTGGTCAATCTTAAAGGTCCAAATGTCCTGTCTCACTGACGTGGGGGTATTGTTGATGTGGTTTACGCCTGGGTTTGCAGTCGGAACGGCGGTTGGGAACACAGCCCGTGCCCAAGCCACAGCGCCCGGATTAAGGCGGTTCGAAGGGATTATATTGCCTGGGAAAGGATCGCGAATAAAGGCACCGGGCCTGCTAGGGTCCTCTCGCGTGGTCCACGGGTCATAAACCTGTGGCAGGCCACTCAGGTTGCCTCGGAGCTGCTCGTCGGTGGGGACGAGACTTAAGACCCCGGCGGCCCTTCGTTGCCGAAAACCTTCATAGCCAGCAAAAAAGAAGGTTCTATTCCGAACGATAGGCCCTCCCCCGGTACCACCAAACTGATTCTCTTTGTGATCAGGTACCGTCGCGAGGAAGGGGCTCCGCGCGTCAAGTACCTTGTTCCGGAGAAACTCCCAGACGGAGCCGTGGAAGGCGTTGGTTCCCGACTTCGTAACGACGTTGACGATGCCACCTGTAAACTGCCCGAACTCGGCCTCATCGTTGTGCGATTGTATCTTGAATTCCTGTATAGAATCCACGACCGGAGCCAAAGCATACGTGTTTACGTAGGCCCCGACGTTATTGATCCCATCTAACATGAAGTTGTTGCTGCGGTTCTGTTGACCGTTTATCGAGGGAAAGGAAAATGAACCGACCGGATTTGTCATGAACCCGCTGCTGCTTTGAGCAACCATCACTGGAGCGACGCCGGGGTTTAGGCTAAGCAACTGGGTAAAGTTTCGTCCGTTGAGCGGCAAGTCCAGGACCTCTTTAGTTGTGATGACGTTACCTAGACCGGCTGCAGACGTCTCAATATTTGCTCCCGTTGCCACGACGGTTATAGTGTCCGTCGCTTCCCCCACTTCAAGAGTGAAATCGAATGTGGACGTTTGGTTCACCGTAAGAGTGAATTCCTGTTGCTTTGCCGTCTTAAACCCTTGTTTGGTGATTTCTAGGGCGTAGCGACCCGGCGGGATATACAAGAGAACGTAGTTGCCTGGAGTGTTGGTTTCCGTGGTGCGCTCCACGCCAGTTTCTAGGTTCTTCAGGGTCACGATGGCTTGAGGCACGGCGCCCGCCGAGGGATCGCGGACCGTCCCATTGAGCGTCGCAGTGGAAACTTGCCCTATGGCGGCAGCTGGAAAACCTGCCCAAAGGCTGCCCAAGAGGAGCACTCGAGCCCAGAATGAAGCTCCGATCGAAATCCTTTGGCCCACGGCATTACATGCCGTTGCTCGCTGTTCCCTCAAATCTCGATATCTCATGGCTTGCCTTTCTCCTTTCAAGACTCTTCACAGTGCACTTCGACTTCGCAATTTCTCGCAATTCATTTGACCTATATCCCCACATTCGACTCGTTCTCAGCAAAGTAGTGTTGAGCGGTTCGGCCTGTTTTATGCGGTCGCTGCATCCTTTTTGATAGCCCACGTCGATGCTGCCCGCACCTTAACCGAATTAGGATGAGTGATTGCATTTAGCGCTTTATCGCGGTTTGAGTCAATAGGGGGACACTCTCAAATCCGGTATTATTTCGAACATCGAATAATCGGCTGTTTGACAGGCGAATGTTATGGAGTCGAAAGCGCCATTTTCCACACCCTGGGAAAGTGACTCTGCATCGAACAGGTGTGGCAGAACAGCTCCAGACACAGTTTCGATCGTTGTGGTAGAGACGGCGTCTTCAAGTTGCAACACAAGCTTTTTTCTTTCGGGGATACCAAGGTAGCTCGCAGATTGCGTCGACATATCCGCAGAGCGAACCGGGTTTTCACGGACCTTGTTTGCAGCTGATTTATCCGATATACGAATAGAATGCCATTCGCTCATCGGATAGATTGGCTGTTTTGAGATTGCCGCGGCTTGACCTGCCCAAACAGAACGGTCTAGCATGATCCGGCTGAGTTTCCGGCCACGAGCTTGGTCGGTCTTCACGCAGAGCACTTGTGTTTCAGCAGCGATCGCATTTGTCTGGTGCAAGGCTGGGCAGCTCTTTCGAATCGACGACTCGGAAGGAAGCGGGACGAGCGTGGCCCCGGTATTGGCGGGTTCGTGCTTGGTCTAACACCTCCCTGACGCCAGTTGCCTTTGCCGAATGTGATGCCGGCGGAAAAGCTGACCTGATGATCGAGTTGAAGACAGCATAGGTCCCTCGCCTAGCCCGCGGCTAGCTGGCACTTCAATTCACCGAATTATCCTTTCAGCGGGACGGCACACCTTACGTTTCGGAATGAGGATACGGCGACCGGTAGATCTTTCGCTTTGACTGTGCAGGGAATGGCGAACTCTGCGCGCAGCGAGGATCGAATTTCGCTAATGGCTGACTTCAGACATAGTGTCTGTGCGCCTTTGGCTTGTCACTCGCATTGGTTTTGCCTAACCCTAACCGAATAGCGACGTGAATGTCTAGAAGGAGGATCATGCGCTCAGTGAATCTTGAGTATGGTGTAGGAACGTCAACGTTTGAGGTTCCAAACGAAGCCACAGTCATTGAGGGACCTTCAAACGATCAAGTCCGACTGCCGCTTGGAGACCCTGTTTCGGCTTTGCGAGCGGCATTGGCTGAGCCGCTTGGTATGGAACCATTAGACGGTTTGGTAAATTGTAACACCCGCGTGACCCTCACGGTGAATGACTGGATGGGCGGAAGCTTTTACGCTGCGCCTGTTGTTCTGGACATACTCCGCCGCCAGGGCGTGAAGCAGGAAAACCTTCGCATCATGATTGCAGGTGGGACCCATGCTAAGGTTACGCGCCGGCAGTTATACGTGTCGAATATGGGGCGATGGAAGAACGGTAACAATGGATCCTTCCACAATGCGTTTCGTATCCTGCCGCCGGAGATCATTGATGTTTGGAGTAGGCCTGGCAATGACCGTATCGAACGGCACGACGCCGCGGACCCGGAGGTGAACATCAGTCTGGGTTCCACTTCATATGGGGGCGTGACAGAAGTAAACAAAGTTCTTCTCGATTCCGACGTGGTCGTGCACCTTGGGTGGGGGCCAGTGCCACTTTCGCCGTGGGGAGGATTCCTGGGCGGCGGTCTGCTAGGACTTACCAGCGCTAGATCGATTCTCGGACACCACGGCCCGGATGTGATGAACCACCCGGAAAGCACTCACAGTAACCCTGAGCGTCAACTTTTTGCACAGTGTAAGAAGGCGCTGCTAGAAAAAATCGAGCAAAGCATCAAAGCTAAGGTGTTTCTGATTGATCCCTATTTTAATGTGCGAGGGGATTTTGCAGGGCGGTGGTGGGCTGGCCACTGGCGCCGATTGAGGGAGGCGCAAGTGCCATACGCCATGCAGGAATTCACCGTAGACGTACCACGGGGCGCCGATATCTTG
>Ga0187893_10014224_pt1 | contig 10899 bp, 7 predicted proteins | sample MA1701074metaG_FD_139574 | JGI IMG/M metagenome (GOLD analysis project Ga0187893, IMG submission 139574) | White microbial mat communities from a basaltic lava cave in the Kipuka Kanohina Cave System on the Island of Hawaii, USA - MA170107-4 metaG ...
GGATAACGCCCACCCTGCGTCGCGCCGATCAATACTGAATCGCCGCCGCCAGCGGGAATGTAGCGCAGATCAACGGCGGTGGCGCCGCCGACGCCCGTGATCTCGCTCTCAGCGTGACCGTGCAGCAACGCCTCGGTCTCCGAAAGGAATTCGTGATTGTGGCGCAGATCGGCGAAGAGTTGGTCGTCAATCGCGCCCGAAGTGAAGACAATCTTCGTGTTGTCGGGCGAGTAGACGGGATAAGTGTAAAACGCCGCGCGACGGGTCAATTGCTCAGGTTGTCCGCCATCAGCCGCAACGCGATAAATGTGTCCGCCATCGCGCGACCAGGTGGTGAGGGCGATGTGGCGGCCATCGGGCGACCACGTTGGCATAAACTCGCCGGCCGTCAGGTTAGTCAATCGCTTCGGCGCGCCCGAAGGCAAATCCATCACGTAGATTTTGTTGAACGCTGAAAACGCAAAGCGTTTGCCATCAGGTGACATCGTCGGATAGCGGATCAACCGGGCCTTCACCGCTGGCCCGTCGTCAACCTTGTAATCGAAACGCAGCCGCGCGGCGATGTCCATCTCAACCTTCGCGGTGAAGGGAATCACGGTCGCCTGACCCGTCGCGAAGTCAATCCGTTTGATCTTGCCGTCAATCGGCGCGATCAGCGATTTACCGTCGGGCATGAACGAGTAGCCGGGGAAGGTGTCGCGCGTGGCGCGCGATTCCTGATCGTCGCGTGTGACGCCATTGATGAGCCACCGTTCCTGGTTGGTTTCCAGATCGCGCACTCGCAATGCGGTCTTCGTTTCAAAGCGCGTGGCGTAGACCAGATGCTTCCCGTCGGGAGACAGAACCGGCCGCATCGCGCTGCCCTGGGCGTTGGTTATGGTCGAGGTCTCGCTGGTGTCGCGGTCAAAGCGGACAATCTGCCAGAGAGGGAATTGCGCGTTGTAGCTGAACGCGCCGTTGCGCTGCGCCCAGTAGATGAATCGTCCGTCGGGCGAAGCCACTGCGCCCATCTTGTTCAACTGCGGGCCAGGCGGCGGACCAGGCTGTCCGGGCGTTGGCGGCGGAGGTGGAGGTGGGCCGACCGAAACTCCTGTGCCTCCGTCCTTGTGATACAAATAAACGTGGAATGTGCCGATGCCGCGTTCGGACTTTGACGCGAGGATGTAATTGCCATCCTTCGTCCACGAAGGCGAGACGAACATCGTCATTCCCGCGCCTTTCCCCTTCGTGATGGGCTTGGGATCGGAGCCATCGGCTTTGCAGACCCAGACGTGCTCGACGCCGCTGCGGTCGCTCAGAAAAACGATTTGCTTTCCGTCGGGCGAAAACCTCGGCTGGGTGTCGAAGGACATGTCGCCCCCCGCACTGAGGATGCGTTTGGCTTCGCCGCCCGCAATCGGCAGCGTGTAAAGGTCGCCGAGCAGCTCGAAGACGATCATTTGCCCGTCGGGCGAGACGTCCAGCGACATCCAAGTGCCTTCGTCGGTGGTGAACGAGACTTTGGCTTCGGGCTTGAGGATCAATTCCTCTTTCTTCTCATCTTTCTTTTCTTCCTGTTTCTTCTCGTCTTGTTGCTGGGCGTTGGCGCTGAAGTTGAAGCTCAGCGCGGCGTGGGCGGCAAACAGAGCCAGACCCAGCAGCGCGCAAAGCAACGATGAACGTGAACGGGTAGCGAAGGGAATGCGCGGCATAATTTCCTCCTTGTTGGCGTAGTTGTCGGGTTTTGTGTTTGAAGAGTCCAGTGCAGACGCGCGGGATCATAGCTTCAACCGAAAATCAGATCAATATGTGGTTTTAATGTCGCGGCGCTTTTGCTCTCTCTGCAAAGCTGCTATAAAGCATGCGCGGCGCTTGGTGTCTGACTTCGGCCTGAAATTACAAACATACATACACATCGCGCTTTTTCCCCCTCACGAATAATCTTTACAAAATCGGAGTGAATTTTTATATGAGACTCGCAGTGCGTTTTGCCGCAGGCGTAGCTCTGTCCCTTCTTCTGACCACGGCATTCTTCAATGCCCGCTCGAAGGCTCAAACAAACGATCCGCGTTTTTATGATATTGGCGCTCCTGCGCTCACGGACGTTTGGGTTGACCCAAATGTTGGCAATGACAACAACAGCGGCGCGACGCGCGATCAATCGCTGCGGACGTTGACCGCCGCGTGGAACCGCATCCCGCGCGGAGTGACGCTCACTGGGGCCGGTTATCGCATCAAGCTGGCAGCCGGCGTCTATCCGCCGTCCGCGATCCCCAGCTATTTCGAGCGTCGCTATGGCACGCCGCAAGCTCCCATAATCATTCAATCTGCCGACGGGCGCGGCGCAGCGGTGGCGCCGGCGTTTATGAACATTTTCGATTGCCGCTACCTCTACCTGATTGATCTGAAGGTCGCGCCCGATTCGGCGCCGAACGTATTGCATCTCGACCGCTGCGACCACGTCTTGCTGCGCGGCCTGACGATGGATGGGAAGGGAACCGCTCCGCAAACGCTCAAAGTCAACAACTGCGATTACATCTACCTCGAAGATTGCGATGTGTTCGGGGCGTCGGGGCACGCGGCGGATTTCGTCGCCACGCGTCATGGGCGCGTCATCGCCAACCGGCTCCACGACGCGGGAAGCTGGGCGCTGATGGTCAAGGGCGGCTCGGCGTATTTTCACATCGAAGCCAACGAGCTTTACAACGCGTCGCGCGGCGGATTCGACGCGGGCCAGACCACGGGCTTCGAGTTCCTCGACTCGCCGTGGCTGCATTACGAAGCTTACGACGTGAAGTTCATCAACAACGTAGTCCATGACACCGGCGGCGGGGGAATGGCCGTCAATGGCGGTTACAACATCCTGCTGGCCTACAACACGCTCTACCGCGTCGGGCGCGATGGCCACCTCGTCGAAATCCTCTTTGGGCAGCGCGTGTGTTCGGGGGACACGGCAAAGTGCGCCAACTATCTGAATGCGGGAGGGTGGGGAACGACCAGCACCTCCTCCGCCGACCTGCAACCGATTCCGAATCGGAACGTCTTCGTCTACAACAACGTGATCTACAATCCGCCGGGGATGCAGAGCCGTTCGTCACACTTCGCCATCTACGCGCCGCAAACTCCCGCCCCCGGCACAAACATTCCGTCGCCGGCCCACCTCGACACTAACCTGCAAATACGCGGCAACATTGTCTGGAATGGGCCACAGAACAAAGCGATTGGAACGGAGTGGGCGGGCACGGGCTGCCAGCCGTCGAATCCAACGTGTAATGAGGCGCAACTGCGCGCCGACAACTCGATCAATTCGATTGAGCCGCAACTGGTCAACCCGGCCAATGGAGATTTTCGCCCGGCGTCCAACAGCAACATCTTCGGCGCGAGAACATTCGCTATCCCCGGCTTCGATTGGAACGACGCGCCAAACAGACCTCTCTCGCCCGCCGGCAATCCCAGCAACGCGGTCAATCGGGATCGCAATAACTCCGCGCGAGGGCAGGGAAGTCCGGCAGGCGCTTACACGGTTCCGATGGCGACGGCTGTCTCGGCGGCTAATTACAGAACCGCGCTCGCGCCTGAATCTGTGGCCGCGGCTTTTGGCGTCAACCTCGCGCCGGGGACTGCGGTGGCGAATTCATTGCCACTTCCGACCTCGTTGTCGGGAACGAGCGTGACGGTGCGCGACAGCGCGGGCGTCGCGCGCCCTGCGCCTCTCTTTGCGGTTTCGCCAGCGCAGGTCAATTTTCTGGTTCCGGCGGGAACCGCGACTGGGACAGCGACGATCAACGTCGAAAACAGCAATGGATCGTTTTCGATAGGAAGGTTGCAGGTAGCGAACGTCGCGCCGGGATTGTTCTCAGCCGACGCGAGCGGAAAGGGGGTGGCCGTCGGGAGCGCGCTGCGCGTGCGCGCCGACGGTTCGCGATCGAATGAACCCATCGCCCGGATCGATCCGGCGCAAAACAAATTCGTCGCCGCGCCGATTGACCTGAGCAACGGGAACGAGCAGGTCTTTCTGATTTTGTATGGAACCGGGATTCGCCATCGCAGCGCATTGAACGCGGTGAGAGTGAGCGTCGGCGGAGTTGATTCCGAGGTGCTGTTCGCCGGAGCGCAAGGCTCATTTGCCGGGCTGGATCAAGTCAATGTGCGGTTACCGCGAATCCTGGCGGGGCGCGGCGACGTTGACGTTCTGCTGTCAGTTGAGGGGCAGGCGGCAGACACCTTGCGGATCAGCGTCAAGTAAACAGCCAGGGAAAGATTTCGAGGTGTAATCATTTTCCATGACAAATGAAAAATAATAACTGGAATATGGAAAATGATTACACCTCCTCGCCGGGAGGCATATTAAAGAAAATGATTGACACAGGTATGCCACTGTCATAAAGTCAGTCTCGCCAACCGATTTTGCTCGGCTGTGATTACAGGTCATATGAGTTGCCCGCTCTGTTAGGATGGCCTGGTTAATTCAAGAATTTGGCTGGCGCTGTCAGGCTTCAAGCCGTGATGTATTTGCGTAGGTATTATCCTCACGTTACATAGTGATAGGAATGTGCCCGCCGTCCCGAAAGAATCACACCTTCTAATTGTACCCCCGCGCAGCCAGAGCGCATTCGGGATAACTACCCAGCGAGGTTTTGAGATGAGACTACGGGACTTTTCCCTGCCTGCATGGTTGAAACCTGATACGGCGCGCCCTGCGGGGGGAGGGAATGGGCTGGGAGTGTTTGATACTGTGAGTTTCTGGTTGAAACGCGGGGCGGCGCGTCTTTACCAGGAGAGTCTCGTCTTCCGCTGCTTCGGTAGGTTCGGTATTAGCTATCGGGTGCGGGCCCTTCAGTACAGCCCGTTAGGCATGTTCTTCTATAACCAGCGGGCGATCTTCTTTGGCTGCGGCGCATTATTTTTGGCTCTCCTGGCGTTCTGCCGGTTGGCATTCCCGCCCGTGATCGAGGCGCAAGCCGAAAAGATGTGGGCCACGGTTATCGTATTGCTGGTGTTTTGGGCGCTTGGGGTGGTCGTCACTTTGATCCTCCATCCGACGTTTAAGCGAAAACTCGAAGACTGGGCCTCTCCTCTAAGTATCAACAAACTCCCGCCGATATTAGACCCCGAGATCAGAAAATCCCAGGTCGTCGCTTCGTCGCAAACCCCTGACCGGCTGCCCTCGATGTTCGACCTTTACGTTTTCCTCGACTCGGCTATGATCATCGGCCTGGTTATAACCGGTAAATTACTGGGGTTGGACCTTGACGCGTTTGCGCTCCTGTTGCTGGCCAACCTGGTGATCTTCAGCGCCTATGCCGGCGGTGGCCGCCGCTTTATCATCCTGATCGTAGTGCTTCCTGTCTGGGTGTTGCTAGTGACACTGATGCCGTCTCCCGGCGCGCTTACGCTGTTTGAGCTTTTACTCGGCATAAGCGCTCCGGTCGAGACGCCACACTGGTTCCACGTCATTCTCAATTTTGTGCCTCGCCTGGGGATGGCGGCGATTACCGTGTTTTCGGTCCTGATGATCTCCTGGTTGCGGACGACGGAACATCGAACGACTCAGAGGCAACTTACCCTATTGGAGAAATACGCGAACATCCTTTCCAGCGCCGGCGCCAAACATTCGACTTCCCACGGCGAGCATGATCTGGAGCAATGCACGGAGCAATGTTTTCGCGACCGGATCAGCGAAGTCTTCACTGATCTCTGTCAGCCCGAGAAACCCGCCTGGCCTCCTTTCTGGTATGACTCTGCCTGCCTCTGGTTCATTGAGTGGCGCGAGAAACAAGAGTTACTACTGCCGGGACCGCGCTTTAACTTTGACGAAGCTCGAAACTACAGAGCAGGCATTCCTGCCGGTGAAGCGTTCTTGCGTTGTACCGATATAGTTTTAGTGCAATCGGTTAAGCACTTGACCAGCGAAGGGTATGATATTCGGCCTAGATTCCGTCAGGACATAGATGCCCCGGCGGCGTTCATTCCTCTATACCGTAACAATACCCGGATCGGCGTCATGGCTCTATATGGCAAAGCCGGCGGGCCGCCACTCCAGCGCCGTGAAGCCGCCTTTCTGAAATCGCTCGGTTCGATCATCTTCAACATTATGGAACAGTGGGAGGGCCGGTACCGCGTCCTGCCGCTGAGGGAGATGGATAGCCTTTTCGCCTGCGAAACACTCGACGAAGTCTTCCGCCGCGCGGCGAAGATTTTGAGCGAGCACCTGACGGCGGCCGGCTGTCTGGTGATCTGCCGGAAAGAGTTCGTGAAACCGGAGATGGAAGTTGTGGCCAAGGAGGGATTCAGTAACCAGATCAGCAGGAGCCTCTACTTGGTTGGCAAAGGGCGCACAGGGAAATGCGCGGAGACCGGTGAAACCGACCGTTGTGACGACGTTCCTAAACACAAACGCCTCTTCGAGACGGATTACTTGAAACAACTTGAGAAGGCGCACGGCAGCCATATTCTCTCCTGGATGGCGATCCCTATCGGCAATCACGACAAAAATTATGGAGTGATCGAAGTCGTGAACCACACCCTGGGACGCGACTGGTTCACGGACGAGGATCAAAAACTGGGCGAGGAACTCGCTTTTCGCCTGCAAGTCGTCATTGATAAGTTCCGGCGCGTGAAGGAAACAGAGGGCGCCAGGCAGGAGGCTGAGAAACAGGCGCAGTGGGCAGAGGAGGCGCGCCAGAAAGCGGAGAAAGCGGCGCACCAGCGCTCGGACGACTTAATGGTCATCACTCACCAGTTGCAAGGCCCTTTATCTTCGGCCGTCAGCGCGATTACCTACTTGCAGCGGAAGCCTCTGGCCAAGCATGTCGAAGGAAGCCTGGTAAAGATTAATGGCCTGGTTGAAGACTGCCTTGCTCTTTGTTACGGGACATTCACAACCTTCGCTCACGAGGTCGGACAGGAGACTGCTTTCGAGCCTGACGTCATAGATGCGCCAGCGGAACTGAAGAAGCTTTGCGAGCGGCTCCAGATCACCAACGCCCGTCACGATCTGACCTTTGCCTATTACCAGGAGGCAGGGTTCCCGGCCTTGCGCCTCGACCGCAATCTATTTACCAGTGTGATGTATAGCCTGATCCATAACGCGATGAAGTACGCGGACCCGCATTCACAGGTGAGCCTGGTCTGCAGTTACGAACGCGCCACGGGTGAGGCGGCGCTAAAAGTGAAGAGCGTCGGCGAGCCGATTCAGCTTTACGAAACCGAAACGATCTTCCAGAAGTTCAGCCGGGGCAGGGCCGTCACCAGGACAGGGCGGCACCATAGCGGCGTCGGGCTGGGGTTGTGGGTGGCGCGGGAGTTGATGCGCAAGGTAGGAGGAGATCTGACGGTTGAGTTGTCGTCAAAAGACCCCCGGCTGGCAGTGTTCATCGTCCACATTCCGAGAGTAAAAATTTGATTTGAGAGGAGACTCGACAATGGCTAAAAAAATCCTCTGGCTGGATAACGATCCCGTACTTATTGATGACCACGTCAATGCGCTGCGGGAACAGGGGTACGAAGTGACCGTCAAAACCACTGCGATGAACGCGGAGACCCACATCCGGGATCATCACTATGATCTTCTGATCCTGGATGTGATGATTCCGACCAAGAATGAAGAAGAGGAGAAGGTTTATGAACCTGAGAAGACCAATTACGGTTACAAAACGGGCTTGCTCTTCTATCGCCGAATGAAGGATGAGTTAGCTAAGGCCGGAACACAGGTGCTGGTGATGCGGATTAAATTGGATAAGGAAATCCTCGATGAGTTTGTCGCAGAGGGAATAAAACCCGAGCACATTACCACTAAATTTGCGCTCCGCAATGTGGATGTGTTCTGTGACAAGATCAAAGCTATCCTGAGTAAGTAACATAGGAAATCAGGGAGGTAGTATGAATTCAGGCAGCAGCAGTAAAAACAACACACCAGCCGGCGTGCCGTGGCGGGTCTTTGTCGGTTCGACCTGGGCCGATTTGCGGGCCGAGCGGGAAGCCGTGGAACGCGCTTTACATCAAATGCGCGAGGCGGAATTTGCCGGCATGGAATACTTCGGTAGCCGGCCGGATAAACCCAAGGAGGTTTGTCTCAGCGAGGTCAGGCAGTGTCAGGTTTATATCGGTATCTTCGGTGCCCGTTATGGTTCGGTTGACCCTGAATCGGGAAAGTCATTTACCGAACTGGAATACCGGCAGGCGCGTGAGAGCGGCATCCCATGCTTGATCTACATCGGTGAGGGAAGCAGGACGGCCACAGGCGAGCGCGGCGACCCAGAGGGCGACGCCAAACTCGAAGCGCTCAAAGACGAGATGAGGAAAGAGCACGTGGTTACTTTCTTCAAGAATCCTGATCACCTGGCGACCAAGGTGGTTCTGGATCTGTATCATCTGCTCAAAGAGGGACGGCTCCCCACGGCCCCTTCCCAGGTCACACCGACCGAGATCACACCGACCGATCTGCGCCTGATCCTGGATACACGTTTCTCGCTGAACGAGATTCGCACGCTGTGTTTTGACTTGGACGTTGATTTTGAGAGCTTACCTGGAGAAGGCAAAGCGGCCAAAGCCAGGGAACTGATTGTCTATCTGCGAAACCGCTGGAATCTGAGTAAACTGATCTTACAGATCAAGCAGACCCGGCCAGACATTGATTGGAGTTGATTATGTCGATAGGTCTGGAAGCTTTGCTCTACAAAGTGATGAGAGATCGTATGTCCGAAGCTGACTTGCAACGGCTCTATTTTAATTTTATTCAGGAGCTGGACTATGACAACCTCGAGGGGGGAAGTAAGGATGCGAAAGCCAGGTCGCTGATCACATATTTTATGCACCGCAAGCGTCTGCCAGAGCTTACCGACGCATTATTGCAGATGAGGCCGGATCTCAGAGGTGAGCTTGAAGTACGATCCGGCGCGGAATCTAAGAGAGTAGCCGTGAGCGATTGGATGAAGGACTGGCTCTTCTTGCAACTCTTCATTCCACTCGTGATACTTCTGATCCCTTTCGTTGCCGATGTGATCGTCGTTCAACGCGAACATCCTTTCCAGATCACTTTTTCGGATGGTGATTTGATGTTGTTCTCGGCAATGTTGCTGATCGGGTTTTCAATCCACACTAAGCAGATGCATTTACAATGGAGAGCTTCCATATCGGACTCCTGGTTTAGCCTGCCACAGGCTGCCGGTGTCGTCCTCTTGCTCCTATTTGTGATGCTGGAATACGACGTGATCCATAAAGGGTATTTCAACCTGGATGTAGGCGTTCTTCCGAAACGGGTGACGGCCTACTCGTGTTTTAGCTGCTCTGCCGCATTGATCTCGATTATGTTCAGCGTGATTAAATTCAGGAAGCTTACCCGACTGCTGCTGAAAGAGACCATGGGATATTGATGGATGAAACTGGATTGAGGAGACCTGCTATGGAGTCTGATATAAGCATTGCAAAAGTGGTTTTTTTTATCGCCCTGGGTGTAGCTCTACCCGTTACCGCCTTTCTCTGGTGGCGGAAAGCGATGTCTGAGTATCGGGAATACGAGCTGTGGAGGCGGCGACAACTGGAAATGGCTCTGGAACAGATGAAGTCAAGCGATGAAGATGAAATTCTCAGAGGGTTACATACAGTTTTCGCGCTGGCTGACTCCTCGACCTCGGCGCAGGCTCTATCCAAGGTGGTCGAGTTGAGACAGAGCCACAGCCGGTCCGTGGCCAAGCCGGCGGAAGTCGCTTACGAACACATGCTGGAAGTCTTGAGCGAGTCTCCTCAGCGATAATTGATGTGGTCTTGACAGTCGAAGGGCAACCGGCCAACACTGTGCGCGTCAACATCCAGTAAAAGTTCACACTAAGAAAAGGAGTTAACCCTATGGCAATCTCCAGACGCCGCTTTTTGCAAGCCGGTGCGGCTGCGACTGTCTCCGCCGCGCTTTCACATCAACAACTCATCGCCTACGCCGCGCAAAAAGGCGTGAAGTTCAAGGTCGGCGTGACCGATTGGAACCTCAGACAGACCGTCAAGCTCGAATCGGTCGCGCTCGCCAAAAAGATCGGCTTCGACGGCGTCCAAGTCAGCATTGGCCGCCAGATGCAACTGAAAGACGAAGCATTGCAGAAGGCTTTTCTCGATGAATCGAAAAAACTCGGATTCCCGATTGCCTCGCTCTGCCTGGACATCCTGCACGTCAACGGATTGAAGTCCGATCCGCTCGGTCAGAAATGGGTGGCCGAATCAATCCCGATTGCGAAGGCGATGGGCGTGAAGGTCATCCTGCTGCCGTTCTTCGGCAAGTGGGCGTTGCAGACGCAGGCGGAGATTGATTTCGTCGGCGACGCCTTGAAAGAAATTGCGCCTGCGGCGGAGAAAGCTGGAATCATTCTCGGCCTTGAAGACACGATCTCAGCGCGTGACAACGTCAGGATCATGGAGCGGTCGAAATCGAAGGCCGTCTTGACTTACTACGACGTGGGTAATTCGACGCAGCACGGTTTCAACATCATCGAAGAGATTCGCTGGCTGGGCCGCGCGCGCATTTGCGAGGTTCACCTGAAAGACAATCCGAATTTCATGGGGCAGGGCAAGATTGATTTTGTCGCGGTCGTTGACGCGCTGGCCGACATCGGCTTCGACAAATGGTCGCAGCTTGAATGCACCGCTCCGACCGGCTCAATCGAAAACGATATGACCACGAATTTGAAGTTCATTCGTGGCGTCATTGCCAAGAGGGGTGAGAAAGCATAGCCGCCATTTAACCGAAGAAATCGCTTCGTCTGTCGTGGGACAAGATGCCATCTTGTCCCACACCGGGAAGTTAATTTTTTACGCGCCCCCTGTTCCCGCTCACCAGCAGCCACATCAAGACCAGCCACAGACAGAGACCCAACCCGATCCAGCGCAGCGCGCCGGTTTTGAATACGACGGTGGCGTTGAAGATGATGAAGA
>Ga0187893_10014225_pt1 | contig 10895 bp, 13 predicted proteins | sample MA1701074metaG_FD_139574 | JGI IMG/M metagenome (GOLD analysis project Ga0187893, IMG submission 139574) | White microbial mat communities from a basaltic lava cave in the Kipuka Kanohina Cave System on the Island of Hawaii, USA - MA170107-4 metaG ...
ACGGGCGACTGGTCTGCAGAGATCCGGTGAAACATCGTCGTCATCACGATCCTGACACCTCCCCGCCCTCAACACTAATTTCCGAGAGGGAAAGTGTCTCAGCTATCTTGGCAGGGAGGGAGTTTGAAGATGAGCACCTGGTCTACGACCCCAGAGGTTCGCGCAGTGAGCGTCTGGCCGTCGGTAGAGACCTCATAGGTGATCAGCGCGAGGTTCTGGTTTCCTTTCTTCGTGATGAGCGCAAGAACGTGGGAGCCTACCCAATTCGCCACATGCACCGCGCCCGGCGTCACTGCCGCCGTTTCAGTTCCGTCGGCCCGGAGTGTATCCCGTTCTTGTATCGTCTCACCGCTTGGCAGGACCACTGAACTCGCAAGCCCGGTCGGGGCGTATCTGCGAGTTAGCCAAGGATTTCGCACGAGCGTCTGACACGCACCGTCGCCGAACGTCGGTGGACCGACAGGGTCTACTCTGAGAGGGTGGCCACTCGTGCCGGCACAGTGCGGAAACGGGTGACCGGAAAAGCCGTTCGCGCTCTCCGTTCAGTGTCCGTGGGTGCTATTCTGTCCGCGATGCAGCGCGACACCGCGACATTGGATCTCCCATTTCAAGAGCATGAGACCCCTTCATTCTTCGAGTCGCTGCGTACCTTTGAATGGCAAGGCGCGCCAACCGAAATCGGAGAGGTCGCGGTCGATGATTCGAACGAACAGAAGTGGTCTGTACCGACGTTTCGGAACGAGTTTTGGACAGCGAGACAGAGAGCGGCGCATAGCCTCCATGAGGTTTCGTATCGCGCTTGTTTCAAGCCGCAACTCCCTCAGTTCTTTGTTGATCGACTGACATCACCGGGTGACGCCGTCTATGATCCATTCATGGGGCGTGGGACCACATTGATCCAGGCTGCACTAATGGGTCGTGTTCCGGTCGGATGCGATGTCAATCCTTTGAGCAGGGCATTGTGCGAGCCTCGGCTCTCGCCGCCATCACTCGACGACGTCGCACGAACACTTGCCCAAGTCGATGTCAACGATTCAGATGAATGGCCCGAAGACCTTCTTGTGTTCTTTCACCCAGACACGCTGCGACAGATTTGTGCTCTGAAGAAGTATCTAAGGGACAAGGGGCGGGCCGATGCCCTCACTACAGCAGATCGGTGGATTCAGATGGTGGCTCTGAATCGTCTGACTGGGCACTCGCCCGGATTCTTTTCCGTGTACACGCTGCCACCAAATCAAGCGGTCTCAATCAAAGCGCAGGCAAAGATCAACTCTCGACTCGCGCAGACGCCACCTATCCGCGACGTCGCAAAGATCATTCTTGCGAAAAGCCGCGCATTGCTCCGCGATGTAACTGTTGCAGCGCGTGCGCATCTGGAGGTCGTCACTAAACGAGCACAGCTGATCGTTGGCGCCTCGTCCAATACTCCGACAATCGAGTCTGGTTCGATTGCTCTTGTCGTCACTTCTCCGCCGTTTCTCGACGTTGTCGACTATCAGACGGACAACTGGCTAAGATGCTGGTTCTGTGGTATCGAGGCGAAAGAGATTCCGATCAGCATTAACAAGAAGATCGAGGACTGGCAGGGTTTTGTCGCTTCAACTCTGCGCGAAGTACGGCGCGTACTGCAGTCGGGCGGCCATGTCGCATTCGAAGTTGGGGAAGTAAGAGGCGGTGCGGTGCGCCTTGAGGACAGCGTAATGCCAGCTGGTGTCACCGCTGGCCTTGAGCCCCTCGGCGTTCTGTACAACTCGCAACACTTCACGAAGACGGCAAATTGTTGGGGAGTAACCAACAATCAGAAAGGCACAAACACCAACCGGATCGTTCTTTTTAGGAAGGTCTGAGAGCCAGTGGTCACTCTACGTTTTGCTCTCACGCCCGCAACTGTGGACGCGCTCAACCGGCCAGTCGTGGGTCAGGGAGGATTCCAAGGCCTTCTGCGACAGGTTCAGGATCTTCTATCGGGTAATGAGCTGACACTAACTCCCGAACTGGTCGGAAAGATAGTGAGATATGTTCAAGACTACGGGCAGGGCGGCTTTCAAGGGCGATTAGATCTAATTCTTCACGAGCTTAAGAGCTTGGGCGCCGCCCTTCGGCCACTTAGCGATTGTCGTAGACTCGCGTCTATTCAGGAGCGATGAGTGTCGTTCATTCCCGCCGTGAACCGGGAGATTGCCAATCGACAACCTGGCGATCCTGTTCGTGAGACCCTTCAGTGTAAGGTTCCCCCGCGCGAGAGCCGCAATCAGATCGAAGCTCACCTCAATTGACGAAGATGCGCGCGAGCGTCCGATGAACCGGAGTGCCCAGGGGCCGCGATCTACGCCGCGCGGCCGGGGCGGTGGTGAAGCACTAAGAGCTGGTCGGGTGAGATTGCCAGTTCGGCGTAAGTCTTCCCTTCGTCGTCTGAAAACTCGACTTCGTAAGCGCCGTCCAACACCTCTACGACGGTCCCGACCTGGCCGCGCAGCAGGCCGTGCGCCGGCAGGTCCGACAACAGCGCGACAACGTCCAGAAGCTGAGGTGTCGTGTTGGCCATTGTGTTCTCCATTTCACGAAACATCTCACCAATCGCGGATCCCTGCTGCCGCAGGCTATCAACGCCGCCCGAACGTATTCGCTCATGCGCGTCCGATAGGAAGCTTTCTCACCCGATACCGAGCCTCCTCAACAAGAATCAGCGCACCTGACTGCAGATCGGTAAGCCGCTCATCGAGGACCACGGAGAGGCGCTGGTTCACGGAATCCGCGCGTTCATCCGTCAGTCGAAAGATGATCACGCTCGGCTTGTCCAGGACGCCAAGCGCGAGAATGTCGCCAAAGTCGAGATCGAACGTGATGACAACGCTGCCATCCGCGCGCGCTCGTTCGACAAGGACCACGTCTGGGGCTCGTTGGAGTCCAAGAGTTCGGACGTGAGTCGCTTCGTGACCAAGTTGCGTCAGGAACTCGACGGTCTTTGGCGAGATCCCAGCATCCGCCAACAAACGCATGCGTCAGGCTCGGAGTGTGTGCAGCTCATCTTGAGCCAGGGCGGCGGCATACCCGAGGGCCTGGCGGACGTCCTCTTCTTGGAGATCGGGCAGTTCCTCCACGATCTGCGCCGGAGTCATGCCGTTGGCAACGAGGTTGACAATATGGGCGACGGAAATCCGAAGACCACGCACAGTGGCTCGGCCGGCCAGGATTTCCGGTGTTTGCGTGATGCGGTCGAAGGTGCCTGCCATCGCTTTTCTCCAGCCCATTCTAGCCCATCGTCGCCGCGTATCGGCTCGACTGACATGGAACGATTCGCCGACGTTCGCACTACGACACTGATCGCTCCGCTTCGTAAAACTCGATGAGTCCTGCGAGGTGTTGCACCAGTTCCGGGGGCGCTTCCTCTCGGCGAAGGATACCCGTCGCGACGGCGAGAGCAACGGCCGGCTCCAGCCGGTTCGTTGCGTAGGTTTTCCAGATTTCACGAGACGCACCGTCGTGAAATCGATGAATGAGATCATTCAAATCCCACGCGGTGATCTCTCCGCGCTGCCATCGATCAAATTGTGCGTAGAGCTCCGCGAGGGCCTTCGATAACTCGCGGTCGTGCGCGACGGCCGCCCACTCGCGAACCAATCTCTTCAGTCGCTTTGACGCATCCATATGGAGTTACCCGGTTGCTTGGGCGATCGTGCCGTCGCAGGTTAGCACTTCTGGGTCGTGTCGCTCCGGTTGCAGATTCTTGCAAAGGGCTGGTGATACGTGTCCGGCCGCCGAAACGGTTAGTGGTGCCCTTCGACTCGCGCGCGCTCGACCTTCGGCCAACCGACCACTCGCTCAGGACTACCATTCGACTGATGTGGGGGTGGCCCGCCATGAGCGAGCCTTCGGCCCGCCGGTAGGCGGGCCGGACGCGAGTCGAATGGTGCGGAAGAGAGGACTCGAACCTCCACGGTGTTGCGACCGCCAGCCCCTCAAGCTGAAACCAGAGAAGGCCGATCGCAGCCGACCCCGGAAAATCGGGGTCGGCTGTTCTTGATCGATGCCGAATGAGGCCGCTTGAAGCCGTCTTCGGTCGCGCGGCTTGCAAATTCTTGCAAGCCTTGGAGGCAAGTCAGGCCGCTCGCTGCGGCCGATGATGAAGAACCAGGAGCTGGTCTGGTTCGAGCGCCAGTTCGGCGTAGGCCTTCCCCTCGTCGTCGGAGAACTCGACCTCATAGGCACCGTCTAGGATCTCAACGACGGTCCCGACCTGGCCACGCAGAAGTCCGTGTGCCGGGACGGCTGAGAGCAGCGCCACGACACTCCCGCAGGCGTGGGGTAGCGTGCATGTGAATGACCTCGGCTCATGAACCCGCTTGCTCGGTTCAGGCCCCTTTGAGCAGCGAGTTCTTGACCGCCGCGGGAACTTCAATGGCCACGAAGCGATCGGCGGAGAACAGATAGTCTTCGCCGCTCTCGTCGATGACACGAAGATCACCGTCGCGCCGCGCATCTTCGTCCGCCACCACGGCATAGATCTTGTTGCGCTCGAGCGAGGCCTCATAGCCCTCGTTCCGGACGCAGACCGCGAACGTGCGTCTCTTTGCAGCCTTCCGGCTAGTCGAGGTAACGCTTGCGCTTGAGCTCTTTTTTGCCGATGCCATGCGCTTCATACCAGTGAATCTCCGCGAGCCGAATCTTGCCGTTTCGCAGCTTGATTCGGGCAGTGCCTTTCATCTTCCTCCAGTAACCCTTGCCATACAAGCGCCGGAGTCGTGCGAGGTCGCGGATGCCGCGACCCGCTGCGATCGTTTCGAGGTCGGTGAGGTCGCCGACAAGCTCAAAGTCCACGCGCCCAGATTCTAGCGTGGGGCGGCTCGATACGTCTGCTGCGAACGCCTGAAGCCAGTGCCGCTTGGGAGCGTCACAACAGATCGTAAAATCGCCCCCGAATGTCTACCCACCTCGGGCGCAACGACCCGTGTCCATGCGGCAGTGGCCGAAAGTTCAAGCACTGCTGTCTCGTTCGCCAGACCGAAGAGGATTCCGTCCGCTTGCGACTGCGCGGCGCCGAAGGCCGCGCGGTTGACACGCTGATGAAGTTCGCGCTCGAGACGTGGGGCAGACCGCTGATCGCGCATGCCTGGGAAGACTTTTGGGTGTACGACGACGTGCCCGAAGACCTGCCGTCGACACCGGAATTCGACACCATGTTCTTGCCATGGTTCGTGCTGGGATTCGTCCCGGATCCGGAGGCCGACGAGGCGCGCGATGACTGGCCGACGCAGCCGATCGGGCTGGAATGGGTTGCGACGCAAGGCGCTGTTTCGGATCTCGATCGGGCGTTCATCGAAACGGCATGCAGGAGCCCGATCAGTGCGTTGGTGGTCGAGCATGTGACGGCGCGGCGCAGTCTCGATCTCAAAGACGTGTTGACCGGCAAGCGATTTCATGTGCTGGAGCAAGGCGCGTCTCAGAATCTCCGGTCGGCTGATCTGCTCTTTACGCGCGTGGTCACCCTCGACGGCGCGGGCATCATGTTCGGTGCATCCCCGTTCATCGTGCCGCCTCGATGGCATACACACATCATCGATTGGCGCGAACGCCTGTTTCGCAGGCGGCTCATGAGCCGCCAGGATCTCGATGACTTCGATATCGAGATTCGTGAGCTGTATTTCCACATCGCGGCGGAGCTGCTCAATCCGACGCCACCGCGATTGGCCAACACCGACGGCGAGCCGCTGGCGCTGACGACGCTCACGTATGAACTGAAGACGACCGCTACCGACGCATTCAAGAGCCTTGCTCCCCTGGCGAAGGTGCGGGGCGGCGATCACGTCGACGAAATCACACACGACGAATCGGGCGCGATTACCTCCGCCGTTCTGTCATGGGTGAAGGCAGGCAATCGTCAGCACAAAGACTGGGATAACACCGTCCTTGGCACGCTTCGGCTCGAGGGACGGCGCCTGGTCGTAGAGGTCAATTCTGCACGACGTGCCGAACGGGTAAAACGCGAGATCGCGAAGCGGCTGGCTGGCACTGCGGTACTGATTGACAGCAACGTGACCAATCCCGCCGAGGCTCTCGCCAAGCGACAACGCGAACGCGCATCCGGGACGCACGACCATGAGGCGGAGGAGACACCGCCGGAGCTACGGGGGATTGAAAGGCACCTCGCTCGCCGCCACTGGGAAGTGTGGCTCGAGACCCGAGTGCCCGCGCTGGGCAACAAAACGCCACGTCAGGCGATGCGGACAGCGGGAGGGCGTGAACGCTTGGAGGCGCTGCTCGCGCAATTCGAGCGCGACGCCGAGGGGAGTCAAGAGTCCGCGTTAGCTGATGTCGACTTCATTCGCAGCGAACTCGGTCTGACAAAGGTAACTTGAGCACGACTCGCGCCAATCTCGCTTGCAAATTCTTGCAAGGACGAGCGCTCGCGGCGTCCAACAATCGAGTCCGAGGTCAGAGGCGATGCCAGTGAACGACATTCAGGACGTTGTCGACGTCGGACGGCAGCAATCGGCGTCGTGACGCACAAACTGCACGCGTACAGCCTCGCGGCTGGCGCGTCCACAGGCTCAGTCCCCATCGACTGAGCCGTGTAAGTCAGTGATCTGAAACGAATTATGGTGCGGAAGAGAGGACTCGAACCTCCACGCTCTTGCGAGCGCCAGCCCCTCAAGCTGGTGCGTCTGCCAATTCCGCCACTTCCGCGTGGCAATCCCGCCTGGGCGGGTTCTACGTGTGACGCGCGATTACGGCGTCGTGTTTCCCGGCGGCGGCGTTGGCGTCGCTGCCGGGGCCGGAGTGACATTCGACGGTGCCGCTGGCGTCGGTGCCGGCGCGGGACCTTCGATGCCGCCGACCACCGACCCGGGACCGCGCGCGCCATAGATCGTCAGCAACAGCGCACCGGCGATGAACAGCCCCGCAAGCACCGCGGTGGCGCGCGTCAGCAGCGTCGCGCCCGAGCGCGCGCCGAACACCGCCTGGCTGCTGCCGCCGCCAAACGCGTTCGCAATATCGCCGCCTTTGCCCTGCTGCAGCAGGATCGTCACGATCAGCAGCCCGCAGACGAGCACGTAAATGAACACAACTAGGTAAAACAGCATGGCAAGAACTATCGATTATAGGGCCGCGCCCTGAATAATTGCAAAAAAGGACTTAGGGTCCAGGCTGGCGCTGCCGACCAGCGCGCCGTCCACATCCGGCTCCGCAGTGAGCTTGGCGATGTTGTCGGGCTTCACGCTGCCGCCGTACAACACGCGGCAACGCTCGGCCGCTTCGAGGCCGAACCACTGCTTCAACCGCTGGCGAATGTGGAAGTGGGCCTCGCCGGCCTGTGCCGGCGAGGCATTGCGCCCCGTGCCGATGGCCCACACCGGCTCGTAGGCGATCACCATTCCCGACACCTGCTCGCCGGTGACGCCGTCGAGGCCGTTCTTGATCTGGCGATCGAGCACGTCGAGCGTTTCGTTGCCATCGCGCTGCTCGAGCGTTTCGCCGATGCAGACGATGGGCTTGAGTTGTGCGGTGAGTGCCGCATGCGTCTTCCTGTTGACGGTGACGTCGGTCTCGCCGAACAACGTGCGCCGTTCGGAGTGGCCGATGATCACGAACGTCGCGCCGGCTTCTCGCAGCATGACGGCGCTCACCTCACCGGTGAACGCGCCCTCACGCTCCCAGTGCATGTTCTGACCCGCCACGCCGATGCTGCTGCCGTCGAGAGCCTTCGCGGCCGCGGCAATGGAGGTGAACGGCGGCGCAATCACGATGTCGACTTTGCTCGCTTTAACGGCGGCCATCGCGCGGAGGTCGCCCGCATAGGCCGTCGTTTCAGCCACGTTCTTGAACATCTTGAAACTGCCGGCGATGAGTGGGACGCGCATCACGCCCGATCCGGCAAGGCAACCACGCCGGGAAGTTCTGCGCCGCCGAGGAATTCGAGGGACGCGCCACCGCCGGTGGAGATATGCGTCATCTTATCGGCGACGCCGGCGGCGTTGATCGCCGCCACGGAATCACCGCCGCCGATAATCGTCGTCCCCTTCACGTTCGCTACTGCCAGTGCGACGGCGAGCGTGCCTTTCGCGAACGGCGCGACCTCGAAGACACCCATCGGGCCGTTCCACACCACGGTCTTCGCGTCTGCGAGCAAGCCGGCGTAGAGCCGCGCGGTTTCCGGGCCGATGTCCAGGGCCATGCGATTGCCGATCGCCGCGTCTCCGACCTTCAACACTTCCGATGCCGCCGCGGCGTCGATCGTGTCGGCCACCACGTGGTCGACCGGCAGCTGCAGCACCCCACCGCGTGCCTTCGCGGCCTCGATCACGCGCCGCGCCTCGTCCTGCTTGTCATCTTCGACCAGCGACGTGCCGACCGGCATGCCCAGGGCCTTGAAGAACGTGTAGGCCATGGCGCCGCCGATCAACAGGCGATCGACGCGGCCCAGCATGCTCTGGATGACCTCGATCTTGTCCGAGACTTTCGCGCCGCCAATGACGGCGACGAAGGGGCGATCGGGATCGCCGAGCGCGACGCCGAGATAGCGCAGCTCCTTCTCCATCAGCAAGCCGGCCGCGGCGTGTGTGAAGTGGGTCACCATCGCCGCGACCGATGCATGCGCGCGGTGGGCGGCGCCGAACGCGTCGTTGACGTAGACCTCCGCCAGTTCGGCGAGCGCCTTCGCAAAAGCCGGATCGTTCTTCTCTTCCTCGGCGTGGAAGCGAAGATTCTCGAGCAACGCGACTTTCGCGCCACCGTGCGCGTCGTTCACGGCTCGCTTCGCCGGTTCTCCGATGCTGTCGGATGCCAACGCCACCGGACGTTCGAGCCGTTGGCTCAGTCGATCCGCCACCGGCTTCAAACTGAACTCCGGAGTGTGCTTGCCCTTCGGACGCCCGAGATGCGACGCGAGGATGACCGTAGCACCGCGATCGAGCGCGAAGCGAATGGTGGGCAGCGACGCCGTGATGCGGGTGTCGTCGGTGATCTGGCCGTTCTTCAGCGGGACGTTGAAATCGACGCGCACGAACGTACGTTTGCCGCGGAGATCGAGGTCTTTGATCGAGTATTTCGTCATCGGCTCGGCACACCTAAAGGGGTGCCCTACAGTTTCTTCAAGAGATCGACGCAGCGGCTCGAGTAGCCCCACTCGTTGTCGTACCAGGCCATCACCTTCACGAAGTCACCGTCCATAACCTTGGTGTAGGCGGCATCGACGATCGATGAGTGCGGGTTGCCGCGGAAATCGATCGACACCAGTGGTTCGGTCTCGACCTGCATGATGCCCTTCAGCGGCCCGTTCGACGCCGCCTGCAACGCCGCATTCACTTCTTCGGCGGTGGTCTTGCTGTCGACGAGCGCCACCAGGTCGACCACCGACACGTTCGGCGTCGGCACCCGCATCGAGATGCCGTCGATCTTGCCCTTCAACGCCGGCAGCACTTCGCCGACGGCCTTTGCCGCGCCCGTGGTGGTGGGAATGATCGACATCGCGGCGGCGCGCGCGCGCCGCAGATCCTTGTGCGGCAAATCGAGCAGGTTCTGATCGTTCGTATACGCGTGCACCGTCGTCATCCACGCCTTGCGAATGCCGAACTTGTCGTGGACGACCTTGACCACCGGCGCCAGGCAGTTGGTGGTGCACGAGGCGTTCGAGATGATCTGGTGCTTCGACCTGTCGTAGTCGCCGTCGTTCACGCCCAGGACCAGCGTCACATCGGGATTGGTGGCCGGCGCGGTGATGATCACCTTGCGCGCACCGGCGGCGAGGTGTTTCGCGGCATCCTCGCGCTTGGTGAACCTGCCGGTGGACTCGAACACCACCTCCACGCCGAGATCTTTCCAGGGCAACTGCGCCGGATCTTTCTGCGCCAGCACCTTGAATTGATCGCTGCCCATCTTGATGCTGTCGCCGGCAGCGCTGACCGGAACCGTGAGATTACCGAGGATGGAATCGTATTTCAGTAAGTGTGCGAGCGTTGCGGTATCAGTGATGTCGTTGACCGCCACGACGTCGACGTCGTGGTGCGCCTGGGCCGCGCGCATGATGTTGCGCCCAATTCGACCAAACCCGTTGATGCCGACCTTGATGGCCATGAAGCGTGCGCCTCCAAACAAATCATTCTATAATCGTTCCAGTTCGTAACGTAAGTCCTTGAATGTATAGCCTTTACAGCGTTCTCGTCCTCGCGCTCGCGATCGTCGCGTCGCCGTGGTTCGTCTACCAGGCGCTCCGCTACAAGAAATACGTCGGCAGCCTCGGTCAGCGAACGGGCTACCTGCCGGTGTCGTTCAACGTGGACGCCGACGAATCGATCTGGATCCACGCCGTCTCGGTGGGGGAAGTGCTCACCGCGCGGCCGCTGATCAGCGATCTCAAACGCCGTTATCCCGACCTCCGCATGTTCCTGTCGACGACCACGCTCGCCGGCCAGCAGCTCGCGCGGCGCAGCGTGCAAGACGTGGACGCGGTGTTTTATTTCCCGTTCGACCTCGGCGTGTTCGTTCGCCGCACGCTCGATCTGGTGCGGCCGCGGCTCTTCATCATGATGGAGACCGAAATCTGGCCCAACCTGTTGCGCGAGTGTCGCGTCCGCGGCGTCAAGACCGCCGTCGTCAATGGCCGTCTGTCGGCGCGATCGTTTCCCCGCTACAAGATCGTGCGCGGCTTCATGCGCCGCGTGCTCGATCACGTGGATCGGTTTCTGGTGCAGAGCGAAGAGTCGGCGCGCCGCTTCATCGACCTTGGCGCCGATCCCGCACGGGTGGTGGTGACCGGCAGCCTCAAGTTCGATTCTCTCGAGGCGCCGTCGGCGGCGCTCCAGACTCGCGCGCGCGACCGGGTGCTGCGCTACTTTCGTGTGCCTGCCGCGCGACCGGTGATCGTCGCCGGCAGCACCATGAAGGGTGAGGAGTCGTCC
>Ga0187893_10014227_pt1 | contig 10895 bp, 13 predicted proteins | sample MA1701074metaG_FD_139574 | JGI IMG/M metagenome (GOLD analysis project Ga0187893, IMG submission 139574) | White microbial mat communities from a basaltic lava cave in the Kipuka Kanohina Cave System on the Island of Hawaii, USA - MA170107-4 metaG ...
ACGCCGCTCGACCTCTTCTCGATCGCCGTGGGCCGGTGATGGCGCGGCTCAAGGCTTTCGCGGCGCTGATCGGGCTGCTGCTGGCGGCGCCGCCGGCCGCGGCGCAGCAGGTGATCGCCGACCTTTCGCGCCACCTCGTCGCGATCACGACGGGCTTCGCCGGCGCCGAAGTGCTGCTGTTCGGCGCCGTGGACGGCGAAGGCGACGTGATCGTGACCGTGCGCGGGCCCGAGGGCGACATCGTCGTGCGCCGCAAGAGCCAGGTGAACGGCATGTGGGTCAACACCCAGTCGGTCACCTTCGGCGCGGTGCCCGGCTATTACGCCGTCGCGGCGACCAAGCCGATCGAGGAGATCATCACGCCGCCGGTGGCCGAGCGCGAGCAGATCGGCGCCGGGCGGCTGCGCATCGAGCCCGAGCGCAACATCCCGCCCGAGACGGTGGCGCTGTTCCGCCGCGCGCTGTTGCGCAACATGGAGCGCGACGGGCTGTTCCAGCCGCGCACGGCGACGATCCGCTTCCTGGGCCAGCGCCTGTTCCGCGCCGATATCGTGTTTCCGGCGAACGTGCCGACCGGGCTTTACACCGTGAACGTCTACCTCGTGCGCGGCGGCCAGGTGGTGAGCGCCACGACGACGCCGCTCTCGGTGAGCAAGATCGGGCTGAGCGCCGAGATCTACGACTTCGCCCAGAACCGCGGCCTGAGCTACGGCCTCATCGCCGTGGCCTTCGCGGGCTTCGCGGGCTGGGCCGCAAGCCGCCTATTCCAGCGCGGATAAACCAGGGGAGGAACGCCATGGCCGAAACCGAAGCCGCCGCGGCCAAGGCCAGACGCCGCAAGCAGGAAGAGCGCATCTTCCTCGTCGTCGTCGACAACACCGAGGAGATGCGCGTGGCGCTGCGCTATGCGGGCCTGCGCGCCAAGGCCACCGGCGGGCGCGTGGCCCTGTTCACGGCGATCGAGCCTGCCGAGAGCCACACCTGGCAGGCCGTGGCCGAGCGCATGGAGGAAGAGCAGCGCGCCGAGGCCGAGGCGATGATGCAGCGCTACGCCGAGGAGGTCGTGAAGCTCTCGGGCAAGACGCCGGTGATCTTCATCCGCCAGGGTGTGGCGCGCGACGCGCTCTTGAACCTCATCGACGAGGAGCCGACGATCTCGATCCTGATCCTCGCCGCCGGCACCGGCCGCGGCGGGCCGGGCCCGCTGATCTCGGCGCTCACCGGCAAATTCTTCCCGAAGCTCACGATCCCGCTGACGATCGTCCCCGGTACGCTCACCGACGACGAGATCGACGCGCTGACCTGATTTTTTCTCCTCCCCCGCCCTTGCGGGGGGAGGCCGGGCCTTCGCCCGCCGAAGGGTCGTTCCGCAGGGGATCGCGGAAGATTGGCTTCGGCCCGTAGGCGGGTGGGGGCGTCTCCACCGGCGGATCGCTCGAGATTTCGACTCACCCCCACCGCGGGCTTCGCCCGCACCTCCCCGCTGCGCGGAGGAGGAGGATCAGCCCTCGTACTTGAACGAGAGCGCGACGCGCGCGCGATAGGCGACGACCTTGCCGCGATCGACCTTGCAATCGAGCTTCGTTACCTCCGCCACGCGCAGATCGCGCAGCGTCTTGGCCGCGGTTTCGACCGCGTTCTTCGCGGCGTCTTCCCACGAGGTCTTGCTGGTGCCGACGATTTCGGTGATGCGGTAGACGCCTTCTTTGTTCGCCATCGAGCGCTCCTCCAATTCATGTTGGTGACGCGCCGATCCGCGAAGCCGCGGACACGCGCGTCACGAAACCATCATAGAGGAAAGCCCGGCAATGCGCGAATCGCGCGGCTATGCGGTAGTGTCCTAATTTGAAGTCCGCTCCACCAATTCCTCAAGCGACATGACTTCGCGGCTCACGCCAGCGGCCATAGCCGGGGTGACGCGTAGCGTCTTGTGCAGGCGTACAAAGTTATAGTGGGCGAAGTGCAGCGCGACCGCCGCCCGAAGGGTCTCAAACTTCTTGCTGAACGCCTTAGTTAGCCGGGTAAACCGGCGCATGCTCATGCGCATCGTCAAGTTCTGGCGCTCAACGAGGCTCGTTGAAATGTGCTCTTGGTCCGGGCGCCCGGCGATCACCGCCCGCTCTTGGCTGACGACGCGCGGCGGGCTGTAGCGTCCTGGCCCGATAGGCTCCGCCTCGTAAAATTTGACCGCCTGCCCGTAGTCAACGTCGGCGCCGAACGCCCGCTCAACGGCGTCAACGTAGGTGTTGAGCGCGTCGGACGAAAGCTGCACGCGGTTAGCCAGCCGTTCCGACAAATCAGCCATGAACGCCACGGCGTGCGTCCGCGTGCGCTTCCCAACGTGATAAGTGGGAACGAGCTTGGTATCGGGATCAAGGGCGACGAAGGTCCACATATCGCCGACGCGATTGCGGTCGTCTTCTAGCGTCACCCAACGCTGCTTCTTGTGAACGTAAGACCAAATTTCGTCCACCTGGATGCGCTGGCACGGGAGATCGCGCATGCGCTCGTCCATGATGCGGGCGCAGCCATCGCCCAGCCGCTTTTCGGTTCCCAATCATCAGCGCGACTATTCATGGACCGAAGATGAGGTGCGTCAGCTTTTTGACGACATCGAGGCCGCGCTTAGCAAGAAAAGTGAGGTCTATTTTCTCGGCTTGATGGTGTTTCTGAGCAGCGCAAAAGGATTACAGGTGATCCTGGACGGGCAACAACGACTTGCTACAGCGGTTATTGTCTTTTCGGCTATCAGGAGTTGGCTTGCGCAATATTCGGAGTACCAAACTGACGCGGGCAAGATTCAGGAGTGGTTTATTGGGAGGAGCGAATTGGGCGAGAAGAATCCAGAGCCGCGCCTGACAATGAATTCCGCCAATGACAAAACCTTTGGGGACTTTGTCATTAAGTCGGTTGCCGTGGCAGACATCCGTGCCGCGCTGGACAAGCTCAAAAAGCAAGACCGAAATCGAAAGCTGCTTGAGGCCACAGTCTATGCTCATGACCGCGTTGCACAATTCGCGGCGGCAAAAGGTGATCCGAAAGCAGCCGCAAAATATCTATTCGAATTCGTCCAATTCATGCGCGACAAAGTAAGTGTCGTAAAGCTTGCGGTCGGCAGCGAAGAGGCTGCCTACACGATCTTCGAGACGCTCAATGATCGTGGACTTGATCTATCTCCGCTCGACCTAGTCAAAAACCATCTCTTCGGTAAGGCGGATGAAAAATCCGAAGAAGCCGTGAGGGATATGGAAGAGCGCTGGGCGCAAATGATGGCTACGCTGAGCAATGTTCGCGCCGACAATTTTTTGAAGGCGTTTTGGACGATGAAACACGGGCGCATCAGAAGCGTCGATTTGTTTAGTGCGTTCAAGAAGGAGTATGGCACCCCTGATGCAGCTATCGAGCTGTCGGTGGATATGCTTGGCGCGGCTGAGCAATATGCCGGCATCGATTCGGCAGACGATCCGGTTTGGGCACCCTATCCGCCAGAAGCGCGCAACACGATTCGGGCGCTGCGGCTGTTGGGAAGCCAGCAATCTCACCCTGTGATCTTGGCGGCGCTAAACCGGTTCGCAGCCTCAGAGATGACAAAACTTCTGCGGCTTCTTGAAGTTATTATCGTTCGGTATCTCCTGATAGGCGGCGGCAACACAGGCCGCTTCGAAACCACGTGCGCAATCCTGGCGCGGAAAATTCATGCGAAAGAGATCAAGGCGACCGCGGAAGCATTGCAAGAATTGAAAGACACTTACGCTTGGTCATCGTCCATCGAAGGCAGCACCAAGCGCCGGTTCTTTGCCGTGCTGCACCTTGGCGGCATCAGAAGCCCGCAAGACGCCGTGAGGGCTGCTATTGTGGCCGAGCATCGGGCGAGGTAGGGGGGCGGCGCAAGGGGCGCGGGGGATTCGAACCCCCAACCTCCCCTTTGCGAAAAGGGCGCTCAATCCAATTGAGCTTCCGCCGCACGGACTGACGGCCCCGAGAGGCCGTCCACTGGTGCTCTGTCAACGCGAGAAGATTACCTGGAAGTCCGCTTCAAAATCAAATTAGGACACTACCGGCTATGCGCCCTCGGGCGGCTTGATCATTCGGCCGAGCGGCTGGCCGGCGAAGATGTGGATGTGGAAGTGCGGCACTTCCTGGTTCGCATGCGCGCCGTTGTTGGCGAGGATGCGGTAGCCGGGCTCGGTGACGCCGAGCGCCTTCGCCGTCTCGCCGATCGCGCGCACGAAACCCTCGATCTCCGCCGCCGAGGCCTTGGCCGCGAAATCGGTCATGTTCACGTAGGCGCCCTTCGGAATGACGAGCACGTGGACCTTGGTCTGCGGGCGGATGTCGTGGAACGCCAGCGCATGCGCGTTCTCGTAGACCTTCTTGCACGGGATCTCGCCGCGCAGCAGCTTCGCGAAGATGTTGTTGGGATCGTAGGCCATCGCGGTTCCTCTCCTGGCGCAGTCCGCGCGCAATTGCGCCCGCGACTTAATCCAAACTGTCGTCCCCGCGAAAGCGCAGACCCATGCGCGCGCCCGCACGGCGTCATGAGCAACAGCACGTCGCCGGAGACATGGTTCCCGCTTTCGCGGGGACGACACGATGGGATCAGGATTTCGGCCTGGCCGCTTTCTCGACGAGGCCGGAGGTGCCCTCGCGGCGCGCGAGCTCGGTCCAGACTTCGGCGGGCTTCACGCCGGCGGCGGCCCAGAGCACGAGCAGGTGATAGAGCAGATCGGCGCTCTCGCGCGCCACTTCGGCCGGCGTGCCGGCGGTGGCGGCGATGACGGTCTCAGTCGCCTCCTCGCCGAGCTTCTTCGCGATCTTGGGCTTGCCCTCGGCCAACAGCTGGGCCGTGTAGGACGCAGCGTGATCGCCGCCCTTGCGGCTCTCGATGGTCGAGAACAGTCGTTCCAGAACCTCGGCAGTGTGCGTTGCGGCCATCTTTCCGTCTCGCTTATCTCGCAACTGCGAGATGATTTATGCTGCGCCTCATGTTGCGCGGTAAGATTATGAATTCACTACATTCTTATCGGGATGCCGGCATGCGCCATGTGCTCTTTCGCCTGGCGGATCGTGTAGGTCCCGAAGTGGAAGATCGAGGCGGCGAGGACGGCCGAGGCGTGGCCTTCGCGCACCCCCTGCGCAAGGTGATCGAGCGTCCCCACACCGCCCGAGGCGATGACCGGGATCGGCACCGCATCGGAGACGGCGCGCGTCAGCGCGAGGTCGAAGCCGGCCTTGGTGCCGTCGCGGTCCATCGAGGTGAGCAGGATCTCGCCGGCGCCGTAGCCGGCCATGCGCCGCGCCCAGGCGACGGCCTCGAGCCCGGTCGGGTTGCGACCGCCATGGGTGAAGACCTCGAAGCGGCCGCCGCGGTCGCCGACGCGCTTCGCGTCGACGGCGACGACGATGCATTGGCTGCCGAACTTCTCGGCCGCTTCCTTGACGAACTCCGGCCGTTTCACCGCGGCGGTGTTGATCGAGACCTTGTCGGTGCCGGCCAGCAGGAGCTTGCGGATATCCTCGATCGTGCGCACGCCGCCGCCGGTCGTGAGCGGCATGAAGCATTGGTCGGCCGTGCGCGCGACGACGTCCAAGATCGTGTCGCGGTTCTCGTGGCTCGCCGTGATGTCGAGGAAGGCGAGCTCGTCGGCGCCCTCGCGGTCGTAGACCTTCGCCTGCTCGACCGGGTCGCCGGCATCGACGAGGTTCACGAAGTTCACACCCTTGACGACGCGGCCATCCTTCACGTCGAGGCACGGGATGATGCGGACCTTGAGCGTCATGCGGCGATCCTCAGCGCGGCGGCCGCATCGATGCGCCCGTCGTAGAGGGCGCGGCCGATGACGACGCCGGCGATGCCGCCTTCGGCCTTGAGCGCCTCGACATCGGCGATGCCCGCGACGCCGCCGGAGGCGATCACCGGGATCTTCGTCGCGCGCGCCAGCGCCGCCGTGGCGCCGACGTTGACGCCCTCAAGCGCGCCGTCGCGGTCGATGTCGGTATAGATGATCGCCGCCACGCCGGCATCGGCGAATGCGCGCGCGAGATCGAGGGCCGCCGTCTCCGAAGTTTTCACCCAGCCCTCGGTCGCCACCTTGCCGCCGCGCGCGTCGATGCCGACCGCGACGCGGCCCGGGAAACGCTTGCACGCCTCTTTCACCAGCGCCGGGTGCGTGAGCGCCACCGTACCGAGGATCACGCGGCAGATGCCTTTCGCGAGCCAGTCCTCGATGCGCGCCATGTCGCGGATGCCGCCGCCCAGCTGCACCGGAATCTTCACAGCCCTGAGGATCGCCTCGACCGCGGCGCCGTTCCCGGGCTTGCCCTCGATGGCGCCGTTCAAATCGACGAGATGCAGCCACGCGAAACCCGCGCGCTCCCATTGCCGCGCCTGATCCGCCGGATCGGCGTTGAACACCGTCGCGGCACTCATCTCGCCGCGCAACAGCCGCACGCACTGGCCGTCCTTCAGATCGATCGCGGGATAAAGGATCATCACGGGCGCCATGCGAGGAAATTGCCGATCAAAGTGAGGCCGGTCGCCTGGCTTTTCTCGACGTGGAACTGCGTACCCACCATGTTGTCGCGGCCGACGATGGCGGCGAAAGAGCCGCCATAGTCGCAGGAGGCGAGCACGTGGCGGCGCTCGCCGGCGCCGAGCACGTAGGAGTGGACGAAATAGGCATGGGCGCCGGGCTGCAGGCCCTTCAAGACGGGATGCGGCGCCAGATCGGCGAGCTCGTTCCAGCCCATATGCGGGATCTTGAGCGCCTTGTCGGCCGGCGTCATCGCGACGACGTCGCCTTTGATCCAGCCAAGGCCCTGATGCACGCCGTGCTCAAGCCCGCGCTCGGCCATCAGCTGCATGCCGACGCAAATGCCGAGGAAGGGCTTTCCCTGCTTGATGACGCGCTCCTCGAGCGCCTCGATCATGCCGGGCACGGCGGCGAGCCCGCGCTTGCAATCGCCGAAGGCGCCCTGCCCCGGCAGCACGATGCGCTCGGCCGCGCGCACGTCTTCGGCGCGGCCGCTGATCTTCACGTCGAGCGAGAGGCCGCGGTCGCGCGCCGCGCGCTCGCACGCCTTGGCGGCGGAGCGCAGGTTCCCCGAGCCGTAATCGACGACTACGACCGACATGACGCGCCTTTCATCGAAGAGGTCAGCGCCAGGCCGGCTTGGCCATGGCGGGATGGTGCTCGAAGAAGCGGCGCTCGGCGGCGGCGAGGCTTTCGCCGGCCACGAGCTCGGCCAGCGCATAGCCCCGTAGATGCAGCGTCCAGCGGCGCAAATCCTCGGCCGCGAAGCCGACGACGATGTGCCAGCCGAGCGTCGCCCAGAACTGGCTGCTCGTGTCGAGATCGATCAACTCGAACAGCAGCGCAAGCCCGAGATCGCCGGCGAACAGGATCGCGGCGACGATCCAGAGCCCGCAAACCAGGGCCCATATCCAGGTGAAGAAGAACGCGGCCCAGTTGAACCCTTCGCGCAAGAATTGCGCGCCGAGATCCGGCGTGAACAGCGGATCGGCGCCCTTCTTCAGATAGACGGTGTAGATGCGCATGGCCGAAAAGATGTCCGAAACCGTTTCCCGCGTAGGGGCGGGTCCCCGACCCGCCCGTGCATGCCCAAACGATCACGTGCCTCGTATCGGCGCAAGGCTTACGGGCGGGTCGGGGACCCGCCCCTACGATGTCGGCCGTGTTGCCTCACTCGTAGCGACATTCGTCAGAGGCTCTTGCCGAGCGTCCCCTTCGTCGAGGGCACTTCGCCGAGCTTCCTCGGATCGAGTTCGAGCGCCTGGCGCAGCGCGCGCGCCACGCCCTTGTAGCAGCTTTCGACGATGTGGTGGTTGTTCTCGCCGTAGATGTTCTCGATGTGGAGCGTGAGCCCCGCGCTCTGCGCGAAGGCCTGGAACCACTCCTTGAACAGCTCGGTGTCCATCTCGCCGAGCTTGGCGCGCGAGAACGCGACCTTCCAGATCAGGTAGGGCCGGTTCGAGGCGTCGAGCGCCACGCGCGTCAGCGTCTCGTCCATCGGGATCATCGCATCGCCGTACCGCTTGATGCCGGCGCGGTCGCCCAGCGCCTTGCTGATCGCCTCGCCGATGACGATGCCGGTGTCCTCGGTCGTGTGGTGGAAGTCGATGTGGAGGTCGCCCTTGGCCTCGAGCGTGATGTCCACGAGGCTGTGGCGCGAGAGCTGCTCCAGCATATGGTCGAGGAAGCCGATCCCGGTCGAGACCTGGTAGCGGCCGGTGCCGTCGAGGTTCACCGTCGCCCGGATCTGCGTTTCCTTGGTCTTGCGCTCGACCGTCGCGGTGCGCTGACCCTGCGCGCGCTGCGGCCGGGCCTTGGCGCCGGCAGCCATCGTCGGAACTCCCATGATACGCATCGCTACCGATGCGGCGCGGCCTTTCTAACAGGTAAAGCCCGGCGGATTAAGGATAATTTCCTCGGCGGCGCTTGTGCCGCAGCGGCGGGCGCCCCACATTATGCGTAGCGGGTAAATGCCAGATGCTCTCCTGCCGCAGCCCGGTTTGGCTTGTTAGGGCGGGCGACTCGCCCTAAGTATTGAACTATACTTCCCTCTAAGACGTTGACAGGTCGTGGCCCGGCAGGCGGAGACTGCGCGACAACGTCTAGGCGCTGGGTAAATGGACGCCGATCTTCTCATCACACTGATTTTCGCGGCGATCGCGGTCTTCGTCATCTTGAAGCTGCGCAGCGTGCTCGGCACGCGCACCGGCTTCGAGAAGAAGAACGATCCCTTCGCGCCCGCGGACAACCGCGACAAAGTCATCCCGATGCCCGACCGGCGCCAGCAAGAGGCGCCGACGATGGGCGAGCCCAAGCCGGCCATGGACGCCGGCACGGCCGCGATCCGCCGCGCCGATCCCTCGTTCGATCCGGAGCGCTTCGTCGACGGCGCCAAGATGGCGTTCGAGATGATCGTGACCGCCTTCGCCAAGGGCGACGAGAAGGCGCTGGAGCCGCTGTTGGCACCCAACGTGTTCGAGAGCTTCGTGGCCGACATCCGCCGCCGCCGCGAGGCGGGCGAGACGCGCGAGACGAGCGTTGCCGGCATCCGGCAGGCGCGCCTCCACGAGGCGCGGCTCGAAGGCCGCGAGGCGCGCGTGACCGTGATGATCGTCTCCGAACAGATCAACGTGACGCGCGACCGCAGCGGCAACGTCATCGACGGCGATCCCAAGGCGGCCGAGACCGTCTCCGATCTCTGGACCTTCGCCCGCGACACGCGCTCGCGCGATCCCAACTGGCAGCTCGTCGAAACCGCAGCCGCCGATTGATCCGGCGCCATGCGCTTTGCGTTGCCGCGGTCGTTCTGGCCGGATGCAGCGGCGTGAGCGAAAAACCCGCGCCTCGCTACGAACCCGCAAATTTTGCCGACCTGCCCGGCTGGGCCGGCGCCGATCCGCGCGACGCGCTCGAGGCGTTTCGCCTGAGCTGCAAGGCGCAGCGGCCTTCCTCCGCGCCGATCCCGATCGATGCTGCGACGCTGCGCGCAGGATTCGCACGCGCCTGCGGCGCCGCCGCTGCCGCCGAGACACCGGACGCGGTTTCGGCGCGGAGCTTCTTCGAGACTCACTTCACGCCCTATCGCGTGCTCGGCCCGAACGGGCCCGAGGGGCTTTTCACGGGCTATTACGAACCGCGGCTCGAGGCCTCGCGCCGGAAACGCGCGGGCTTCGCGGTGCCGATCTACGCGCTGCCGCAAGAGGCGAAGCCCGGCGCCGTGCTCGCCACGCGCGCCGAGGTCGAGAATGGCGGAGCCGGGAAGAACTGGCGCGTGCTGTTCTGGGCCCGCGATCCGGTCGAGGTGTTCACGCTCCACATCCAGGGCTCGGGCCGCATCGTGCTGGACGACGCCCGTGGGCGCGGCGGCTTCGCGCGCGTCGCCTATGCGGGCAACAACGGCCATGGCTATGTCGCGATCGGGCGGCTGATGCGCGAGCGCGGCCTCTTGCCCGAGGGCGGCGCTCACATGCCGGCGATCCAGGCGTGGCTGCGCGCCAATCCCGAGGCCGGCCGCGCGCTGATGCAGGAGAATCCGCGCTTCATCTTCTTCCACGAAGTGGCCGATACCGACGGCACCAAGGGCCAGCTCGGCGTGAAGCTCATCGCGATGGCGAGCCTCGCCGTCGATCCGGCCTTCATCCCGATGGGCCTGCCGCTCTGGCTCGACACGACCTGGCCCATCGAGAAAGACAAGCCGATGCAGCTCCTCGTCGTGGCGCAAGACACCGGCGCCGCGATCAAGGGCCCCGTGCGCGGCGACGTCTTCTTCGGCCACGACCGCGCCGCCGGCCTCTACGCCGGCCACATGGCCCAGCGCGGGCGCTACTTCCTGCTGCTTCCGAAAGCGAAGTGAAAGCGAACAGGAGACGTGGAGGCGTGGAGACGTGGAGAAGTAAGGAAGGAAGAGGGATAACCACGGAGGACACAGAGGGCACAGAGAAGGATTATCGCGCGCCTTTGGCGTGCAAAGTCTACCCTTTCTTCTCCGTGTCGTGTCCTCTGTGCCCTCTGTGGTTCAGTTTCTTTCTTCTTCCTCCACGTCTCCACGTCTCCACGTCTCCACGTCTCCACGTCTCCACGTCTCCTGTTCACTTTCGCTTTCCCAGATTTCGTAACGGCTTCGCCCTTGACCCGGGGGCGACAAAGCGGAGACTGCCGGCCATGGTGGAGCGCCCGCAGAATCCCTCCGTCGGCCTGTTCGCGACGTGCCTGGTCGATCTCTTCCGGCCGAGCGTGGGCTTCGCGGCGGCGAAGCTGCTCGAGGCCGCCGGCTGCCGTGTGGCGCTGCCGCGCGCGCAAACCTGCTGCGGCCAGCCCGCCTACAACTCCGGCGACAAGGACGATGCGAAGCGCATCGCGCGG
>Ga0187893_10014228_pt1 | contig 10894 bp, 8 predicted proteins | sample MA1701074metaG_FD_139574 | JGI IMG/M metagenome (GOLD analysis project Ga0187893, IMG submission 139574) | White microbial mat communities from a basaltic lava cave in the Kipuka Kanohina Cave System on the Island of Hawaii, USA - MA170107-4 metaG ...
CTCATCGGCCCGCTGGCGGGCCTTCCCCGAATTGATTTTGGCGTTCGTCTTGCCGGCCAGTTCCTGGTCCTTGAGCTGGTTGGCGCGATGATCCCAGTAAGTGATTTCCTTGGTCAGCCGGCCCTTGACGGCAGCCATGGTTCTAGTCACCAGGTCCTCGCGGCGCTTTCGAACTTCATCGAGATGCTTCGGAACCAGGTCCGCAATTGCGTGACCAACAACCACCGACTCCAGGTCGCCCTTCAGCCAGGCTTGCGACTCCAGCGTTGCCGTCAGACAGGTCCGTTCCTCGGTCGTCACAGCCCGATAGTCCAGGTAGGGGGCGTAGCCGGCGTTCCTGGTGACGCCGCTGGAGTCCGTCTCAACAAACTGTAGTTGTCGTGAGACGACGCGGCGATTGCCAACCTTGTCGGTCCGCCCGTCGTGGATGGTGTGCTCCAAATAGAAAAGCGTGCGGACTGCATCACCAGAGTCGTCGGGGTCTACCAGCACCGTACCGCGCTTCAAGAGGTCCCGATTGCGCTCCAGGATCAGATCGATGGTCGAGGCGAGGAGTGGCTGACCTGGACAGACGAAGGTGGCCAGCGGTTGGCCAGGAACAGCGCAGAGAAACTTTTCGAAGGTGATCCGTTCATACTTGCCCTGTACTGGTTCACCGATACCGATCAGACGGTCCCTCTGGCGGATCAAGGCCGGCACGTGGGTGATCTCGAAGCGGCGTGGCTCGCGTTCCTTGATGGAACCGCCTAGGATTCGGAATGCCTCCAGAAAGAACGATTCGATGAAGTGAGGCTGGAGACGCCGCGCGTCGGCGCGATCCATGTCTTCCCGGATTCTTCGCACCTGCGAGGCATCTATGGTGTCGTTAGCCAGCGCACGCTCTTCGAGAAGCTCCTGACAGTGCTTGCGGTCGGTTAGGTTGTCAACGATCTGATGCAGGCGGGCCTTGACTTCGGGCTGGTCACCATAGCGGATCGCTTCGATGAGCAGGTCGCGGAGCCTTTGCTCGCGGAAAAGTTGGCCCAGGATATCGAAGACTCCTCCGCCGAGTGCCTCACGCTCCAGTTCAATCTTTTCGAGGAGGCGCTTGTATACGTCGCCCTCGCGGGTCTCGTCCGCGAGAAGATTCCACAGATGGCACACTTCGGTCTGCCCGATGCGGTGGATGCGCCCGAACCGCTGTTCGAGACGGTTTGGGTTCCAAGGTAGGTCATAGTTGACCATCAGATGCGCGCGCTGTAGGTTAATGCCCTCGCCGGCGGCGTCGGTCGCAAGCAGGATGAGAACTTCTTTGTCCTGCATAAATGCTTCCTGAGCATTTTTTCGCTCTTCGCGGCCCATTCCTCCATGGACTGTGACGAGCGCCTCGGGAGCGCCGAGGAGCGCGCGGAGCCGCTCGGTCAGATAGTTCAACGTGTCGCGGTGCTCACTGAAGATGACCATCTTTCGGCGGTGGCCATGCGCATCGAACATCTCGGCGCGGTTCTGGAGGAGGGATGACAACTCCTCCCACTTCTTGTCCGTACCACTACGGCGGACCTTCAGAGCCAACGCTTCGAGATTCTTCAGGATCTCGATTTCGGCCTGGAGTTCAGCGATCGTGCGCGCCGCCGTGGCCTGATCGACGACGGTCTCTTCGGTCTGCTCGACCTCTGCGTCGGGCGCGTCGTCGAGATCGTCGATGTCTTCCTCGGTGAGGCTGGGTAGGCCCTGGACGTCGCTTTCCTGAAGATCCGTTCCCCGTTTGAGAATCTGCTCTTCGCGCAGGCGCCTTTCGAGCCGTTCCCGGCGGCGCCGGAGGGATTGCAGGATTGCTTCGGGCGAAGACGCGAGCCGCCGCTGCAAGATGGTCAGAGCAAATCCGACTGTTCCCTTGCGGCCTTCGTTCTCCAGCGAGTCGGCACGATTGAATTCGTCGCGGACATAGTCAGTGACGCTCTTGTACAGGGCTGCTTCCGCATCGGAGAGCTTATAGCTGACGGTGTATGCCCGCCGCTCGGGGAACAGCGGCGTTCCGTCGAACTTGAGTAGTTGCTCCTTGACCAGCCGACGCATCAGATCAGAGGCATCGGCGGTGTGCACGCCGTCACGGGAACGGCCTTCGAAGCGGTCGGCGTCGAGCAGCGCGAGGAAAAGTTGAAAATCCTCCGGCTTGCCATTATGCGGCGTCGCCGTCATGAGCAGCAGATGCCGCGTGAGCTGGCCGAGAAGCTGGCCGAGCCGATAGCGTTTGGTGTACTTGACCTCGCTGCCAAAGAAGGTGGCCGACATCTTGTGGGCTTCGTCGCAAACCACAAGGTCCCAGTCGGTGTTGGCCAGCTTCGCCTGGACGTCCTCATTACGGCTCAGCTTATCCAGGCGGCAGATGGCCATCGGATTCTCGCAAAACCAGTTGCCCGTGCGGGCGGATTCGAGCTTGTCGTTCGTCAGGATCTGAAGGGAAGCTGAAATCTCTGGTAGAGTTCGTCCTGCCACTGCTCTGCGAGATTGCCGGGGCATACAATCATACAGCGGTGCAGGTCGCCGCGGATCAGCAATTCCTTAATCAGGAGACCGGCCATGATCGTCTTGCCGGCGCCGGGGTCATCCGCCAGGAGGAACCGGAGCGGTTGCCGCGGCAGCATCTCGCCGTAGACGGCAGTGATCTGATGCGGCAGCGGGTCGACCATCGAAGTGTGGATGGCGAGTAGCGGATCGAATAGATGGGCCAGGTTGATCCGGTGCGCTTCAGAGACCAGACGAAACAGCTTCCCGTCGCCGTCGAAACTCCACGGCCGACCGGTTTCAGCGATTTCCAGGGTAGGTTCACGATCCCGGTAAAGGAGCACCACGCTCGGCTTCCCGGAGGGCTCCTTGTATGTGAGCTCGACTGCCGCTGAGCCGTACCACTTGACGTCAATCACCGTGACGAGGCAATCCGGCAAGATTCCTTTGACGGTCGCTTCTCGTTTGAGATCCTCAAGTTTGGCCATAGGGAGACTGTCGGTTCACTGTTCGTTTGCAAACAAAGTCAAAAGCTCATCATATTACCTGGCTGCTCAGCAGGTTTGGGAGCCTTGGTAGCCATCGGGGGCGGATCTCCCTATAGAGGAAACCACATTTGTCTCCCCAACGGCGGCATTTTGGAAGCGTCCTCAACCGCGCGCGCACGCGTAGCAAGTGTGGAACCAGCGCCTTTGTGCAGGGCGGCAAGACTGGAGTCCGGTGGAGTCCAGCCACCTCGAAATGTGGAGTCCGAGTGGAGTCCAACCTCGATAGAGATGGTGCCTGGAGTCCAAATGGAGTCCAAATCCAACGTCAGTAAGTCTATGAAACCACAAGAAACGTGTCTGTAAGTGATTGATCCCGCAGCCCTGAAAAGGCTGGCGTCGGCGGTTCGATTCCGTCCCTGGCCACCAACGGCATTACATCGTCCCCCCGCCCGACCAGCTCCACACCCCCGGTCACGTCAAAGACCGGCCCCGTGGGTGTTTCCACTGGCGTCAGGACAAGTTGCGGGACATGCTTCATCAGCGCTCCTTTCAAAGTACCTGGGTCATTTCGCAGAAGGTCGCGTAGCTGGGACATTTTTTGGGAAACGAAATCCCTCATTTCGGCGACTGTCACGTTCAAATCGACTGGCTTGCGGGCGTCGATTCGGCGTTCCACGTGGGCCAACTCGGACTCGATTGAACTCAATTGGGCAAGCAGGGCAGGGGAATGTCCCGCTTCGGCGATGGCTTCCGTCACCCGCTTCGCCTTTGCTTGAAGTTCAGAGCGTTCTTTGTGCAAGGCCGAAAGGCCCTTCCCTTGCTTCTGGATGTTTGCCAAGCGCTTCTGCAATTCCTGTTGGAATCGGCTCAGCGTGTAGTCCATCATTTCGGGTGTTAGGGCACGGGTTTCTATCGCTGCAAGTAGCTGCCCCTCCAGTCTGTCCCGCCGGATCGTCAGCTTGTTGGAGCAGATACCCCGGTAGCGATGGCTTGGACAGCCATACTTCACGTAGCCACGCCGCCCCTGGCCACTGACAATCACCATGTTGGAGCCACAAACGCCGCATCTCAGCAATCCGCTAAAGAGGTACGTCCTGCTCTTTTCCGTCCGGCTCATGCCGCCGCACCGGGCAGCACCAATCCGATTCTTCTGCGCAATTCTGTGATGGACAGCATTCCACAACTCCTGTGAGACGACCCGCCATTTCGGGGCTTCCACACGCACCCAGTCCGATGGTGGGCGCTGGCGGCTGACCTTTTTGCCAGTGTCCGGGTTGCGCTCCTTCTTCGTGCGGCCCCAAACCTGCACTCCCCTGTACCGCTCGTTTCGCAGCATCTCATGAATGGAGGATGGACACCACGCCCGTAGCGGTCGCGTCCTGGGCGGCTGCGGTGCAGGGACACCTTCCTGGTTGAGCCGCTTTGCAATGGCTCCTAAACCCAGGCCGTCGGCGTACATTTTGAAAATCCGCCGCACCACGGCTGCTTCCTCCTGGTGGATTTCCAGATCGACCCCCATGACAGCGGGCCGTCCGTACTTGCCCTTGCGGCTTGGGTCTTCGATGGGCACGTTGATGTATCCGTAGCAGCGCCCGCCCGGATTCAGCCCCAGCCGTGCTCTTCCTTCTTGCCCACGATGGACTTTGTGGGCAAGGTCGATGAGGTACTGCTCATCCATCATGCTATGCACTGTCAGCAGTGTTCGCGCTGATTTCTGCTGGGAATCAATGCCCTGGCTCACGGCCACCACAGAGACGCCCTGGAACTGCAATCTATCGATGAGGTTCAATGCATCTGGTACGCTACGGGCCAGCCGGGACGTGTCATCCACCAGGAGACGGTCAAAGGGACGTAGTTTCTTTTTCGCTTCGCTGACCAGCCATTCCAAGGCGTACCGCCCGGCAACCGACGCACCGGAGATAGCCCGATCATAACGGACATAATCTTCCAGCACGGTCCAATTTAGCCGCTCTGCGTGCTCCCGGCACTTTCGTATCTGATCTTCGATTGATGATTCTCTTTGCAGATCGGACGAGTATCGTGCGTAGATGGCGCATCTCATGGCTGACCCTCATTATCCTTCGGTGTTCCTTCAAAGGGCAGATTTTTGGATTGAAGGAACTGCTTCACGAGTACTGGTACGATGCCGTCCTTGATGACCCCACGGATCACCGAATCGTCACATATAGTTGGGCTGACTCTCAGTTGCGGCTCCAGCAGCCCCGCAAGTATTTGCCGCAATGTGTCTGGGCACAGTTCCTGGCAGGCGGCGACGGCCATCGTCAGGAAGATCGGATGCCAGCCTTCGTCCTGGATCAGTTTTCGGTTCCTCCTTACGAGTTTGACTAGCCGACATGCGAGCGCAAGTCCGTCCAAGTTCACTGTAGCAGCGAGAGATGGCCGCAACTTCGGGCGTTGTTCTGTGAGCAAGTGAAGCATGTCCGAGATCAAAGCCCAGTCCCCGCAGTAAAAAAACCACGCTGGTGGTACCGGGCGACCGACTCTGACCGTGTGGGTTTCTCTCGCGTAAACGAACGTCCATGACTTTGGGCCGCCCCGCCGCTCAAGCTGCTGGGCTTGCGAAACGCAATTCCCTTCCGCCAATGTTTTTTCCATCATCCCCGTTTTCCTTGACGCTCAATCCCAGCCCAGGTTCGGCTCCTCCAACTCCGGCGATCTTTAGCCGCTAAACTTTCCGCCCTCACCAGGGGTGAACGGATCAGTGCCGAGTGCGACGTGTTCGCCCATCCAACGCACGCTGGCATGCCTTACTGCACTCGATTCACTCGTTTCTCTTCTCCCTAAATCGCCTTCCCCCCGGATGGAGGACGGCCCGCGCGAGAAGTAATACAAGTAATCGAGTTCATCGCGTGCACCGATTAGCCTCTCATGCCGATCCCGATGTAAACCCATTGCCTGCGTCCATCTATGGTCCTCTGTGCCTCCTGGATGCCGGGCTGGAGCCTGGCTAAAGCACGACCAAACGCCTGCTTAGTCAATATCGGCCTGCCATCCTCGATACAGGCCCGGTTATACCCCGTGTGGAGTCCCTCCTGCGAAGTCACCAATTCTGGGGCAGTTATTGTCTTCTCTTCGATCCAAGTTCCCAGAAAATCAGTTACTTTGCGGTATTCAGCGATGGCGGCGCGAGTGCTTTTCGTTTCGCTGAACTGGCCGCTCTGTCTGATCATGCGGAGTGCGGGTAGTGCTCTGTTCAAAGCTCCTGCAAGTTCGTCAGGAGCAGTAAGAGTCCGGTCCAGAACGTCGCGCCGCACTTCCATTGCGGTGCCGCGAAAACGCCTTTCAAACGGGATTATAAGCCAGCGATCATGGAAGGCTGGCGAAGCGTCCTTACTCTGCGGCAAATGATTGGCCGAGAATACCAGCCTGCAACAAGGAGTGAACTCAAATGAGTCACAAAACTTAAACTCGCCTGTAATCCGATCACCGCCCGTCAAAGACTTGAAGATGGCGCTGTTGACCAAGTGTTCACTTGGCAGATCGGCGCAAATGTTAGCCAACTTTCCGTAAAGTCGTGCGACAGCGAATCGGTCAGTCTCTAGCTTCTGAAGGGATAGGTTTGTGACGTTGCGCGGGCCTACAAAGCTGACGAGAAGATTCAGGAAAACACTTTTGCCATTTCCCCCTTCCCCAATCGCAAGAATGGTCTTCTGAATCGAGCGGTCAGGCGTGAGCAGGTCTCCGGCAATTTGCCAGGCGAGATTCACTGAATCAGCCGGTAATACTTGATGAAAGAACTCCTCAATCCGAGGACAACAGGCGTGTGGGTCGTACGTGAGCGGAATGCGACATGCAGAAAGAAACTCAGGAAAGTGCGGGTACAGATCCAACCTACCTAGGTCCAAAACGCCGTTCTCAAGGTTCAATATGTCCGGGGCTGGCGTAACCTCCAGTTCGGGCAGGCCAAGGGAAATGTACTCAACGACTTCTTTTCCCAATTTACTAGTCCACGACTTGGATTTTCCCCAACGGCTGAGAGTTGCTTTTACCTGCGACCGAATGAAGATCTCGCCGCCCGGCACATAGACCCCTCTTTCGTACAGGAAGACTCTTCCTCCTGGATGTCGGGCGAAATACGAGGATTGTACGATGTCGTCGCTTAATGCTTTGATCAACCCACCGTCAGCCATCGGCTAATCTCCCCATGCCAAACGGGTGCGAGGCACAATCTTGGGCATGCCGTCGAGGAACTGTGCGGGGAGTACCTACGTTAAGTGGGCTGTGAGTTGCAGAAAGTAAAGATCTGGTATATAGTTGCATGTGTCAGACCCGCAGTCTTGACGAACATTGTTGCCTCCAGCGGCTCCCCCGGAGACTCCTTTTCTCTTGGTAGGGCCGCTTTTCTTCACTCAAGGCTCAGAGCAAGCCGTCGCTTCGATTTTTGCGAAGCACTTGATTCTTTCCTGGGAGTACCGTCGGAGTGCCTCCTGAATCCGGCTCCGTTCTTCATCACGGAGCTGGATACTCCCTAACTCAAATTCAATAAGCCGCCAGCGGGAGACATCAGCCTTCGCCGCTAGCGCCGCCATTGACATCCTAAGTTCCCGGCGAATGGTGCGCAGTTCTGTTGCATTCATGCGAAAATAGTCGCAGGTTTGTTTTCATTTAGCAAAAAAAGCTCGTAACTTAGCAGCGTATGCCGGGAAGTAAAAGAAAAGACGATAGTTCGCGGAATTTTGTGAGTTGGTTGTTAGCGCGAGTCGCATTCAGAAAATCCGGGCTGGTCAACAGGGCGGTTGTATTCGTAGGCAATCACGTCTGTCACTACTACGTCCTTCCCGTCCAGGCTGAGGGCGAGGCTGACGATGCGTTTGAGCAGCGGGTGGATGAATTTTGGAGAAGTTTGCCCCGTCGCTCGGATTTGTCGCTGTGGCTGTCAATGGCACACGAGGCATTTCTGCCGACCGACGGCACGAACAAAGACAAAAGAGCATTTCTTCCGAGCGACGACACTAACGAAGCCAACACTTACGCAGCGGCTTCTTTAGTCTTGGAAGAGTTGGAGGGCGCTGTAGTGGCCAGATCCGCCCAGCAGAAGAAGCTATTTGGAAAACTGGGCATCCAGTGGACGGCTATCACGTCTCCTTTTGGCTCCACTGGGCGCGGGTACCGCAGCAAAGGAAAACAGGCAGGCGTTTCAGAAGCATATCGTAGGGCGGAAACAGTGCGCACCCAGGTGAGCAGGTTCAAGCGGAAATGCACGAGATTCTGGAAGCTCCTTAAGACATGGTACGATTGCTACTTGTACGATCAGCGACGGGATGAGTGGTTTCAGCGCTTTGAGGCATCGACTAGGGGAAGGTTTGAGAAGAATAGGAATGATCCCGTAATGGCTGACAGCTTCTTAATCGCGTCGGAAGCCGTGGAATTGGGGCGGCTGTACCGCGACTTCGGCAACCCACAAGAAGCTCTGCCCTTTTTTCACTTTGCGCTGGGCTTTTGGAACGACCATGGCGGTCGGTGGCCACACCTTAAGGCAGAGGCTCTCCGTCAAATCCGGCAGGATCTCGAATCGCTCCGTTACCCTTGGCCGCGCAGCGCTGCACCGCTGTAGGTTTTCGCGCCACGTGCGGCACGACGACCAGTTGCCGCGATTTGTTTAGTCGAGATAAAGTTTCCAATATGGGTAGTACCACTTACATCCTACCGGGAGCCATTGGCGTCGCCGTTTTGCTTCCTCGCCTAACCTGGTTGAGGTGACAACGATGCTATCCGACCTGACCCAATATGACCCCTGGGGACCGATCTCCGCCGTCCTCTACAGCACAAGAGACTCCGATTTTGTGCAGGACACGATTGCCTTAACTGGTGTACCAATGAGATGGCCCTCATTCGCAGATGAGGACACCAATAAGACACGAATCCGCAAGCTCCGCGCCATCATCGATGCGGCATACCGTATTCTTGGTGACGAGGAAAAGGGGTTGTTTGCTCAGACAGTCGCGCGAAGGCTAGTCGCCGCTGAAGGCTTCGGCGATTTGCGAACTCCGCTTGAAGCGAGTTTGAACAACATCGGCTGGACAGTAGCGGAAGGAACACTAAAAACGCAGGATGTGGTGCTCAGTGAGCAGTTCTTTCCGCCCGGCACTCAATTCGACGCATACGTCGCAATTCGGTCAGTGCTTGAAAAGGCATCGGCAGAAATCTTCATAGTTGATGCCTACGTGGGAAGCACCATTTTCCTGATGTTAAGTGCTGCATCCCGGCACGATTTGAAGGTCCGTTTGTTGACGTTAGAGAAGGCAGTGAAGCCGGATTTCAGGGTCGAGGCACAGAAGTTCAAAGCTCAATTCCCCCGTGCAATCATCGAGGTGCGGACTACCAGCGAGTTCCACGATAGATTCATTATCGTTGACGGGACGGCTTTTTATCACGTCGGTGCATCCATCAAAGATGCCGGGACGCGAGCCTTCCTGATCAGCAAACTTCAGGACCAGCCGATCATCGACCTTTTGCGGCAACACGTCGAGTCCGCATGGAACAGAGCGAATCAGGTGACCTGAGTGTTCGCTGTTCGCATCTGCTCAAGAACGCTCCCTTACAGCCAAAATAGCTTTGCGCCGTGGGCGAAACGGCGGCTGGGTCTGGCCACTATTTAGCCGCTAAAGATCCGCTGCTTCACGGGTCAAGCACTGTGTCCAGGTGCTGGTCAACCAGTTCCTCGACACGCCGAGTGATCTCTGCGCTGGCCATGGTCGGCTTCTCAATCAATTCCGAAAGTAGGATCGGCCGGATTTCGTCCCGCAGTCGTTCAGCGGTGCGCCAAAGATCGAAGAAGCCGTCCGCCTCAATCGTCTCGTCCCGCTCCAATTCTTTCAGACGGTCGTAGACCTGGCTGACCAAAGCCGTGAGTTTAAGTTCCGCCTGGAATCGCCTGGATTGCGCCTCCCGCTTTCGCTGCTGTTCTCGGCGCGCCTCTTCCTGCCAATCTGCGACAGCGGCTCGATACGGTTCCAGGGCCTGTTCCCTGGCGTCCTCCAGCTTGCCGCGTGAAGTTCCCGCAGGCAGCTTGGCCAGCGCCTCGGCGATGGCCTGCTTGGCCATTTCCTTGCCCTGGTCCGTCAAGCCATATGGCAAAGGCGCCCACCTGATGATGCTCTGGCGCAGCTCCGCTTCTTCCTCTGCGGCCTTCTGCGCCGCGAACTCCCTGGCGATCTTCTCGACGGCCTGACAGGCAGCGGCCTCGATCTCCACAATCGAAGCTTCCCGGTCCAACTGGCGGATGGCCTGGCGCGCGGCTTGTGTGGCCCGCACCTGCCACTCGGTTGGCTTGTAGCTCCTGGCCTCGGAGGGGAGTCGCTTTACCGCGCTCTCGATGGCCTCCTCAATCTCCCTGTCCCTTTGCCAGACTCCGAGGACCTTCTGGACTTCGCTATCAACCAGCCGCTGACTTACTTCCGGCGTGGGCATTGGTCGCAGCCCCGCAAGCCGCTCCCTGACGGCCTGATGGACTTGGAGGCGGATCTCGGGTGGCGCGTAATAGGGAACGGAATTGACCGCATACGTCTCCCAGCTTTGGAGCCACTCCTCGCGTCTCCGCCGGGCCTCCTCAGCCGCGATGCGGGCGCGCTCCTCCTCGTCCTCGGCGGCCTGCTCTTCGGCCTCCCGCCGCTCTCTTTCCTCGAACCACTCGTCCGTTTCGGCAAGCTCCCGCTCCAGCTTTCGCTTTCTCAGGAGGTTCTCCGTGATGGCCACTTCCTCGGCGGCGGACACAACTTCCTCGGATGGCTCGGCCAGCAGAGCCGGGTGGCCGTACCGGAGCTTGACAGCGGGGCGGTGCGGGTTGTCCCCAGGGAGCGGACGCGGGATGGATGGCAAGCCGTCCCGCTTGAGCCGCTCCACTTCCGCCTTCGGTATCCGCCACTGGCCGCCGGGTGTAGTCTCGGCTCCGATCAGGCCGC
>Ga0187893_10014229_pt1 | contig 10893 bp, 9 predicted proteins | sample MA1701074metaG_FD_139574 | JGI IMG/M metagenome (GOLD analysis project Ga0187893, IMG submission 139574) | White microbial mat communities from a basaltic lava cave in the Kipuka Kanohina Cave System on the Island of Hawaii, USA - MA170107-4 metaG ...
CAGACCGTGGATCAGGATCAATAAGGGAGTTATGACCGAAGCAGCGCAAGCCAAAATTCAGACCTTCGCGCCTCCGATTCCCGAATCAATCGAAGCTACGGGACTGTCTTTTCAGTTCCTGGCCGATCTCGCGCTCAAGACTGCGGCGACCGAAAGCACGGTCACGACGGCGGCCATCGCCGAACGGATGTGTCTGTCGCTACCGCTGGTCGAGCAATTGCTGCAGCACCTTTACCGCGAGAAGCTGGTCGAGATTCGTGGAAGCGTGGGGTTCAACAATAACCGTTACGCGCTGCTTGACCGCGGCTGGGATACGTTGAGGCGCGTGATGGAGATTTCTGGGTACGTCGGCCCCTCGCCGGTTTCCTTGGCGGCTTACAACGCGATGATGTGTTCGCAGGCGCAACCAGAGAAGTTGGTCGGCCCTGATCAGGTCAGCGCCGCGTTTTTCGATCTGGTTCTGCCTGACAGCTTGATTCAAACGCTCGGATTCGCGATCAATTCGCGCCGCAGCCTCTTCATTTCCGGCATTCCTGGGACGGGCAAGACTTCGGTGGCCGAGCGGATCAACAACGCGCTGCAAACAGCGATCTGGATCCCATACGCGATCGCGGTTGACGAACACGTTATCAACGTTTATGACGCGCACAATCACGACCGCACTCTCGACGAAGATAACTTCGACGTTTACGACAAACGCTGGGTGCGCATCACGCGCCCGCTGATCATCGTCGGCGGCGAAATGACGCTCGAAAACACGGATCTGATCTACAACCGCGCGACGCGCTATTACGAGGCGCCGTTCCAGATCAAAGCCAATTGCGGCACGCTGGTGATCGATGATTTCGGCCGCCAGCGCGTCGAACCCGAAGCGTTGCTCAACCGCTGGATCGTGCCGCTCGAACGCAAAGTTGACTTCCTGACGCTGCACACTGGCAAGAAGATCAGCGTGCCGTTCGAGCAACTGGTCGTCTTTTCGACCAACCTGGAACCGAGCGGTCTGGTTGACGAAGCGTTCCTGCGGCGGATGGGATACCGCGTCCGCATTGAACCGCCGGCGGAAGAGACTTACCGGAGAATTTTTGAACGATACGCCGAGGGCGCGGGCGTTTCGTATGACGAATCCGTGCTCGATTATCTGATTACGAAATACCCCGCCGAAGAGCGTGTGATGAAAGCCTGCGAGCCGCGCGATCTGATCAGCCGCTTTCTGGATATTTGCCAATACAAAGGATTGCCGCCAGCCTTGACCAAAGACCTACTCGACCTGGCCTGGAACAATTACTTCGGAATTGCGCACGTCTGAAAGCCCTGTGAGCGGTTGCGCTCACAGGGAGAAGCAAAATCTTATGCGTCTGAATTTCCCCGGTAAAAGTTCAGTATTTTTTCTCTTCGCCTGCGTTCTGTTGGGCGGCATCAGCGCGCGCGCGGACCAATTGCATTTGAAAGGCGGACGTGTGCTGGAAGTCGAGGAAGTTTGGGAAGCCGGCGACGCCATCTGGTACCGCCAGGGAAAGATCATCGCCTCGTGCGCGAAAGCGGATGTCGTAAAGATCACGAAACCAAAGCCTGCGCCCTCATCATCGGAGACGGTGAACCCCGCGTCTCCGGCGGGACCGAAAGCCAAAATCACTTCGTTTGCCGACGAAGCGGGCAAGAGCGCAAATGACGCCGGCGCAACGCGTAAAGTCTCGCGCATCATTCTCAAAAGCGGGACTCAGATTGACGCTGACACCGTGTGGGAAGAAGCGGATCGGGTGAGTTACCGGCTCGGCAAGATGCATACTTTTATTGATCGTTCGGAAGTTGAGCGAGTGATCCGCGACGTGGCGATCAGCGAGCCGAAGACCGCCGCGTCGAGTTCGCCATTTCGTTATACGACCGGCCATCGCGGCCTCGACCAACTGATCATTTACAGCGCCGACAAATATAGCCTCGATCCGGTGTTGATCTACTTGGTAATGCGTGAAGAGTCCGGGTTCAACCATCGCGCCGTCTCGCGCGTCGGCGCGCGCGGCTTGATGCAGTTGATGCCGGGGACGGCGGCCAAACTCGGCGTGCGAAACATCCACGATCCGATCCAAAACGTAGACGCCGGAACGCGCTATTTGCGCACTCTGATCGAGATGTTCAACGGAGATGTTAATCTCGCTTTGGCGGCGTATAATGCCGGAGAAGGCGCCGTGCTCAAGTACGGACGCCGCATTCCGCCTTATCGGGAAACGATGAATTACGTCTGGCGGATCAACACGGCTTATCGTCGCGCTATGGCTGCTGATCAGCGCCGCGAGCGGTAGCGAGCGTGGCTCCCTCAATAGACCGACCAGGGAGCCACGCTCGCTACCGCTCGCGATACTGATTCAGCAAGCGCCCGCCGAGAAGCCTTTCAAATAAGGAGGAAATTTTATGAAGTATCTCGCCCCTCTTTGTCTCGTGATGATCCTCATGCTGGCCGGCGCGGCTAACGCGCAGAGCCGTCCCGACAACCATAAACGCGAAGTGTTGACCAACGAAGCGATCATCAACCTCACCAAAGCCGATTTCAAGGAGCGCACGATCATCACGTTGATCCGCACCTCCGAAACGGCTTTTGACATCTCAACGCCAAAACTCGTCGAACTGAAAAAGCGCGGCGTCAGTGAGCGCGTCATCGGCGAAATGGTCGAGCGCACCAATTACGGCATTGCCGCGCAGCGTTTCAACTCGTTGCGCGACGATGAGTTCTTCGCCAAAGATGACGACGCTTTCTTCAACGGCCCGATCTTTAAGGAATTGCCGACTGAAAAAGAGGCGAAGAAGAGGGAAGAAGAGGCGATGATCTTTGGCTCTCAGTCGGGGGCGAGCAGCAAGACCAAATCCCGCGGCTTGGGAGGTCCCAACGGCGAGCGCGAACGCAAGAGCGAAGTGATGGGATCGGCGTCGGTTAGAATCGTTCGCCCTTCGGGGGAACAAAGCAACGCCGAGCCGAAGCTGCAGCGCCCGGCCAAGCTGGACAATAAAGGCGTTCTCGAAATGATTCAAGCGGGGTTTTCCGAAGGCACGGTCATTCGCAAGATCGAATCCTCCCAGGTCGAGTTCGACCTTTCGCCGAAAGCCCTCAACGAACTACGCCAGAATCGCGCCAGCGAGCGCGTCATCACCGCGATGAAGACAGCGATGGATGAATCGAAGTGAAGGCAAAAGGCAAAAGGCAAAAGGCAAAAGGCAAAAATCCGTTGCTTCTCGTTTGCTTGGCTCTGATCGCGCTCCTGGGCGTAAAGACGTTTTTCCACGCGCAAGCGCCGAAAAGCGCGCAGGAAAAACCGGGACAGCAGGATCGCCAGCGCAAACCGGAGCCGGATAGCGGTGTGATCGCCATTGAAACTAACGAAGTGCTGCTGCCCGTGACCGTGCGCGATTCCGCCGGGCAATTCGTCCCCGACCTTAAAGCCGAAGATTTCACTATTTTTGAAGACGGCACGGCGCAACCGATCACTTCCTTCGCGCTCAAAAGGATGCCCGTCCACGTCGTGCTCTTGATTGACACCAGCAGCAGCGTGACGCGCGAACTCGAAGATTTCAAAAACGCCGCCTGGCGCTTCATCAGCCGGCTCGACGCGGATGACCAAATCTGCCTGATCCGTTTCGACGACGTGGTCGAATTGGTGCAGGATTGGACGGTCAGCCGCAACGCCCTGAAGCGCGCGCTCAACCGTTTACAGACCGGAATGTTCACGAAATTCAACGAAGCGCTTTACCTGGCCGCGCGCGAACAGCTAGGCAAAATCAAAGGGCGTAAAGCAATCATCGTTCTGACCGACGGCATTGACAGCGGGCGCGGCTCGGTTTCGCAGGAACGCGCCTTCCGCGCGCTGGTCGAAGAAGAAGCTCCGGTCTACGTCGTCAGCAAAACCCGCATTCAGGGACGCGCCGATCGTGAAGAACTGGCGTATTACCAGAAATCGTCGTCTTCGTCGATCAACCAGCTCCGCATTGATGGTTTGAAGTTGGCTTTGGCTCAGCTCGAAACGAGCGAGCGCCAACTGACTGGCATCGCCGAAGAAACAGGCGGGAGAATCTTCCTGCCGGAAAGCTTCGACAACCTGGACGACGCCTACCAGCAGGTCGCCGACGAGCTTCGCTCCCAGTACGTTATCTTTTACACTCCGACAAATTCCACGCGCGACGGCAGCTATCGCTCGGTTCGAGTCAAAGTCAAACAACTCGGCTATCACGCGACCACCCGCTTCGGTTACTATCAGAAATAAATGCGCAATCGCCTCAAAATTATCAAGCTGGTTGGTTTTATTTTCGTCGTGGCGGTGAGTATCGCCGGATTTCGTTACTTTCGGACAACCAACACATCGCTCACTACGGAGCAGATCACTCAAATGGCGAAAGGGACGGCGACCGAGGATCGTCAGGTTTGGCTGCGCCTGGCGCGCGCCGCGCTGGCGGCAGAGAATGCGCGCGCCATAGTCGCTCCCATAGAGCCTGTGAACAATCGTGGCGAGGCTTCGCGCGTGGAGTTGGGGTATCTGCTGTTTTTCGATCCGGTCCTGTCCGGCGATCAAACCACCTCGTGCGCTTCGTGCCACCATCCGGATTACGGGATGGCCGATGGAATGAAGAAGGGCATCGGGGCGGGCGGGCGCGGTTACGGCGCGCACCGCGCCGGCACAGGACGCGAATTGCAACGCAACACGCCGAGCCTTTTCAACGTCGCTTACAATCCGATCTTCTTCTGGGACGGGCGCGCAGGTTCGCTCGAAGAACAGGCGCTGGAGCCGATCTTCAGGGAAGATGAGTTGAATCAATCGAGCGCCGCTGAGCTGGTAAAGCGGTTGCGCTCGATTCCGAAATACCGCGAACTGTTCGCCAAAGCTTTCGGGTTCAACTCGCCGCAGGATGGGCGCGAGATCACGCTGCAAAACATCGCGCGCGCCATCGCCGCCTTCGAGCGCAAACTCAACATCACCGAAACCGCTTACGACCATTTCGTCAAAGGCCAGGATGATCGGCTTACGACCGAACAGTTGCGCGGGATGGTGGTGTTTTTCGGCCAGGGCCAGTGCGCCGCCTGCCACACCCCGCCGAATTTTCACGACGATGTTCTGTCTTCGATTGGCGTGCCCGTATCGCCTGAGAAAGGCGCGCCGCTCGATTCCGATCCGGGCTTCGGCGCAGTCATTCGCCGCCAGGACGGATTCGGAATGTTCAAAACTCCGGGCTTGCGCAACGTCTCGCGCACCGCGCCCTACATGCACAACGGCGCATTCAACACCCTCGAAGAAGTCGTGGAGTTTTACAACGACGGCGGAGGCCGCGGTCGCGGGCTGGAGGTTTACAGCCAGGACGTGAAGGTCGCCAAGCTTGATCTGACCGAGCAGCAGAAGAAAGACCTGGTGAGTTTTATGAAATCGCTCGACGACACCGCGCCTCCGCCTGTCGCGCCGGCGAGCGTACCCAGCGGGTTGCCAGTGGTTGGCAAATAAGCGTCGAACCTCTTCCGGCAATCCAACGAAGGCAAAAGCGAGGCGTGAAGAGCCCCAACCTTTTGCCGTTTGTTTTTCTGGGCTAGAATTCAACTCGGCGCAAGACAGCGCAAATCAAAATAAAAACAATGCCCGAATTCACCAAAGAGAAAGAGATATTTTTCGAGCATCTCAAGCGCGCCGGTTTCAAAAAGACCACGCAGCGAGAGTTGATACTCGAAGTCTTTCTCAAGACCGAAGGTCACCTCAGCGCGGAGGATTTGTACAACCTGGTCAAAGCCGAAGACCCGACGGTGGGCTTCACGACCGTTTATCGCACGCTCAAATTGCTGGCTGAATGTGGACTGGCGCGCGAAGAGCGATTGGGCGATGGACGCGCGCGTTACGAGCACCTTTACAATCATCAGCATCACGACCATTTGATCTGCACCGAGTGCGGCCGGTTGATCGAGTTTTACAGCGAGACCATCGAAAATAAGCAGGACGAGATCGCCGCGCAATACGACTTTCAGCCGACACGCCACAGTCTGCGCATCTGGGGCGTCTGCTCCGATTGCCAGGCGAAAGGCAAAGTCGCTGGGCGTTAAAGCTCCAAATTTCAAAATGATAGATGCGCAGCTCAAAGCTATCGCCACAGGTTCACCGTGAATGGGAAAAACTCACGACAGAGATGGTTGATCATGATCATTTGCTTCTGCGCTGGAGTGTTCAGCGGCTGCGCAGGCAATTCTTCAAAAGACGACAAGATCAGCTTCAGTGTGACTGATCCGCAACACGAGCGAGTCGGCGCGGAAGATTTTATGCCCGAGCAGGTGCGGGTCATTTTTAGTCGCAGTTGCCAATCGTGCCACGGCCCTGATGGGCGTGGCATTGCCGCCATCGCGCCCGGGTTGCATCGAGCCAGGCCTCGTGACGCGGCCGAGTGGGATAAATATTTGCGTAATTCGCGGGAAGCGCATCCGGTCGGCTATCCGCCGCCGTTATGGCTCGACGCGGATGAGATGAAAGCGATGGCCGCTTACCTCGATTCGCTGACTCAACGAAATAGATGAGCGCGCGGTTAAAAACTAATGAACGCAGAGCTTGAAAAACTGGTTGAACAAATCACCGATATGATCGTCGCGCGGCTCAGCGCCGAACGCGCCCACGACTTGAACGGCGCCGATTGCGCTGAGTGCAGCCCGCACTCAATCGCCTGCGCATTGCAGGCCGGGGCTTCGCGCATCGGTCTGTCGTGGGGACAGCAGGCTGCGGCCACCGCCGAGGTCGCAAAATACATTGACCACACCCTGCTCAAACCCGAAGCCACGCGCGAGGAGATCGAAAAGCTCTGCCAGGAAGCGCGCAATTTCAATTTCGCTTCCGTGTGTGTGAACCCGGCGTGGGTCAAAGAATGCGCGTTCGCCTTGCACGGCTCGCCAGTCAAAGTCTGCACGGTCATCGGATTTCCACTTGGCGCAAGCTTAGCGGACGTGAAGGCCTACGAAACGCGACGCGCAATTTTCGATGGCGCGACTGAGATTGATATGGTCATCAACATCGGCGCGTTGAAATCGGGCGACGACGCTCTGGTCAAACGCGACATCCACGCCGTAGTCGCCGCTGCGCACGAAGGCTGCGCCATCGTTAAGGTGATTATTGAAACGGTGTTGCTCACGGACGGAGAAAAAGTCCGCGCCTGTCTGCTGGCGAAAGAAGCTGGCGCCGATTTCGTCAAAACCTCAACCGGCTTCAGCCGTGGCGGGGCGACTGTCGCCGACATCGAATTGATGCGCCGGACCGTAGGGTCGGAAGTTGGAGTAAAGGCTGCAGGCGGCGTACGCGATTTGGCTTCTGCGCGGGAGATGATTGCGGCGGGCGCAACCCGCATTGGCGCTAGCGCAGGCATTAAGATTGTGCAGGAATCACAAGGCCTGAAAGTCGCCAGCACGGGGTCGGGCAGCTACTAACCCTACCAGGCTTTTCTCCAGCTCGTATGGGCAGAAAAAAGAGTTGAGATGAAGAAGATTGCGATCATCGGCGCTGGTAGTTGGGGTACGGCGCTGGCGCTCGTCGCAGCGCGCTCTGGCGCCCAGATCAAGCTCTGGGCGCACAGCGCCGAAGTCGCAGACATCTTGCGGCAGGAACGCGAGAACAGAATCTATCTGCCTGGATTTCCTTTGTCTGACGCAATCTCGCCGACAAACGATTTGGCGGAGAGCCTGGCTGAGGCCGAGATCGTTTTGACCGTTGTGCCATCGCACGTTTGCCGTGAGGTTTACACACAAATGCTCGGGCGTCTTCGGCCGCAGATGGTCTTCGTCAACGCGACCAAAGGCATCGAAATCGAGACCGGGATGCGGATGGAAGAAGTCATCCGCGATGTTTTGAAAGATCACTTCGAGCCGCGTTACGTTGTGCTGTCAGGACCGAGCTTCGCCCTGGAAGTTGCGCGCGACGAGCCGTGCGCGATTGTCGCCGCCGCGCACTCGGTTGAATGGGCGGCGGTGGTTCAGGAAACATTTTCGACCAATCGCTTCCGCGTCTATACGAACAACGACGTGACAGGCGTCGAGATCGGCGGCTCGATAAAAAACGTGATGGCGATTGCGACGGGCGCAGTCAATGGGCTTGGCTTGGGCTACAATAGCGCAGCCGCGCTCGTGACGCGGGGTCTGGCTGAGATGACGCGGCTGGCCGTGCGGCTCGGCGGGCGCGCCGAAACGTTGGCGGGATTGGCGGGGATGGGCGATCTGGTTCTGACCTGTTTCGGAAATCTCTCGCGCAATCGCCACGTCGGTTACGAATTGGGGCGCGGGCGCAAACTCGACGAGGTCATCGGCGAGATGCGCGAGGTCGCCGAGGGCGTGAAGACGGCCAGGGCGGCGCACAGTTTGGCTGGCAAGCTCGGCGTCGAGATGCCGATCACTGTGGGCGTTTACCAGATGCTTTACGAGGGCAAAAGCCCGCGTGAGTTGATGGTCGAACTTATGGAGCGACCGCTCAAACGCGAATGAAAAGGAGGGCTGTATGACTCATCGCTCCCTGATGATCGCCGCGATTTCGGCGATTGGATTGACAGCTTGGGCAGATTATTCATCCCGCGCCATCTCGGCGCAGGAGAAAGCTGGCCAGCCTGTTTCGGTGTATGTCGCCGCGCTCAAAGGTGAATGTGAGCCTGAGAGGCCCATCGCGATTACCTACGGACGAACGATGGTCATGCCACCCAATATGGCGCCATCCGATCCGTCAACCAGCGGCAAAACGATCTTGACGCGTTTTTTGGAAGACCCTATTTCCCAGCGTTTGGCCGAAGACGAATTCAGGAAGAATAAGGCGTTCCGTGTCGTTGATTCTCCGGCGCAGGCCGATTTCGTTTTTTGCCTTTGCAGCCAGTATCGCGAAATGAGAATCCCGCCGGAGATGCAGCGGCGTCTGAATATACCGACGACATTGCGGGTCGGGACACAAGCCGCGGTAGTTTCGGTAGAAAGGTACTTGAAAACTCCACAAGACCCGAAGGCGCTGACCGAAGCCGCTTTTTGGAAGAGCGACGGCCAGACCACCGAGCCGCCGGACCAGCAGAGCGGCAATGAGAATGAAAAAGACAAGAAGAAGCGCAAAGAGAAGAAAGATAGCAACGCGAATCCACCCGGAGGGTATGTTTCCGGAGCGATGGTGAATGGTCAGCCGGTGATGCTGCGGCCCGAGGCATTACCGTACGATCTGGTCAAACGCTTCATCAAACGCTGGCCGGCGCTTGCGGCGACCATCTCCGCGCAACCCAAACCGCAATCGGCTGTCGCCGTCAGTCCGAGTGAAACGTCGCGACCGAAACCGGCGCCTGACCCTTTGGCCCCGCCCGCGACCGACACTCCCCCGAAAACAGAAGCCGCGCCCACGGATTCTTCGGCGCTGCGCATCGAAACTGCGTTGGTTATTGTGCCCGTGATGGCGATGGACAAGGACGGCAAATACCTGCCGGGGTTGAAAGCCGAAGACTTTGAGGTATCCGAAGACGGCGTCAGGCAGGAGATTTCGGATTTCGGCAGCGCCGAAACTCCATTCCACGTCGCGTTGGTTTTGGATGTCTCCGGTAGCACCCGCTTCAAACTCGAAGATATTCAGGACGCCGCGATGTCGTTTGTTGATCAGTTGCGGCCACAAGACCGCGTGATGGTCATATCTTTCGATCACCAAGTGCGCGTCGAGGCTGAATTCACCAACGAGCGGGACAAGTTGATGCGCGCGATCCTGCGCACACGAACAGGCGGCGGCACGCGGTTGCAGGACGCGCTCGATCTTACGCTGACCGAGCGCCTCAGCAAGATTCAAGGCCGTAAGGCCATCGTTGTCTTTACCGACGGCGTGGATAATACGAGCTGGCTGGCGAGTTGGCAGGATGTGACAGCGCGGGTTGAAGAATCGGGCGTGATCATCTATCCGATACGTTACGATACGCTGCCCGATGTAGCCGCTCTGCCTCCGATGTCTCCCTTGCCGCCCAACGTTAATGTCGTGCGTGTGATTGGCCAAGATAAAGAGGAATATGAACGCGCGGTACGGAGTTTGAAAAATCTGGCGTCGGTGAGCGGCGGACGTTATTACGATGTCGCGACCATTGCGGACACCAACCAGGCGTTCGCCAACATCGCCGAGGAGTTGCGCCGTTACTATTGGCTCGGCTATTACCCGGTCAACACGGCGCGTGACGGGAGTTACCGCAAAATTCGTGTGGCCGCTGGAAAGCCGGAGGCCGTTCTTCGCGCGCGCCAGGGCTACCGCACTCCTGGAGGTGATGGAGCGGAGGCGGCTCGAACGCAAGCGCGCCCGGCGTTGAAAAACGGCAAGCCGTAAAGGCGAAGGGCAGACAATATAATCCGCCCGAATAATCCCGGAAAATCGGAGAGCGAGTAGAGTGTTTTGATGGCCGAGAAGACGCAGACTACCAAAATCATCACGACCAACCGCGATGCATACCACAACTATCACATCCTCGAGACCTACGAAGCGGGCATTCAATTGACTGGAACTGAAGTAAAATCGGCGCGCGCAGGCCGCGTCAATCTGAAGGACGCTTACGCCAAAATAGAAGGTGGCGAGTTGTGGCTTTTGAATGCGCACATCAGCCATTATTCGCATGGCAACCGCCAGAACCACGACCCCACGCGCGACCGCCGGTTGCTGATGCGCAAGCGCGAGATCCTCCGCCTGCAATCGAAGGTTCAGGAAAAGGGCTTGACGCTGGCGCCGACCAAGCTTTATTTCAAAGGTAATCTGATCAAATGCGAATTGGCCGTGGCCCGCGGCAAGAAGCTTTACGACAAACGTGAAACCGAGGCGCGCAAAACCCAGGAGCGTGAGGCGCGCGCGGCGATCAAGAACAAGGGGAGATATGAATAGTGGTTTGATGCTGATAATTTTAGTTTTGGTGCTGGCG
>Ga0187893_10014231_pt1 | contig 10893 bp, 8 predicted proteins | sample MA1701074metaG_FD_139574 | JGI IMG/M metagenome (GOLD analysis project Ga0187893, IMG submission 139574) | White microbial mat communities from a basaltic lava cave in the Kipuka Kanohina Cave System on the Island of Hawaii, USA - MA170107-4 metaG ...
TCTCACCTTTATCAGTAATTGAAAGTGCTTCGTCCAACTCAATTTGAGCTCCAAAACGTTCGGCTTGAGCTCGCATCGCATCAGACAGTTCTAAGCCGGCAACGCCTTTGGCGAAGCCTGGATAATTATCAATCCAGTCGGTTACTGCCGCCAACCCGCCGATAGCGCCCTTTTCAATCAAAACCGTGTCTATATCTTCGCGGCTTGAATATAACGCTGCCGATAGCGCCGCCGGCCCAGCCCCTATGATCACAAGGTCACGGACCTTGCTACTTTCCATTTACCATTTCACATTTCACAGTTATTTATCATTTTACATTTACCAAACGACTTAACAAAACTACGCTTAGGCTTTTATTTGGAGGCAGCGCAAGGAAAAAAAGATTTCTGATTAATAAATAATTCATGGATTCGCTTGGGTGCGATACAAGGAAAAGTCGAGCATCGGAGCGAGGTGTATTTTTCCATACTCCGAACGAGAGGCGGAGGTTTTGACAAAGTAGCGTGCCAAGAAAATCTATGAAACAGCTGGGGCGAGTTGGGCGAGATTATAGCCAACTACAACTTGCTTAGTATTATCAGCCTTGGTCACGACTGTTATGGGTACTGTTAGTGAACCGCTCATGCTCAGAGCTTCAGCTTGGTGTTCGGGGTGTTCTTCCAAATTTATGACCTGGTAGCGCAGTCCCTTGCTATCCAGAAATCGCTTGACCATCCCGCAGTACGAGCAGGTGTTGGTCGTATAAATAGTGATGTTAGTAGCCACGGCGCTTTATTCCTCCTTAGTTATTTTGTATGTTTGTTAGGTGCGACTGGAAGTTAGTGTAGCCTAGCGTGACAGACTTAGTCAATACCGCTACATATTGTGTTTTTGTCAGCATATCTCCGCTACTGGACGCTGATTAAGGTAATGTCAAAAACTAGCGCGGCATTAGCCGGGATGCCGGACCCGGCTGGCGGGGTGGAACCATAAGCCAGGTTTGCCGGGATGATTAAGCGTCGGGTGCCGCCGGGCTGCATACCGGGCACACCCTCGGTCCAGCCAGCTATAACTTGGCTCAGCGGAAAGGTAGCAGGTTGGCCGCCATCTAATGAACTTTCAAAGATTACACCGTCTTTAGCCAGTGCACCGGTGTAGTTAGCGGTAACCGTGGAGACGCTGGTTGCCTTTGGCCCGGAGCCTACTACCCCGTCAATACATTGCAGTTGAGATACTTTTTCAACCGGTGTGAAGTTGGGCAGTTTAGTTCCAGCTAGTGGCGTACTAGTTGTTTGTAGTTCGGTAATTTTTGTATCGGTGGTGCACTTCACGCTTGACTCTTCGCTCACTTTTTCCTCCTCCGGCGGATGGGTGGCTTCCCAGAAGCCCCAAACGCCAATGCCTAATCCGGTTCCTACGAATAATATTACTAGGGATAGCCAACCGGCCCGTTTAAGCTTAGATCCAACAGCCATTAATTTACCGTCCTTATTTTTTTATAAATTGGCATAGCGATTGTAACTAGCAGTATAGCTAGTGGAATAAGTGCCGGCTTACCGGCAAAACCCAATGCGACCGATAGTGACACAGATAGAGCTAGCCAGAGCAAGAAGGTGCGTCGTCGGATGCGTAGACGCAGATACTCCGCTCCCAAGTAGTAGTATGGAAAGACGGTTATTACTAGGAAGGTGCTGGACAGCAACCCGAATATCAGAGTGACTGTCAGCCCTTCCCAGAACGGGTTGGCCAGATATAGCGGTATAAGAGATACGATGGCCGTGAAACTAGTGGCGATTAGTGGCCTGAATCGCTCCTGAAGGGATATAGCTACCGACTCAATGGCTGTATGCCCCTCGCGCCGGGCTTGGTTAGCATAGTCGGTCAGCAGGATTGTGTTTTTAATACTCAGCCCCAGCAAGGCGAAGAAGCCTAGCATGGTGAAGAAGCTAAAGGCATTATCGGTTAGCCACAAGCCTCCGGTTATACCAAACAGACTGAATGGTATGGCCATGAAAATTAAAGCTGGTTGTAGCAGTGAGCGAAACTGCACGACCAACAGAATATAGATAGCAATCAGCAGGAGCGGGAAAGCAAACAGCATCGTATTGAAAGAGTCCTGGAAGTCGCCCTCGATACCCAAGTCTGTTTCTATGACTCCAGCCGCTAATCCATATTCAGCCAGCTTATCACTGTCGAATTCTTCGTTTACAGCGTCTTCAGCTAGAACGACTAGGGCCGAGGTATCTGTTCCGTCAAACTCAGCTGCCGTGACACTGATATAGGCTTTGGAGTCGCGGCGCATCAGCACGTCAGGGCTGGAAACGGTAACCGCTTTGAGATGAGCTTTAGAACCATCTAGCCTCTCCAGTTCAACATTATCTAGGAAATTCCTAAGATCAGCGGCCAAGGCAAATCCGGCTTCGCGGTTGTCAGTTTCGATACGAAGTGTAAAAGCCGCCGCTGGTGGCCCGACATCGATCAGGTTGAACTGGATAGTTGCACCCGAAAAATCAGCAAACGCTGCCTCCAGCTGATCCTCGAGTTGAGGCGCCGTTATCTCGCGATCCTTGAAGGAAATAAGATCCATGGTGATGGTCGCCATCTGGGTGGTTCCAGTGTTGTAGTAGCTAGCCTGTTTAAAGTTAGACCCGGTCTCTTCGGCTATAACCTGATTGGCTCGATCAGCGACCGCCTGGGCGCCAGCGATATCTAAACCAGGCTCAAAGACCAATTGAGCGCCCAGTAGATCACTATCCCGACTAGGAGCAAAGATATTGAATGGAACTTTTTGGAAGAAGGATCCCCCGGCGCCTATAAAGACTAGCCCAGCCAACACAGCGCTCAAGCCCAAGCCAAATTGACGCTTGCGGGAATGCTGCATCCAAAGGATCGGACGCGCCAAGGTCCTGGCAATGAATCTTTCCAGGTGGTGAGATAGCGATTCCTTTTTGTTGCCGATTCACAGCTGGTGAGGGCGCAAAATCACATAACGTGACAAGACCGGGATAAACGTCAAGGCCACGATCAAGCTCACAAACAGTGCGGCGATGACTGTTATTGGTATGGCGCGGATGAAACTGCCCAAAATTCCACCAACAAATAGAAGTGGTGCAAAGCCGATAGTCGCCGTCAAGGTGGCTGCCACCATCACCCGGGAGATTTTTCTAGATGATTTTTCAACGGCATCCCGAGCCTTTTTAACTTTGCGCCGCTGGGCGTCAATCGCCTCGACCATGATGATGGTGTCGTCGACTATTAAGCTAAGGCACAGGATCAGCGAGAACAGCGTTATGGTATTTAGTGAGTAGCCGATCGCGAAGAGTAGGCCCAAGGTGGCCATAATGACCATGATCATGGCGCTGACAGTGATGAAAGCCGCCCTAAAAGCGATCAGGATAGCACTGACCAGAAGTACTGCCAGCAAGCCCTCGGCTAGTGATCGCTGAAGGTCATCAACCTGCATAACAATAGAAGGGGCTAAGCTATAGCTGACCTTGGCTTCGTACCCATCAAAATCACCACTGTTGTTAAGCTCGTTAACGGCTTTGTTTACCTGCTCATCAAGCTCTAGTACGTCAAAGCCCTTAACGCCCTGGATGCCGATCTCTACCGATTCAACAAACTTTGTCTGCTCGCCGTCGCGAAAGCCGAAACGGTCGAAGGTTTTTTGGCTTATTTCCTCTTGGCCGGTAGCCGGATTAATCCCCTTGGCAAAGGGATCTATCAACTCCGATAGCCCAACATCAGGCGCCGATTGGCTATCGGCCAAAAATTTTGCTGCTTGTTTGCCTTTATCGGCCAAATCCGGAGTGCTGACATTCGTGCCGTCGGCATAAAAGGCGACCAGCATATCATCGCCTCGGTCATTGATTTCCGGGCTTAGGGGTTTGAATTCAGCGACGGTTTCGGCCGGCAGGACCCCGGCAGCTCTAACGGCTTTCTCTACCGCGGCGTTGCCAGCTGAAGAGTTAATGTCCTCCTCATATTGGATGATAATGGTATAAAAATTGTCACTCGACTGGGCGTCCACCATCGTGACACCATCAACTTTGCGTACAATATCACTGACCGGCCTCCCAACATCAGCATCGACTTTCGCGGCATCATCGACTAAATACGCACCATTTATAAAGCTATACGGTATCGAGACGTCAGGAAAACCTTCGCGCTTTAATAGCGTGGTGTAGCTAATGATGCCAAGGACAAAAATAAGTAGCCAAAGCCCGATCGCGAAGCGCGGGCGATCAAAAAAATATAGACTTATGCGGGCGAAGAGTGGCATGCGCGTGCCATCACCGCGCGCCGATCTTTTATGCCTTCTCAATGGCTAGCCCTCCGCTCCCAGCTAGTTTTCATCACTTGGTTTGCAGTTTATCATAAAACGGCACAGTGGCCGGTTAGATTCTTATGGCTTTTAGCCTGCTCCTAGCCGATTTGGCAATGTTATCGACTAAATCATTCACTTCTTTTGTGGTTAGTGTGCGAGCCGAATGCCATAGTTCGATACGCCACGTTGTTTGCTTATGTGTTGTAGCATTTTCCGGTTGATAAATATCTAAAGGCGTCGTGGAAAATCCATAGCCATGCTGCTCGCCAGCGCGGCCTAGAGCGTCATCCAAGAATTTCTCCAGCTGCCTATACGTCGTATCTTTGGGGGTTCGAAGGCATAAATCGTAGGTAAGTGATGGAAAGCGGTTGAGGGATTCATACCCGCCGCGAGTGCCTGATTTTTTGGCTAGAAGTTGTGAATCAAACTCTAGAGCAGCGGTAAATGCCGGCAACTTTAGTGCTTTGGCCAGGTTTCGATTTGGTTCACCAATGATTCCTACTAAATCTTTGCCAATTCTTACAATGGCTGCCCGGCTTGGCTCAAAAGCTTGCAAAGCAGGCTTCCACTCCGGCGGCACAATGGTCCTATGGTGGAACAAATCATAACTGGGCCTAGGTGCTCCCATTTGATCAAGTAGATAGTCACTATACCGCCGAGCCGTGAAATATGGGGCTCCCTGCCCGCCCACTGGCGTCCGCTGAGCCACAACCAGGCCTACACGCGATAGCTGAGCTGGTAATCTCTCGCTGTCATTAACGCCGCGCACATGGACGCTACCAAGTTCGTAAAGGACCGCGGAGTCGGTGCCTGATTTTATGTTAGGGTGGATCTTTTCAAGTAGGCTAGGTGTGAGGCTCAGCCGGTAGTATTGAAGATCGGGACTTAAGGCATTGCGGATATGAAAGGCTCTTGATTTGTCCTGACCGGCTCGGTCTAGCAGTGAGCCGTGGACAAAGCTATAGGTCAAGACCTCATTGCCACCAGCCCCGCTTAGTGAGTCTCTCAAGCCGTCCTTAAATGCCAGATACTCATTTTCAGCAGCCGCTTTAAGATCACGCATTGGCAGCTTTAGCTCCAGATGATCGTACCCATATAGCCGACCAACTTCTTCGACTATGTCTTCGGGCGAGTGCAGGTCAGTTCTCCAAAACGGTGAGCTGACACTGAGTTTGGTTTCGCTGGCTTGGGTCTCAACCTCCACGTTATTCAGGAGCTTGGTCATTTGGCTGGCTGATAGTTGTAGGCCCAGGCGGTTATTTACAAATTTAGTACCAACCGAGATTGTGGCTGGCCTAAGGATGCTGCCATGACTGTCCTGCAACGGGCTGGCTACTGAACCACCGGCTATACGTAGGATATCCTGTGTGGCCTTAGCTATAACTGCCGGGTTTTGCAACGGGCTAGGATTTTTGGTGAAGCGAATCGCTGCGTCCGTAAAAAGCCCGTAGGTCCTAGCCGATCGGCGCGTAGCGCCCACATCAAAGCTGGCACACTCTAAGACGATATTTTTAGTATCGCCATCCACGGCAGTCTCCAGCCCGCCCATAACACCACCAATTCCGACTACCCTGTCACCAGTAGCGATGACTACCGTGTCCTTATCAAGAGCAACTGGTTTCCCATCCAGCAATGTCAGTTCCTCGCCCGATTTGGCTAGCCGAACCGATAAAGCCACCGTGCCCTTGCTTGACAATCGATCCCAATCGTAGGCGTGCAGCGGCTGGCCAGTTTCATACATTACAAAATTAGTTAGATCCACTATGTTATTGATTGGCCTGATACCGACCCGCATCAAATAAGACTGTAGCCAGATCGGGCTTGGCCCGACCTTGACACCATCAACAGCCACCGCGCAGAAGCGTGGAACCAGCTTTGGCACCTCATTTTTGACCGATAGATCAAGCTTTTCGGAGCCGACAGCGGGTAAGTTTGGCTTTAAATACCAATCCGGCGACTTGAAGCTGTTGCCACTTATGCCGGCAATCTCGCGAGCAATGCCCAACATACCGAAAAGATCTGGGCGGTGCGTGAACATCTTATTTTCAATGTCGATGACATAGTCATCCAGTTTGTAGGCTTTTGCAAAGGCCGTGCCCGGGCTTATGTCTTCGTCAATATTGAGTAGTCCGGCGTGGTCATCACTAAAACCCAGCTCTTTAGGGCTAGCCAACATCCCGTGGCTTAGGACACCGCGGATATCTCGTGCTTCAAGTACAAGCGGTTCGCTGCCTAGAGTACTAGGGACAACTATCCCCGACGGCAGCCAAGCTGCCAACATTCCCGGTTCAACGTTTGGCGCTCCACAGACAATCTGTATAAAGCCATTTGTATCACGCGGGACTTTTTTGACCACCCCGCCATCGTCTATCAAACAAACCGTTAACTTGTCGCCATTGGGGTGATTTCCACAAGTTACGACTCTTACAACTACTACGCCGTCGTATCGCTTGCCGATATCAACTACTTCTTCGACAGCCCCTAGCTGAGCACCAATTTTTTCCACTAATTTAGGCAGCGGTAAGTCTATGTCAGTAAATTGCTTAGCCCAATTAACGCTAACCTTCATCCCGTCAGAAATCCAATCTACCACCGCCAAATTGGCAGATTTGATTGTTAATCAAATGCTTATTTCCTACGGGATTCATGAGAACTGCCTCAGGAACTTAAGGTTGCCCGAGTGAAAGTGCCGAATATCCTCGATGCCATACTTCATCATGACTAGCCGGTCGATACCGCCGCCCCACGCAAAACCGGTGTACTTTTCGGGGTCAATTTTGGCTTCAAGCAGAACGTTGGGGTGAATCATCCCACAACCCAGAAGCTCGATCCAGCCGGTGAAACTACAAACCGAGCAGCCCTTTTTATCACAAAATGGGCAACTCAAGGCAAACTCGAAGCTCGGTTCAGTAAAGGGGAAATAGAATGGCTGGGTTTTTACCTGTAGCTTTTGGCCATAGTATTCTTCTAAAAATGACTTAAGGGTGGCTATTAAGTGCCCGGCATTGATTCCTTCATCAACATAAACTCCTTCCAGTTGGTAAAAGGTGTGCTCATGGGTGGCGTCAACATCCTCATTTCTAAAGACTCGGCCGGGAATGACCACAGCGATAGCTTGGCCTTCTGCCAAATTTTTGCGGCCATTTTTCAAAACCCGGTTCTGCATAGTCGAGGTATGAGCCGGCGCTATTAATCCTTCATCCGTTACAAAAGTGTCGTAGTCGTCACGGGCTGGATGGTCTTCAGGAAAATTCAGGCTTTTGAACATATGGTAGTCATCGTCCAGCTCACGCGACTCTACGGCTGTAAAGCCCATTCGCCCATATATATCTAAGATCTTCTTTATTTCCGAACTCAGCGGGTGTTGGCTGGAATTTTCAGCTGGCAGCAGTTCAGGCAGCTTAGAATTAACATCCAAAGGAGCAGTGGCATCGATGGGTTTCAGTTTTACGCTTGGATTCTTTGATTCTCTTATCCAGCCTTCAATCTCGGCCTTTAGACTGTTTACGTCCTTGCCAAAGGCGGCTCGTTTCCCGCTCGGCATGGTCTTTAAACGGCTATAAAGAGCCGTTAGAGCCGGTGCCCTTCTTATGGCAGCTTTATCCTCCAGCTTTGCAAACTGAGCGTGCAGGCTTTTGGCGGCTTTTGCCACTTCCCCATTTTTATAAGCCATAACTTGCATCCAGTATAGCAACCTGGCCACCTCTCAGCCACTGACGCGCGCTGATATACTAAAAACACTATGGCAGAGGCTGATCCTCCGGACTTATTGACCCAGGCTGCAAAAGTCTTAAAACAAAACGACCGGGGCAAATGGACGATACCGGCTAGCAAGCTGTACCCGCACCAGTGGCTCTGGGACAGCTGCTTTATCGCGATTGGATTGCGGCATCTGGATATCGACCGGGCATGCACCGAGCTAACCAGCCTGCTTCGTGGCCAGTGGGCTAACGGGATGCTGCCTAACATCACCTTTTCTAGCGATCCGCTCTACCGCCAGGACCGCGAAATCTGGGCCAGCCGTGTCAATCCGTATTCACCCTCAGGTGTGGCTACCAGCGGTGTCACTCAGCCGCCAATGCTCGCCGAGGCAGTTGTAAAAATTGGCGAAAAGTTAAAATTGCCAGAGCGCCGCACCTGGTATAAGCAGATGTACCCCGCTCTAATTAATTTTCACGAATGGATTTACCGCGAGCGTAATCCTCATAAAGAGGGGCTGGCAATCCTGATCCATCCTTATGAATCCGGTTTGGACAATTCACCGCCATGGATAAGTGAAATGCGCAAACATAGTATGCCCAAGTGGGTCCGGCTGTTCGAAAAGTTGAGGCTCGACTTTATCGCCAATTTTTTCAGGCGGGATACCCAGCACATCCCGCCTGGACAGCGAATCAGTAACGTGGAAGCTCTGGCCTATTGGGCTGCACTCAGGCGCTTGAAGCGCAAAGCCTATAACTGGGAGGCGATTCTTAGCCGTTCGTTATTTGCCGTAGAAGATTTGGCTTTTAACTCCATTCTAATACGTGCCAACTCACACCTGGCTGTGATGGCTAAGGCCATTGGGGAGAAATTGCCCGCAGAGCTAGCTGCCAGTACAGCCATAACCGAAAACGCCTTAGAGCAGCTGTGGGACGAAGCGTCCGGCCAATACTACAGCCGTAGTTTTATCAGCCATAAGCTGATAGAAGAACCAACTGTCATGGCTTTGCTGCCTCTTTATGCGGGTAGCATCAACCAAGAGAGAGCAAAGCAGCTAGTGACGCTACTTAATAGTCCTAAGAAATTTGGATTGCGGTGGCCAGTGCCCAGCGTGCCTAAGGATGCTCCCTATTTTTCAGATTTAAAATATTGGCAAGGCCCAACCTGGATAAATATCAATTGGCTGATAGTTGATGGCTTGGAAAGATACGGTTTCGTCACTGAGGCCCAAATGCTGCGGGAGAAAACGCTCCAACTGCTCAGTCAATCCGGGATGAGTGAATATTTCAGTCCGCTGAGCGGCCAACCAGCCGGAGCCAGCAATTTTAGCTGGACTGCCGCCCTCGCCATCGACCTATTGAAAAGTTAGTAATTTTATTGTAAAATACTGCTGAGTCTAACCCGAGCGTGAGCTCGAGATATTGATTCGCAAACTGCGACGGAATAAAGGAGGGTCCAGTGGCAGAGGACATCGCCACTATCGAAGGTGTATCCGAGCACATCGTCCGCGAGATCCGGCTTCGAGCACGCCTCCTCGGTATCCCCGAAGAGGAGCTCGTCGGCCAGCTCTTAGACGAGTACTTCGACCGCCATCGAGACGAGCTATGTGCCGAGATCGAGCGGGTCGCATCGCTCGACAGGTCGCGCAAGGCAACACGCGTGCTCCGCGATCTGCTCAACCCCCATGGCCCCGCAACGCTTGCACGTCTCTACCCGTCGACCTAGCGGATTGCCCCGTGGATTAACCATCTGCGGGGCGATCCCTCACAACCAACTAGTCTTCATCTATAGATGGTTTATCAATCAGCATCGGCTCAACACCGGGTTTAGTGTCAGCGATTTTTACGATGTCTTTGTCGATTTTCCCTAGTTCTTTATAGGTTGTATTGTAGTGCCCAACGGTGGTACCAAGGGAATTTCCAAGCTTTATCATATAGCCATTATGGGCGATCAAGTGTTTGCTAAGCTGCTCGATATTTTTTCTTATCTTTTCAGTATCTTTTTGAATTTCTATGGAGCGCAGTCCCTGGACGATAGTCTGCAGCATGGCAGACAAGGTACTGGGACCAACAATCGTCACTTTCTTTTCAGCAGCAGCGTACTGTATCAGGTCTCGCCCAGACACGCCGCCAGTGCCAACCTTATTGGCCAGTAAATCATAGTAGATTCCCTCTGAAGGTATGAACATCAGCGCTTGATCAAGCGTGCCTTTGCCCGGTTTGATGTATTTAGCGGTTTCATCGATCCGTTTTTTTAAATCTTCTTTGAAGGCACGCTCCAGAGACGGTCGATCTTCAGTTTTCGCTTCAACCAGGCGATTATAGTTTTCTAAGGAGAATTTAGAATCAATCGGTAATAGCTTGTCATCCAGTAGGATGACAGCGTCAACGGTCACCCCATCACCAAGCCTATACTGGAGCTTGTAACTTCCCGGCGGCAACAGGTTTTTTAAAATCTGGTCCAGGTAGTACTCACCAAGCACTCCTCTTTGCTTAGGATTTTGCAGGACATTTTGAAGCGTTTTTAGCTCAGCCGCGACATCCCCCACGCTTTTATTAGTACGTTCAATCTCTGTGAGCTGTTTGGTAACATCTTGGATAGTTTTGATGCTTTGGGCGTGTTGAGCGGCCATTTGCTTATTGCTAGATCCGAGTTGTTCGGATAGTTGTTTCTGCAAGCCATCTTTAAGTAACCCCATCGACTTATTGAGCTCGGCCATATCAGCCTTAAGCAACATCGAGGCTTCGCCGCTGGTCTTAGGCCTTGTCAAAAACCACACCAAGGCTAACGCCAAGGCAACAACGACAACTCCAAGAATTATTACTGCCACCAGCATGGCTATATTGTACAGCTTGCTTAGGCCAGTCTCGTAACGGCGAACATGAAA
>Ga0187893_10014232_pt1 | contig 10890 bp, 7 predicted proteins | sample MA1701074metaG_FD_139574 | JGI IMG/M metagenome (GOLD analysis project Ga0187893, IMG submission 139574) | White microbial mat communities from a basaltic lava cave in the Kipuka Kanohina Cave System on the Island of Hawaii, USA - MA170107-4 metaG ...
AGTCGCGGTCCTTTCGTGTGTTTCGTGCGGGCGCATCCTGACACTGCAAACCCGGCCATCGCGCTCTGCACGCCCTTTATTTCCCGGGGGCATCGTCGCACGCCGTCGGCGTTACCTGGGCCTGGCCGCCAGGAGTTCGATCAGGCCGGTGAGGACTTCGTCGCGGTCGCGTCCGGAGAGGGCGATGGCGAGTTGGGCGGTGAGCAGGCCGTATTTGAGGCCGAGGTCGTAGCGGCGGCCCTGGAGTTCGCAGGCGAGATAACGTTCGCGTCCCGCCAGCCGGGCGAGGGCGGTGGAGAGTTGCACGCCGCCGTGTCCGCCGGCGCGAACGTCCGCGTCGAGCATTTCCATCACGAGCGGCGTGAGGACGTGCATGCCGAAGAAGCAGAGGTAGTGTCCCGCGCGCAGACCGGGGACGACGAGCTGCTGCTCGGCGACAGTGGGCGTGGGCTTTTCGAGGACGTGGGAAATCTCATAGAGGCCCTGCCGGGCCGGGACGAGGCGTCCGCTGACGGCGCCGTAGTAAGGGAGCTTGCTCTCGTGCGTCGCCTGGACGGCGGAGACGGCGCAGTGTTCCGCGGCGGCGATTTCGACGAGTTGCTGGGCGCATTGCCTGGGCTGCGCGCTGACGTAGAGGTGGTCGCCGACCAGCAGGAGCACGGGGTCGCGTCCGGCGAACTCGCGCGCGCACCAGACGGCGTGTCCGTAACCGAGCGGTTCGGGTTGCTCGACGAATTGAAGGCGCTTGGCGTGGCTGCCCGCGGCGGCCGTGTAGGCGGCTTGATCGCCCGGACAGACGACGACGGCGATTTGATCGGTGCCGGCCTGGAGCACTTCCTCTATGATGATGCGCAGCGCGGACTTCGCAACGCCGTCGCGGTCCACGACGGTCTGCAGGGGCAGTGTGCGCTGGTTCTTGCCGGCGGCGGTGATGATGGCTTTTTTGATGTCCACGGTGGAGTTGGGCCTTCAGGCGGTTGGGCCAGGAGCATGCTCGATCATGGACTCCAACGTCACTGTTCGCCCAGCACGCCGCGGAACGTCGCGGCCAGCGTCTGCGCCGTGATGGTCGCCTTGGACAACGTCGTCGTCGCTCCGGCGGCCCGCGCTTCGTTCACCATCTGATCCACGTAGGCGTTGGTGACGGCGATCACGGGGATGTCTCCTCCGCCCGGCAACGCGCGAAGTTTCTTGAGGAAGTTGATGCCGTTCAACCGCGGCATCATCAGGTCGAGCAACACCGCATCGGGCGCGACCTCCTCCATCTGTTCCAACCCGCTCTGCCCGTCTGTGGCGACGTGGACCTTGAAGCCCGCTTTCTCCAGGTTCTTTCGGTAAGTCAGCGCGGTGACGGCGTCGTCTTCGATAATGAGGACCTTCTTTTCCGCGCCGGAGCGTTGGGACGCTTGGACCGGACGCTGGCCGGCGCGGCTCTTGGCGCGTGCGGACTCCGCGATGGACGCCTTCAACGCCACGAGCACTTTCGCCACGTTGTCGCCGTGGCTGGTTTCGCCCATGAGTCCGATGCGCCAGACCTTGCCCTTGAGCGGGCCGAGACCAGCGCCAATCTCGATGTTGAAGTCCGTGAGAAGCGTCTTGCGTACCGTGGCTTCGTCCACGCCTTCGGGGACAGTGACTGCGTTGAGTTGCCAGAGGTGATGGCCTTCCTGCGAGGCGATGCCAAGGCCGAGTTCCTTGAGGCCGGCTTTGAGCGCGACGTGGTTCTGTTCGTGACGGCGCCAGCGTTCGTCCAATCCCTCCTCCAGCACAAGCCGCAGCGCCTCGTGGAACGCGTAGTTCATCGAGATGGGCGCGGTGTGATGATACGCGCGCTCCTGGCCCCAGTAGCTGGAGAGAAGGTTCACGTCGAGATACCAGCTTTGCGTCTTGGTCTTGCGCTGGGTTGCGACCTCCATCGCGTGGGCGCTGAACGAGACGGGCGCCAAGCCCGGCGGACAACTCAGGCATTTCTGCGTGCCGCTGTAAACCGCGTCGATGCCCCAGTCGTCGATGCGCACCGGACAACCGGCCAGGGAAGTCACGGTGTCGAGCACCATCAGCGCGCCGGCCTTGCGGGCCAGCTTGGAGATTTCTTCGACCGGCGTCAGCGCGCCGGTGCTCGTCTCGGCATGGACGATGGCGACGAGCTTGGGCCGCTTGCCCTTGAGCGCGTCGGCGATTTGCTTCGCTTCAATGATGCGGCCCCAAGGCGCTTCGACCTTCACGACTTTCGCGCCGCAACGCTCCGCGACGTCCACCATGCGCGTGCCGAAGACGCCGTTGACGCCGATGACCACTTCGTCGCCCGGCTCGATGAGGTTCACGAAACAAAACTCCATTCCCGCGCTGCCGGTGCCGCTGACGGGGAAAGTCATGTCGTTCTTCGTGAGGAAGACCTGGCGGAGCATCACCTTGATTTCGTCCATCATCTTCACGAACGTCGGATCGAGATGGCCGACCAGCGGTTGCGACATCGCTTTGAGGACGGACGGCGCGACGTTGCTGGGTCCCGGACCCATGAGGAGGCGCGGCGGCGGAGTGAACGCGGGATACGTTGTCATGGGCGCAGCGTAGGGAGCCGGAAGTGAAACGTAAAACGTAAAACGTAACCGCGGGCCGGCGCGTGTGGGCCATCCGCTGCCGTCCCTCCAATTTTACGTTTCACGCATTACGTTTTGCGTTTCACTCCTCGCGTGACCGCCACGCACGACATCATCATCGCCGGACTCGGCGCGATGGGCAGCGCCGCGGCGTTTCATCTGGCCCGCCGCGGCGTGCGAGTGCTGGGGCTGGACCGTTTCACGCCGCCGCACACCCTCGGCTCCTCGCATGGGCAGACGCGCATCATCCGCGAAGCCTACTTCGAGCATCCCGTCTATGTGCCGATGGTGCAGCGCGCGTACGAGCTTTGGCGCGAATTGGAAAAAGCCTCCGGCGCCGCGCTCCTGCGCGAAACCGGCGGCCTCATGCTTGGCCTGCCGGACAGCACGGTGGTGCGCGGCACGCTGGAGAGCGTGCGACAACACGGCTTGCGCCACGAAGTCCTCACTGCGCCCGAAGTGCGCCGGCGTTTCCCCGCGCTGCGCCCGACGGACGGGATGATCGCCGTGTGGGAACCGCGCGCGGGCATTCTTGCGCCCGAACAATGCATCGCCGCGCACTTGCGCCTGGCGCGCGACCACGGCGCGGAGCTGCATTTTGACGAACCTGTTCTCCGCTGGGAGGCTGACGCCGACTCCGTCCGCGTCTTCACCGCTCAAGGCGAACACACCGCCCGCCGTCTCGTCCTCACCGCTGGCGCATGGATTCAATCGTTGCTCTGCGATACGCTCCGTGTGTTCCAAGTCGAACGCCAGACACTCTTCTGGTTCGAGCCGCGCGGCAATCCGGCGGAGTTTGCGCCGTCACGCTGTCCCATTCACCTCTGGCAATTCGATGGACGCCGCTTCTTTTACGGCTTCCCCGATCTCGGCGAAGGCGTGAAAGTCGCCTTCCATCACGACGGCGTGACGACCACGCCCGACACGGTCCACCGCGAGGTGACCGAGGAGGAAATCGACTCGATGCGGGAAGTGGTGCAGCGCTTTGTGCCCGGGGCGAACGGCCCGCTTCGTTCCTCCACCGTCTGCCTGTACACCAACACGCCCGACGAACATTTCTGGATCGATTCGCTTCCCGGCTGCCCGCAGGTTCTGGTGGCCAGCCCGTGTTCCGGACACGGCTTCAAGTTCTCCGCCGTCATTGGCGAAGTGCTGGCCGACCTCGCCTTGAACGCGCCGCCCAAGTTCGACCTCAGTCTCTTCAAGCAGCGCTTCACTCCGGCGTTCAGCCGCGAATGAGCGCATCGGTTCCAACAAATCCATCGGTCAACGCCTTGCGCTCGCGCAGGCAAGATTTCTTGAAAGATCGGACTGTTTGTTCCGTATGATTGAATGAGGGCGGTGTTGGGAAATCGCTCACTGGAACAATGAAAGCGGAGGTCGTTATGACGCTGGGCAGCATTTTGGAATCGGTGGCGGGCGGATTGGTTGTTGTGCTGGCGTTTGTGGGCCGCCCCGTGGCGGCCAGCACGGTTGCATTGGCGGACACGCGCCTGTCGGGCATCGCCTGCGGGCGCGGCCAATTCGTGGCGGTCGGACCTGAAGGCGCTTTGCTCACGTCGAGCAATGGCCTGGAATGGACGCGCCGGAGCACGCCCACGCAGGCGCATCTCCGAAGCGTGACGTTTGGCGACGGCCTGTTCGTCGCTGTGGGCTGCAACGGAACGGTGCTCACATCGAAGGACACCGCGTCCTGGACTCCTCAACGGACGGCAACCTCGAACGCGCTGCGGCAAGTCACTCACGGCCGGGGACAATTCATCGCTGTGGGCGACGGCGGCGTGATCCTCAGTTCGATGGAGGGAAGCCATTGGCGACGGCTGGACTCCGTGACGACGAATTCCATTCGCGGCGTGACGTATGGCAGCGGCCTATTCGTCGCGGTCGGCGCAGATGGAATGATCGTGACTTCACCGGGCGGAAACAAGCGTTGGTCCGCGCGGCACTCCGGCACCGAAGCGTGCCTGCGCGGCGTCGCATACGGAAACGGGACGTTCGTCGCAGTCAGTCCTAGCAGGACAGTGTTGACCTCTGCGGACGGGCTTCGTTGGAGCCGGCCTGCCCGCGCGTGCGACGCTTATCTCTATTCAGTCGCATTCACGGGCAGCGCGTTCGTGGCGGTTGGCAGCGGGGGCGCTGTGCTGCGCTCGCAGGACGGCGGACGATGGCAGCTCCTCCCGTCCGCTGGCTCGTCGAACCTTTCGGGGATCGCCGGAACGAGCGACAACCTCGTCGCCGTCGGCGCAGCCGGCGTTGTCCGGCTTGTGGCCCTGGACGCGGACGCGACCACGTTGTCGTTCGCGCCTCTGGATCAGAGTTTCACGGGCGGGCGAAAATAGGCCGCAACTTCCTGCTCCCGGAATTTCTTCTCGGATAAGAAGATCGCGGGCTTTGGCTTGGGAAACACCTGTGTGTCAGCCAAAGCCCGCTTCTTTTTTACTCCATAGCCTCGCCTCCGGTGCGGACGTCGCGGCAGAAAAGCATTGAAGGAAAGGCTTTGGGGGCTAGTCTATTCCAGAGCAAACCACGGCGCGGCAAGCAATTCGCACGCGCCTGACCCGGACAAACTTCATCAACGGCAATGGCGATTCTCAACTGGTCACGGCTTCTCGCGGCAGGCGGCGCACTCGCGTTTGCGGGAGCAACGGCGTTCGCTGCTTCCTCCCCGGCGAAGAAGCAAGCTGCGTCGGCGCGCGCGACAGCCGATAAGCCCATCGACTTCATCCGCGACATCCGGCCGATCCTGTCGGACAACTGCTTCGCCTGTCACGGGCCGGACGACAAGCAGCGCAAGTCGAAGCTGCGCCTCGACATCCGCGAGGAAGCGCTTAAGCCGGCGAAGTCGGGCGATCTGCCGATTGTTCCGGGCGACGTGGCAAAGAGCCATCTGATCGAACGCATTACGTCCCGCGACCCGGACGAAGTGATGCCGCCGCCGAAGACGAAGAAGACGCTGACGGCGCAGCAGAAGGATTTGTTGAAGCGGTGGATTGCCAGCGGCGCGGATTACAAGGGGCATTGGGCGTTTGTGAAGCCGGAGAGGCCGGCTGTGCCGGAAGTTCAAAGCTCAAAGTTCAAAGTTCAAAATCCGATTGATGCGTTCGTGCTGGCGCCGTTGGAGAAGGAGAAGCTCAAGCCTTCCGCCGAGGCGGACAAGGTGACGTTGATTCGCCGCGTGACGCTGGATTTGACCGGTCTTCCGCCGACGCCGGCCGAGGTGGACGAATTCGTCGCCGACAAGAGCGCGGACGCTTACGAAAAGGTCGTGAGCCGCCTGCTGAAGTCGCCGCGCTACGGCGAGCACATGGCGCGTTACTGGCTGGACGCGGCGCGCTACGCGGATTCGCACGGGTTTCACATCGATTCGGAGCGCAGCTTGTGGAAATACCGCGACTGGGTGGTGGACGCGTTCAACAAGAACATGCCGTACGACCAGTTCACCATCGAGCAGCTTGCCGGCGACCTGCTGCCGGAGCCGACAATGGACCAGAAGATCGCCAGCGGCTACGTGCGTTGCAACATGAGCACGGGCGAGGGCGGCGCCATCGAGGAGGAGTATCGCGCCAAGTACGCCTTTGACCGCTTGGAAACGACGGCGACGATTTGGATGGGCCTGACGCTGACGTGCGCGCGGTGTCACACGCACAAGTACGACCCGATCCAGCACAAGGAGTATTACGGGCTGTATTCGTTCTTCAACAATTTGAACGAGCCGATCATGGACGGGAACAAGCCGAATCCCGACCCGTTCCTCCGCGTGCCGACCCCGGAGCAAACGAAGCGGCAGGCGGAGTTGAAGAAGCTGATCGAGTCGGGGCAGGCGAAGCTCGACGCGCCGATGCCGGAACTGGACAAGGCGCAGATCGAATGGCAGGCGCGATGGAACGAGAAGCTGAGCGAAGGCTGGTCCACGCTCGCCGCCGCAAGCGCGAAGAGCACGCTGACGAACGGCGGTGCAACGTTGCGCGTGCTGGAGGACAAGACGTTGCTGGCGGAAGGCGAGAACCCGGAGTCCGACACGTATCAGCTCAAGCTGAAGATGGAGCCGGGCAGTCTGGCGGCGATTCGGCTGGAAACGTTGCCGCACGAGTCGTTGCCGAAGAAGGGCGCGTCGCGCGCAGAGGACGGGCGCTTCCGTTTGTCCGAGTTCGAAGCGGAACTGGTCGCAAACGTCACGGACACGAATTCAAAGCCGAAGAAGCTGAGGTTCACCCAAACCGTGGCGGACGCGACCGAAGGCGGCTTCGAGATCGCGAAGGCGACCGACGGCAAGGCGGACACCGGCTGGGGCGTGGGGGCGGGCGCCATCGGCGAGCCGCACGTCGCGTTGTTCGCGCTGGGCGAGCCGATGAAGGTGACGACGAATTCCGAGTTGACCGTCACACTGCGGTTCGACGCGTCGAAGTCGAAGCGCGCCATCGGACACTTCCGCATCGCCGCCGCGCAGAACGATGCGCTGGTGCAGTTGCTCAATCCGCCGAAGCTCGACCCGTGGCAGGTCGTTGGGCCGTTCAAGACGGAGAATCTTCACCAGGGCTTCACGAACGTCTTCGAGCCGGAGAAGGAAGTGGACTTGAAGAAGGCTTACGCGGGCGTGCGCGATGAAATCAAATGGAACGCCAAGGCGGACTTCGAAGACGGCAAGGCGAATCTGCTCGTGCAGGACCTGCACGGCATTCACGGCGCGTATTTTCTCCATCGCACGCTCACCGTGCCGGCGGCGCGAAAGCTGGAGCTGGCGATCCGCGCCGATGACGCGCTCAAGCTGTGGGTGAACGGCAAGCTGGTGGCCGAGCGCGCCGAAGACAAACCGGGCGCGGGGATGTTGCGCGCGACCGTGGATTTGAAGAAGGGCGAGAACAAGTTTCTGCTCAAGGTGGTGACAGTGCAGGGCGGGGCCTATTTTACGTTCGACCCGAAGCTCGGCGATTCGGAGAGCGTGCCGGCGGACATGGCGGCGATTCTGGCGACGGCGAAGACACTTTCAGGCCCGCAACAGACCAAGGTAAGGAACTTCTACCGGCGCGAACACTCGGAGGACTTCAAGAAGGCTTACGACGACGTCGAGAAACAGCGCGAGGAGGAAGCGGCCATCGACAAGGCGATTCCCGTGACGATGGTCGCGAAGGAAGCGGACAAGATGCGCGAGACGTTCATGCTCGAACGCGGCGAGTACGACAAGAAGGGCGACAAAGTGGAGCCGGGCGTGCCGGGGATTCTCCCGCCGTTGCCGCCGGGCGCGCCGACGAACCGGCTGGGGCTGGCGCTTTGGCTGAATTCGCCGGAGCATCCACTGACCGCGCGCGTCACGGTGAATCGCTTCTGGCAGCAGTATTTCGGCGTCGGCTTGGTGAAGACGCCGGAGGACTTCGGCGTGCAGGGCGAAGTGCCGTCGCATCCGGAGTTGCTCGACTGGCTGGCGACGGAGTTCATCCGCAGCGGCTGGGACGTGAAGCGGTTGCAACGGCTCATCGTGACGAGCGCGACGTACCGGCAGTCGTCGAAGGCGTCGCCGGAATTGCGCGTGCGCGATCCGGAGAGCCGCCTGCTCGCGCGCGGACCGCGCTTCCGCGTCGATGGCGAAGTGTTGCGCGACACGGCGCTGTTCGTGGGCGGCCTGCTCATCGAGAAACGCGGCGGCAAGGCCGTGAAGCCGTACGAACCCGGCGGCCTGTGGGAAGCAGTGTCGTTCAACAACGCGCAGAAATACGTCCAAGACAAAGGCGAAGGGAACTACCGCCGCAGCCTCTACACGTATTGGAAGCGCCAGAGTCCGCCGCCAAACATGCTCATCTTCGACGCGCCGACGCGGGAGTACTGCGTCGTGCGCCGGCCGCGCACGAACACGCCATTGCAGGCGCTGGCGTTGCTGAACGACCCGCAATTCGTCGAGGCTTCCCGCGGATTCGCCGACCGCATCCTGCGTGAAGGCGGCAGGACGACGGAGAGCCGCCTGACCTTCGCCTTCCGCCAAGCGACCGGACGCTCGCCCGCCGCCGACGAGATGAAGGTGCTCGAAGACATTCTGAAAAAGGAACTCGCCGACTTCCGCAATGACGCGGAGTCCGCGAAGAAACTTCTGAACGTCGGGAACTTCAAGGCGGCCGGCGGTCTCGACCAAAGCGAACTGGCCGCGTGGACCACGGTGGCGAGCATGATTTTGAATTTGGATGAAACGGTGACGAAGGGCTGAACAAAAACCATGAATCCGCTTCTCGAACGACAACGCCTCCTCACCCGCCGCCATTTCTTCGGCCGCATGGCCGCGGGCATCGGCACGGCGGCGCTGGGATCGATGTTGAACCCGCGTCTGTTTGCCGGCGATGACAGCGGCGCGGCGATCCTTAGCAAGCCGCATTTCACGCCGAAGGCCAGGCGCATCATCTACCTCTTCATGGCGGGCGGGCCGTCGCAGCTTGACCTCTACGATCACAAGCCGGGCATGGACAAGCTGCACGACCAGGACTTGCCGGATTCGATCCGCATGGGCCAGCGGCTCACAGGAATGACTTCAGGGCAGAAGCGGTTTGCAGTCGTGAAGTCGCTGTTCAAGTTCAGCCAGCACGGCAAATGCGGGACGTGGTTCAGCGAACTGATCCCGCACATCGCCTCCATCGCGGACGACATTTGCGTCATCAAGACGGTGAACACCGAGGCGATCAACCACGACCCGGCGATCACTTACATCCAGACCGGCTTCCAACAGCCGGGCCGGCCGTGCGTCGGCTCGTGGCTGCACTACGGCCTGGGCACCGAGAACCAGAACCTCCCGTCGTTCATCGTGATGATCAGCAACGGCAAGGAGAGCGACCAACCGCTTTACACGCGGCTGTGGGGTTCGGGCTTTCTGCCGAGCGAATATCAGGGGGTGCAGTTTCGCGGCACGGGAGATCCCGTGCTGTTTCTGTCGAACCCGCCGGGCATCGACGCGCAGACGCGCCGCCGGATGCTCGACGGCATGGCCAAGTTGAATCGCAAACAGTACGACGCCTTCGCCGATCCGGAGATCAACACGCGCATCTCGCAGTATGAGATGGCTTACCGGATGCAGACTTCGGTGCCGGAACTGACGAATGTTTCAAAGGAATCGGAAGCGACGCTGAAAATGTACGGCCCCGACGTGAAGAAGCCCGGCACGTTCGCCTACAACTGCCTGCTCGCCCGCCGCATGGCCGAACGCGGCGTGCGGTTCATCCAGCTTTATCATCGCGGGTGGGACCAGCACAACACGCTGCCCAAGCGCATTCGCGAGCAGTGCAAGGACACCGACCAGCCGAGCGCGGCGCTCGTGCGCGATCTCAAGGCGCGCGGCCTGCTCGACGACACGCTCGTCGTGTGGGGCGGCGAGTTTGGCCGCACGGTTTATTCGCAGGGGAAAATCGAGAAGGAGAGCTACGGCCGCGATCATCACGGCCGGAACTTCTGCATCTGGATGGCCGGCGGCGGCATCAAAGGCGGCATGAGCTACGGCGAGACCGACGATTACTCCTACAACGTGGTCAAGGACTCCGTCCACATTCACGACCAGAACGCGACCATCCTGCACTGCCTCGGCATCGACCATGAGAAGCTGACGTTCCGCTTCCAGGGCCGCGATTACCGGCTGACGGACATTCACGGGGAAGTGGTGAAGGGGATTCTCGCGTAGCTGGCGGCTCGCAACCAGGGCGCGGGAAGTTCACCGCCAGGGACGCGCGCTCTCCCAAATAGCACTTGCGCCGCTTCTTCTTGCTTGGTTGAGTAGTTCTCCGGTCGCGCGTGTGGTGGAATTGGCAGACACGCTACTTTGAGGTGGTAGTGGCGAAAGCCGTGCAGGTTCAAGTCCTGCCACGCGCACCAAACTGATTTCCTTCCATGAAAACACTTGCCTGCCTCGCCGCGCTGGCGCTCATGCTGACCGCCGGTTGCGTGCGGCGCTACAAGCTGACGCTGGACAGCCAGCAGGTCACCACCTCGCACGGCAAGCCCAAGGTGGACAAGAAGCGCGGCGTGGTGACATTCAAGGACGCTGCGGGCACGAACCGGGTCGTGCCCATTTTCACGGTCAAGGGCATCGAGCCGCTTTAAGCCGTGCGCCGAGGCACTTTCCCGCCGTGACCTTCGGCGAGGAATTTCTCCACGTATTTGCCGAGAAGGTCCGCTTCCAGATTCACCGCGTCGCCGACTTGCCTTTCGCGTAGCACTGTCACCTCCAAAGTGTGCGGAATGATCCAGACGCGAAACGATTTCTTCGTCACGCCGGCGACGGTGAGGCTGATGCCATCGACGGCGATGGAGCCTTTGAAGACGA
>Ga0187893_10014234_pt1 | contig 10889 bp, 22 predicted proteins | sample MA1701074metaG_FD_139574 | JGI IMG/M metagenome (GOLD analysis project Ga0187893, IMG submission 139574) | White microbial mat communities from a basaltic lava cave in the Kipuka Kanohina Cave System on the Island of Hawaii, USA - MA170107-4 metaG ...
CCGCCCTCATTGCTATCCTTTTGATAGCGCCGGATGCCAGCGCCGCGCAGGCTGTAGCCACGTCAGGTCAGTGCAGCACGCGATTTAATTTTCTATACATCGTATCTATCATCAAACGCGCATGGAATTCCCTTCATCGGCTGCGAATTTCTTTCTTCCCTAAACTCTGGCGTTTTGTCCATCAGGGATTACACGATGTTTCGCGCACCGCGCCAGTTGCCGCCTCTTGATCTGATGCTGCAAGACCTCGGCGCGCCGGCCGCCGACACCGCGCGCTATCTCGATGTGTCGCTTCGCACGCTGCGCGGCTGGAAGGCCCGCCAGCAGGCGCCCAGGCCCGCGATGCTCGCGCTTTTTTGGGAAAGCTCATGGGGGGCTTCGCTGGTGGCGTCCACGGCCCACAATGGCGCGATTTACGCCCGTGGCCTGGCCGATTCCCTGGCGCGCGAAAATGCGGCCCTCAGGGCGCGCATTGCCAGGCTCGAAGCCCTCGGCGACTTCGGCGCGGCGAACTCGCCAATGATGGCGCCATCAATGGCAATCGCAGCCACGAGTGTTCTTGTTGATGTAGTCGCGCACGGCCGGCAGGCGTGACAGCACGAAGGCCGCCAGCAGCGCGCCGCCGATGATGATCAGGGCTTCGCGCACGAACTCGGGCGCGGTCGGAATCACTTTCATCGTTCCTCGATCCGCTTTTCAAGAATGCTGATTCTCACCAGGGCTTCCCTCAGGTCGGCTCGAATCGCCGCATAGACGCCGGCCGCCGTCGCGAGCTGGCCCAGCACAAACAGCATCAAATTTTCTGTCATCGCCACCACTGCCACCAGCGCCACCACATGGCCCAGGCTATCGGGCTCATGACTTGCCCTCTGGCATCAGCACGGCCGCCAGGCCGGCTACGCCGCCGATCGCCTGGCCCAGCAGCTCGATGCTGCCAGGGGGGAGGCCCACCAGCACGCCCAGTACCGACAGGCCGGCCAGGGTCGAAGGCTCGCGCAGTCGCGCCAGGATGAATTTCAGTTTTTTCATGGTGGTTTCTCAGGGGTTGGGGTAAATGCCGAAGGCCGCCATATCGCTGCGCCTCGGGTCGCTGGCCGCGAACACGCGCCGCGCGTCATTGGCCTGCGCATCGCTCAGCGCCGTGCTGGCGTAGCTGCCGCCAGCGCTCGATCCGGTCAGGCCGCGCCACGATCCGGCGAGAAAGTCTCCTGCTGGACAGGAAAAGGAAGCTTCCCAGAAGCGGCCCGCATCGAGGTCGCGCTGGCATTGGCTCTTGTCCGTCTCCGGGATCCCCACCAGCTTGCCGGCGCCCACCACAGCGCCGCTTGCCAGGTCGCCCGCCGTCTCCGCCGCCTTGCGGCCCGCGTAGGTGCCCCAGGATTCACCCGGCTTCTTGTCTGCTTGCGCCTGGCGCATGATCCACCACAGCGCCGCGCCGACCAGGCTGGCGCCGATCAGGTAAAGCCTGGCCGTCTTCATGCGACGCCCCCGGCCTGCTCAAACCGCGCCTGCACCCATGCGAGCGACCTCTCAGGCTGGTCATAGCCGGCGCCCGGCAGGCTGGCCCAGGTGCGGCGCGCCGCGCGCACTGCGCTGGCGAAGTCGCCGGCCTGAAGGTAGTCGGCCGCGCCGCATTCGCGCAGCAGCTCGGCCCCGGCCGCATCCTGGCTCGATGCCGCGAAGTCGCGCAGGTTCAACTTGGTTTTGAGGCGCGCCCAGGTCGTGCGCGTGATCTGGTATTTGCCGGCGGCCGTGCTCACGCAACCCGGCCCATAGCCGGCTGCCCTGCACTGCGCATCCGGCAATTTCTCGCCGCGCCACTCGCCCGTGACGGCCGGATGGTCGCTCAGGTCGCGGATCACATGGCGATAGGCGTAGCACACCCTGTAGGGGTCGGCCTGATTCGCCGTGCCCTCCGCATGCGCGATGGCCTGCAGCATCGCCGCGAGCTGTGACTGCAGGCCCGGTCGGGTTGCCGGTGTGTCGTTCTGGTCAAACATGGTCAGCCATCCCTCTGCCGTGCTCTGCTCGTCGTTTTTGCTGCGCCCATAGGCCCAGGCGACACCGCCTGCCGCCAGCAGCAGCGCGCCCAGGATCACGGCCGGTTTGTTCATGCATCGGGCGATTCGCGGTCGGTCATCGCGCACCCGATGCGCTGCGCGATCTCGTTCACAACTTCGCGGCTCAGGTCGCCGGCAATGGCCGGCAGGCCGGCGCGCAGCTCGGCCAGGGTCACGGCCGCCTTGCCAGGGTTGGCCTGCAGCCAGGCTTGAACGGCCGCCTTGTGCTGCGCGGCCTTGCTGGCCGTTGCATCCCCCGCGTAGGGGTTCACGATCTTGAAGGCCATCAGATTGTTTCCTCAATGCAGTCGAACATCACGCCCAGGTCGGCATTCACGGTCGTGTGATATGCAGACAGGCCATAGCCCGGAGTCACGATAATTGGCTCGGCAAACTCGTGGTCGAACGGGTTGTTCGCCACCATCGACATCGCAAACTTGTTGGCGAAAAGTGTGGTGGCGTTCGTGGTTACGCGCGGTTCGGCAACCGGTGCCGCGCCGCCGCTGAGCTTCGAGGTCTTTGTGGTCAGCAGGGTTGCCAATGCTGTGCCGTAGAAGGCCAGCGCCAGGGTGCCATTGACAAGTGTGCGCGAGGTTATTGATTTCACAATCACGCGCTTCCCGCTTCCGACCGGATTCCATAGCTGGACATGCGTGTATTGGCCCGAAACGGCCAATTGGCCGGCGTCGATGATACAGGCTCTGTTGGCGAGCGTCTGAGCCTTGCCGCCATCGATCACAGACACTTCACCCGCTACTCGTCGCGTACCCGCGCTGCCGTCGCCGACGAAGAAGCGTACATCCTGAGCGTTCGCGCTCGTGATCTGCACGACTTCAAAGGCCCCCGGCGCATTGAAGTAGCTGGCCTCTGCTTGATTGATGTTGGAGCGCTGCGCGCCTTGCTTGTCGGTCAACACCACGTCAATCGGATAGGCCGCCTGCAGCAGCTCGAAATAGGCGCCGTTGATCAAAAACTGCTTTGTTTCATTGGCGCCGAAAGTCGCCTTGATCACTTCAATCATTTTGTTTTCCCCATCAGCACGGCCGCGACCATGGCGGCCGCCGCCATCAGGCCCCACTTGAGGCTGTCACTGTTTTTGTTTTCCGTGGGCATGTAGGCCTTGACGGCCGTTTCCGCCAGTTGATTTCCGGTGCGCGCAAAGTCCTTCGCGGCATCGAGCGTCGCCGTTGATTGATCTATCAGCTTGTCGATCAGCGCGGCGCCATGGCTCACGGTTGAATCCCAGCTCGCGCGATTGGCCGCCGTGCTGGTCGCGGTCAGGTCCACGATCGCATCCTGCGAGCGTCGCACCATGTCGGCCCCCGCATTCGCCAGCGCCTTCACCGCGTCGCCCTGCATCGCGGCCGTCTCAACGCCCGCATTCGCCAGCGCCTTCACCGCGTCGCCCTGCATCGCGGCCATCTTGCTCAACACCGCCGCGTCGGCCCGCTGGCTGTAGTCGTTGACCGTTGTCGTCGTGCGGCTCGACAGGTCGTTGCCGTCGCCGGTCACGCCTAATCCGTCCTGCACCGCCAGGCGCCGATCCGTGTTGGTCGTGGTCGGGTTCGATTGAGTCGTGTTGCTGCCGCCCTTCATCGGGCAATGAAGGCCGCGCGCCCTGAGTTTTTCGCGCAACAGGTCCATTAGGCCAAGTCCTTTTTCATGTTGATCGAGGCCACGCGGTAGCCCATTTTTTTTGCCCGGCGCACCAAGCCCGGCCGCGCCGTCTCGAACACGATCGATCGGCAATTCGCCTGGCGCGCGATCTCGTCGGCCAGCGGCAGGCCCTTTGCCAGCGCCTGGCCGGCCTGCATCGCGGCCGTCGCATCGACAAACAAGACACCGCTTCGCAGTCGCAGCACAAACACAAATGCGTCGGCGCCGTCGTCGAAAGCGAAACAGTTGCCGGAAGCAGCGATGCTCTCGGCCGTATTGATGCCCAGCGGATCAACGATCCCAGCGCGCGCCAGGATGGGCGCGGCCTGCTCGGCGGTCAACGCCTTGACTTCGCAATTTTCCATGCCAGCAGCCCCGCAACAGCAAGCCATGCCCATGACGGAATCGGGCCGCCCAGCAGGGCCGGCGATTCCAGGCCAGGCACACCGCCTCTTTTGTCCTGCGCGCTCGATGCGCTTTGAACACCTGAAAAATTCACGTTCCACTGCGACCCATCGAGGCCCGATCCATAGACCGCGCTGGATGCGTTCTGCGGCGCCGTTGCCGATGCGCCGCCGCCGCCTTGCATGTCCACCAAGGCACCCGCAACACCGCCGAAGGCCGCGCCCCAGGGGCCGAACGGCGCGCCAGCCGTCACCCCCGCCTGTGTCGCGCCGGCCATCGCGTCAGCTCAACGCCAGCAGCGCCAGGCCGCCCAGCAGCAGCAGGCCGAAGCCGCCGCCCGCTGCACCCTGCCCCTGGCCGTTGACATAGGTTTTGCCGTTCTGGCCCGCGTAGGTGCCAGGCGCGCCGGTCTTGTTGACCGCAGCGGGACCATAGTGCGCATCAATCGCGCGGCTCAGGCCGAACTCTGCAACACGTTCCCACCATGGCCTGTTGTCGCCCTGGGGCCTCGCAATGAAGGCATCGAGCTTCGCGGCCTCGCGCGCGTCGGTTGAAAACACGCTGTAGCCGGCCGGTGCCGGCGCCGGGTCGTTTTCCCAGGTGTTGGCGTCGGCCGGCCTTGACCAGACCTCGCCGGTGCCGTCCGTCGCAATCGCGCTGCCGTCGTCGTAGATGTACATGGCGCTCCCTTAGGGACGGTCGTTGGTGGTGATCGATTCCGTATAAATGTCGAAGGTGCCCGACGCGCTGGTGGTCATCCGAAGGTCAAGGTTTTGGACGGTCATCGGCTTGCCATCCGGTCCGACGATGCTCGACGTGTTCAGCATGTGGCCCATCAGTTGATGCTCCGTGAAGTCCACGACCCACAGCCCGGCCTGCGGAACCTTGGCATAGGTCTTCTGGAAAAACTCGTTTTGGACCTGCGTGATTTCCTCGTATTCGTCGGCGCCCTCGCGGCGCACGCGCAGATTCGTGATGCTCGCGAGCGTGCCGAACACATAGAGGCGCTTCAACAGCTCGCCATTCATACCGGACGGGATAATGATCTGCTCCTGCACGGCGCCGCCCAGCACTTTCTGGAAATAGCGGTTGCGCACGATCAGGCGGTTTCTGCTCGGAACATCGACCTCGGCCACGGCCGTGATGACCGATGCGGCCGTCACGGTGTAATTGCCAATGTCAAACTCGATGGTCATGTCCTGCACGCCGGCCTCGGCCGTGGCCGCGTAGGTGCCCACGGTCATCGCGGCTTCATCCTTGCCCAGGCGCTCGATGAAGTCCAGTTCGAGGATCGCCGCATCCGATGCGTTGTTGTTGTAGCTGTTGCGGCCCTGCAGATGGGCCTGAGTCTTCCAGCGCTGCCGCTCGCTGCCGTTGACCTTCACAACGATGTTGCTCAAGAGCGAGGCATTGATGTTGCCGGCGCAGAACAGCACGATCTTGTTGTAGGTCACACCCAGGGGAACCCGAATCGTCGCGCGCTGGTTCGGGCCAACGTTCTGAATTTGGGTCAGTTTGAGTTTGCGGGTCATTCGGGTTGCTCCGTTGAATGGTTGCGCTCAATCAGCCGTTCAATGCTTTTTGCACCAGGCTGCGGCTCGGGCCGAACATGTTCAGCACAAACACGGTTGCCAGCACGATGCCGGTGGTGATCAGGGCGTTTTTGACTTGGGATTGCATTTGTTTGCTCCAGGTTGCAGTGTCGGGATTGACAGGTCTTGATTGCAACTCTGGCGGCTGTACATGCATAGGCCATGGCCCCGTACGTAGCGGCTATGTAGCCCTCACTTTTTTTTGAGCTTCACCTGGCCTTTTTCTGTACGGCCCGCGCGGAAGTCGCGCTCAATGTACTTGATCGTTGTTCCGGTCGCCGTCTCGACCGTGGACAGGGCCGACACATCCGACAAGAGCACGTCCATGCATGCCGCCATCGCTTGACGGTCGGCCGGATAGCGCAGGGTGAAACATCGAATGTAGGTGCAGCCGCCCAAAAACTGCTTGTCCACCTGCGCCGGCCGCTGGCTCGCCGCGATGATGCGCAGGCCTTGATGCCGGCCTTGCGTGTTCATGCGGCGCCATGGCAAGGGCGCGCGGCTCGGCGTTGTCACGTCCGCGAGTTCCTCGACCAGCACGGTGCAGCGGCCGGCCGCAAAGACCATGCGGCAAAACAGGTCGAAGCGTTCGGCAAACTGTGTCGGGTCGGCGCCCGGCCAGTAGGCCACCGCGAAGCGTTCAGCTTTCAGTGCCTTTGCCACGGCCGCCAGGTCGGGCGTCGTGGTGCGAACGAACTCGCGATACTCGCCCAAGGGATCCCATATCACCAGCCGCGCCGGCCGCTCGGCTTTCAGATGCGCGCGAATGCTCACGCCCTTGCCGCTCCCGGTCGCGCCGATGTAGGCGCGAATGTCAGGCCGATTGCTGTTGTCCATCGTCGGCCCTGTGCGGTTTGTCCCTGGCCTGCTTGTAGGCCGCGATGGTCGCGAGCGCTGGCGGAACAATCGCGCCACCGAGCGCCAGATAGGGGCCGTATTTGCTCAGCATGTCGCCCATGGTCCAGCCATGGCGCCGCATGATCTCGGCGCCCGGCCCCGCGATGCTCCTGAGCGTCGCCTCGCCCCACAGCGCGTCGAACTGTTTTTCGTCCAGCCACCAGCAGCCGCCGCGCGCCACCGCTTGAGCCATGCGCAGCGCCGCCAACAGGTCGGCTTCCGTCGTGTCGTGCATCAGCGCCGCCGATGCACCTGGCGCGGCAGCGGCCGGCGCGTCCATCGCTGCGGCCTGCGCTGCCAGTTCGTCTAGGCTTTCCACGCGATGCAGGTCCGTGGCTTGGACTTGTTCGGTTTCGCCGCTCATGCGGTTGCCCCCAGAAAGCCCCAGCGAAAGCCGCCCGCCACAGCCGGCGCCGGCTCGGCTTGTTTGGCCGGTGCCGGTATCGCACTGGCCGGAATCTCCGGGGGGTTGGCCCGCGCGGCCGGCTCGCTGGCGATCAGCTTGCGCAAGGCCTCATCGCTCGCATCGCTGCGCGCGAAGCCCTGAAAATTGCAGGCATTGCAGGTCACGACGGCAAGCTGTTTTTTGCTCACGCTGAAACGCGCTTTGATGTTGCCGCAGCAGGGGCAGCGGCCCCGGCCGATTACGTTTTCTTCTGCCATGGCCGCGCCCCTTTTATGCGGCCGTGGCTTCGGTCGGTGCCGGTGCGGGCACGACTTCGCCGCGCGCGTATTCGGCCATCGCCAGCGCCAAGGCGCGAATGAAGTCGCGCGGGTCGGCCGCGAACCGAGCTTGATCCGCGACCAGCTCGAAACTCTCGATTGCCTCTACTTTGTTCATGGTGTGAATGCTCCAGTTGATAGCCCCCCGGCCCCTGATGCGTGCCGCATGTAGTCCATGCGGATCAATTCGGCGTCGCTCCACTCGTCCGGCGAAGCCGGCCGCGTACAGTTATTGACACAAGTCCAAGGCGCAACGGCTGCGCCGTCGCGCTTTTTTTGGCGCCCGATGATTTCCCAGGTGTGGCGCGTCGATTCGCAATGCCAATGCACCAGGCGTTGAGCCTGGCCGCCCATGTGGCGCATGTGATGCGGCGTATAGGTTTCGAGGCTCTCTGTCTCGACACCGCAGGGACGCGGCCCCAGCGGCTCGCCGTATCTGCCCAGGCCCTCGGCCTCGCGCTTCGCGATACGGATGCGGTATTTGCGACCACAGAAAACGCCGCCCTGCGCCCGACAGTAGCTATCCCATGCCACGCTCGCGTTTTCTCGGCCCTCGATCACGGCCGTTTTGTTGACTGCGTTGTGGGCTTGCTGCAGATGCGCCGGCGCGCCCTCGGGCAGCGCCTTGACCCGGCGCAGCTCGCGCCACACGCCAACCGGCGCGCCGCCGATCTGTTGAAACTGACGAATGCCCCAGGTCGCGGCCCAGGCCTCTACGCGCGCCGATGTTTCGATGGCGTCATTGCCGAACAGGTCTTTGTCCACGCGGTAGCCGTCGATGTTCTTCGCCACATATTTCGCGATGTAGCCGGCCGCGCTGCCGCGCGTCCAGTCGATGGGCTTGAAGTCGCAGCGGTGCCGGTGCGCGCCTGGCTCGTCGTGGCTGTCGGCCAGCGCATAACGCCAGATCACGGCCTTGATCTGCTCCAGCAGGCCGGCCGCGTGGAAGACCAGCAGATGCCAATGCGGCGTGCCATCGTGCTGCGGCTCGGCGATGCGGAATCCGTACAGCCCCAGGCCCGCGCGCTTCAAGGCCGCGCGAATCCTGGCCCACACCTGCGCCAAATAGGCCTGTGCCTCGCGCGGCGTCGTGCCGTCGTAGCGCGGGTTCTCGATCACGCCGCCGCCCTTGACCGTGCGCCATTTGTGCATGCGGCTAGGACAGGTCACAGTGAAGAACAGCCCTTCATGGCCCAGGTCGCGCGCGATGCGCTCGAAACCCGAAATTCGCGTCATCAGCTCGGCGCGGCGTATCGCCTTATTGGCCGTACCCTTGGCCGCCAGTTCGGCGAGCGTGAACTCCTGGCCAAGCTCGTTGCGCGCGGTCGTGTTTTCCAACGTGGCCAGGTTGCGCGCATTCTGTTGAAGCCGGCGCGTCAGGCTCTCCGCGCTCACGTAGATGTCGCGGCTCTTGTTGACATAGCCCAGCGCAATCGCCGCGCCCTCGACCGCCTTGGCGTGGAGCTTGCGCAGGCCTCGGCGCCACCACAGCGGATCAACCATGCGGCGCATCGCCGGCGCGTCCTCGACCCTTTGGCCTGGCGGCTCGATGCCCTGGCGCTCGGCGGTGCGGGCCATCGCCGCGCGCAGGGCCTCCGGTTGATGGAACAATTGCGCATGCTCGGCGCAGCGGTCGGCCATGGCCTGCGCCCACTCGCAAACCTGGACGTCGCTGGCATCGAGCGGCAGGCGCACACCGCCTAGCTGGTCGGTCAGGGTCAGCAGCTCCAGATTGGCCGCTCGGCGCGCGTCCTGCTCTGGACTGGCCGAGCCCCTGCGGCGCTCCCACTGGCGCAGGATACGGCGCTGCCAGCGCGTCGGCAGTGATGCGACTTTGCCAGCGGCCCAATCCGCGTCTGGCGTCAGGCGTTCAAACGTGCGGTTCATCAGGCGAAGGCGTCGGGCTCGAAATAGCGCAGGCCGCGCCGCTTTACCGCTTGGGTCGCCTGGCGAACCGACGCGCGCAGCGCATCGGCACGCGCGATCTTTTCGGCCAGGTTCAGCCGCCTCGCCTCGGCCGCCGCGGCTTGCTCTGTGCCGCATTCGCACACGGCCATCGGCTGACCGTGGCCCAGGTCATAGGCCACGGCCCAGGCCAAGCCCGTGTCGATCACGTAATGCTTTCTCATTCGGCGCGGTCATCCTTCGCCGAACGGCGCACCATGGCCCAGCCGATCACGCCCAGCGCGGCCCAGCAGCCGGCCAGGCACCCAAACGCAACAAGGATCAGCGTTTCATCCATGGGCGGCCCCCGTACGTACGGCCGCAGCAGCGCGCACCCGTACGGCTTCCCCAGGCCATTCCTCTACCTCAGGGCGACCCATGCCGCACGGTTGTCGGTATTCAGGCCATACGCGCGGCGGTGTCATGTCAAGCCAAATGAAGGTTCCGCACACGTCGATAAACCAGCGCTCCCATCGACCGCCGTACCAACGGCGATAACAGCGGAAATGCTGGCCTAGTAGGTGCTTGACCCAGAACGATGTGAAGATGCTGCGTATCATTTCACTCGCACCCGTACGGCTTCGAGCGCCTGCTCGATGCCGAACAGCAGCGCGCCGGCTTGATCGGGCGTGATCTCGCTGGCCTCCAGCGGAACGCCCCAGATTTCATAGGCGATTCGCACGCCCTCTTCCCCTGGCTCGATGGTCACGGCGCGGCCGGCGCCCAGCTTGACGGTGGTTTTCATCCGCGAACCTCCCGCTCACTAACAACTGAAACGGTTTCGCCTTCACACCAGCCCGCCAGGTACGCCAGCAGGTCGCGCGCCTCGTTGAAGCGCCTTACCTGCGGCCCATTCCAGCCGGCCCAGGTGAAAACGTAATCTCTATCCATGGCCCCCGCCTTTGCACCCCCCCGAAACCCGTACGTACAGAAATGCCGGGACGGATCAGGGAAAGGGGGGGATGAAACGAAACCCGCCCCGGCGAAACGGAATGTACGTAGCAACACCTCCGTAGTCAAGCGGCATGTGACCCTTGAGCATCAAGCGCCATTGGTTTATGCTTGCCGTCCAACTCTTTTGAAAGGGGGTTTGCTATGTTTTCAATAGCGCATTTTCTCGACGCCGCAAAGGCTCGGGCTGGAATAAATTCAGACTATCGACTTGCAAAGGTGATAGGTATTACTCATGAGTCCGTCAGCGGATTTCGACGCGGCAAAAGCCTGCCGAATGAATCAACGGTTACCAAACTGTGCGCGCTGTCAGGTGATGATCCGGACGTGATCTACGCGTACATTCAGGAATCCAAGGCGAAGAACGACGATGCCCGGGCCATGTGGCATCGCATCGCGCAGCGCCTGCAGCACGGCCACGCGCACGCGATGGCGGCATTTTTTGCCGCCCTCATTGCTATCCTTTTGATAGCGCCGGATGCCAGCGCCGCGCAGGCTGTAGCCACGTCAGGTCAGTGCAGCACGCGATTTAATTTTCTATACATCGTATTAAATAGCGGTTTGACGCGTCAAAGGCTGATCGTTCCAGCCAGCTTGCCGCGCGCAGCGCAAAACATCAACCGTCGTTACCACTTGCCTTTGGGCTGCTTCGCGCGCACGA
>Ga0187893_10014236_pt1 | contig 10889 bp, 9 predicted proteins | sample MA1701074metaG_FD_139574 | JGI IMG/M metagenome (GOLD analysis project Ga0187893, IMG submission 139574) | White microbial mat communities from a basaltic lava cave in the Kipuka Kanohina Cave System on the Island of Hawaii, USA - MA170107-4 metaG ...
CGAGCTGTGGATCAGCAACGGCACCGCCGCCGGCACGATGCTCGTCGAGGACATCAACCCGGGCGGCGCCGACGCACTGCCGCGGGATCTCGTCGACGTCGGCGGCACGCTGTTCTTCATCGCCGACGACGGGGCCAGCGGCGAAGAGCTGTGGATGAGCAACGGCACCGCCGCCGGCACGACCTTGGTCGAGGACATTCGTCCCGGCGCGATTGGATCGGACGCGATCAATCTGGTTGACGTCGGCGGCCTGCTGTTCTTCGTCGCCGACGACGGCACCAACGGGCCCGAGCTGTGGGTGAGCGACGGAACCCCGGCCGGCACAATGCGCATCGCGGGGGTCGGACCCCTTCTGAGCAATCTCACCAACGTCGGCGGTACGCTCTTCTTCAGGCGCATAACCGAAGAATTCGGCACCGAGCCCTGGGTGCTGCTCGCCCACTGTGGCGACGGCCTGGCGAACCCGGGCGAGCTCTGCGACGACGGCAACGCGGTCGACGGCGACGGTTGCGACTCGAATTGCACGCCGAGCGCGTGCGGCAACGGCATCACCGCCGGCGCCGAGGCGTGCGACGACGGCAATACGACCGCCGGCGACTGCTGCTCGCCCAGCTGTGCGTTCGAGAGCGCCGGCGCCGCGTGCGCGGCCGACGACATCACCTGCAGCGCCGACGTCTGCGACGGCGCCGGCACGTGCACGCACGACCCCGGCGCGGCGGGCGCGACGTGCCGCCCGGCGGTCGGCCCGTGCGACGCCGGTGAAACCTGCGACGGGGCGAACTACTTCTGCCCGGCGGACGCCGGCAGCAACGCCGGCGATCCGTGCACCCCGGACGCCAACCCGTGCACGCTCGACGAGTGCGACGGCATGTCGCCGGCCTGTGCGCATCCGCCCGGTAACTCCGGCGCGTCGTGCGCATCGGACGGCAACCCCTGCACGCTCGATCAGTGCGACGGCGTATCCTCCGTTTGCATGCACCCGGCCGGCAATGCCGGCGCGTCCTGCCGCGCCGCGGTCGACGAGTGCGATGTGGCCGAGACCTGCGATGGCACCAGCACGTGTCCGGCCGATGCCAGCGTCCCCGATGGCACCGGGTGCGACGACGGCGACGCCTGCACCCAGGTCGATCAGTGCCAGGGCGGCAGCTGCAGCGGGGCCTCGCCGCTCGACTGCGACGACGCCAACCTGTGCACGCAGGATTCCTGTCATTCGGTGACGGGCTGCCAGAACGTCGGCGCTCCGGCCACCGGCTGCAAGACGGCGCAGAAGTCGGTGCTGTTCCTGCGGCGCAAGAGCGGCGATCCGAGCAAGGACAAGCTGCTCTGGAAGTGGCGGCGGGGCGAGTCGACGACGATCGCGGAGCTGCAAGACCCCACCAGCACGGCGACGTACGGACTCTGCATCTACGACGCGGCCACGGCGGTGATCGGCGACGTGACCGTCCCGCCGAGCGCGAGCAAGTGGACCGCGCTGAACGATCGCGGGTACAAATTCATCGATCCGGGCGGCACCGACGACGGCGCCCGGCGCCTGCTACTGAAGGCGAACGCCAACGACGCCGCCAAAGTGTTGATCCAGGGAAAGGGCACCGCCCTCCCCGATCCACCCTTGGGCACGCTCGACCTGCCGCTCACCGTGCAGTTGATCAACGCCGAGACCGGCGCCTGCTTCGAGGCCAGCTACGACACGGCAGACGTGCTGAAAGACGACGCGGAGCGATTCAAAGCCAGGAAGTGAGACGTTCTGGGCGGGATGAGCCGCGGGACATCGCGCTTTCTGTTCGGCGCGATCGCGAACGCGCCGCTCGTGCTCGGCGCAGTCGGCCGGCTCGGCGTGCCCTGCGTCGTCAATCCAAGCGGCCGTCGGCAGACGCCATCCCGACGAACTCGCCGACGTATTCCGCGAACGCGCAGCCGCCCGCTTGTGCGGTCGCTTGCTGGACCTGCGCCGGCACGGCGACACGCAGCGACCGCCCGTCCGGCGCCAGCACTACGCTCCCCGCGCTGGCCGCCGTCTTGAGCTCCAGATCGGGCCGCCATCGCACCAGCTTGCCCTCCGTCGAGGAGAGCACTTCGGCCGGAAGATAGAGCTTCGGATGATCCGGTCCGACCGCGAGCGCCACCACCATCGCGACCCCGTCTCCGGCGAAGATCGCCACGGCTTTCTGTCCGCAGGTGTCGTTATAGCGGCCGACGAACATACAGGCCTGCGACAGCCCGGTGGTGAGCTGGTCGAAGCGCAGCGGGCATCCCTCAGCACCGGCGCGGCCGTCGGAAACTGCGCCGGCGGGATGCAGCGCCAGCAGGCCGATCAACAACCCAACCACAACAGCCCAGCGGAACATGTCGGCGTGCTCTCTGCACGATTTGAGCCGCGCTGAGACGCACGGGTGGAATGGCTCCGCGGACGCGCGCTGGTTACGAAGATTTACAGCGGGTGTAAAACCTGCGGTCCACTCACGGCCGAGGGCGCCCGCCGATCCCGCTCTCGGCGAGCTCCTTGGCCAGCGATTCCGCCATGGTGCTGTGCCGTTGGCCGTAGACGAGGTAGATGAGCAGGCCAACCGCCAGCCAGACGAACAGGCGCAGCCAGTTCTCCCAGCCGAGATAGAACATCATCGTCAGATTCATCGCCATCCCCAGGATCGGCACCAGCGGCACGAACGGGGTGCGGAACGGCCGCCGTATGTTGGGATGCGTCCGGCGCATCACCAACACGGCCGCGCAGACGATCACGAACGCCATCAGCGTGCCGATGTTGACCAGGTCGGCAAGGATCTTCAGCGGGAACAGCGCGGCGGTGACGGCCACCACCAGACCCGTGAGGATCGTCGCCTTGTGCGGGGTCTGGAAGCGCGGGTGCACGGCGCCGAAGAACTCGCGCGGAATGAGCCCGTCGCGCGCCATGGCGAGCAGAATGCGGGCCTGACTCAACATCAGCACCAGGAGGACGCTGGTGATGCCCGCCACCGCGCCGATCGAGATGATGAAGACGGCGATCGGCAGGCCACGCGCGGCGAATGCCTGGGCGACCGGCGCATTGAGGTCGATCTGGTGGTAGGGGACCATGCCGGTGAGCACGACGGCGACCAGGATGTACAGTACCGTGCACAGCGCCAGCGAGGCGATGATGCCGATCGGCACGTCGCGCTGGGGGTTGCGCGCCTCTTCGGCGTGGGTCGAGACCGAGTCGAAGCCGATGTATGCGAAGAAGATGTACGCGGCGCCCTTGAAGACCCCCGTCCATCCGTGGGGCAGGAACGGGCTCCAGTTGGCGGTGTCGACGTATCCCGCGCCGAGCCCGATCACGAACAGCACCACCGCGACCTTCAGAATCACCATGGCCGCGTTGAAGCCGGCGCTCTCGCGGATGCCGACCACCAGGACCACGGTCATCAGCAGCACGATGGCGGCGGCGGGGAGATTCCCGTACGCGCCGGTCCATACCCAGCCGTGCGTCGCGGTGTCGTACTCGATCGGTGTGGCGGTTACCGCCGTCGGCAACGTGATGTGGAAGAGCTGCAGGAACGACAGCAGATAGTGCGACCAGCCGTGCGCCACCGTGCTCGAGGCCACGGCGTACTCGAGCACGAGATCCCAGCCGATGATCCAGGCGAAGAGCTCGCCCAGGGTCGCGTAGGCGTAGGTGTACGCGCTGCCGGCCACCGGCACCGTGGAGGCGAACTCCGCGTAGCAGAGCGCCGCCAGGGCGCAGCCGGTTCCGGCCACGATGAACGAGAGCGCCAGACCGGGGCCAGCGTACATGTTCGCCGCGAGTCCGGTCAGCACGAAGATGCCGGCACCGATGATGCAGCCGACGCCGAGGGCGGTCAGCGTGACCGGTCCGAGCACACGCCGCAGCCGGTGCTCGCCGGCCAGCTCGGCCAGCAGCACGTCGACCGATTTCACCGCGAACAGTTGCCGCCGTCGCACCATCAGTTGCGCGGCGTTACCAGATCACCCGCGGCGCGGCAATGTCATGGGACCTATAGGACCCATGGGTCCTATAGGTCCCATGACTCAGCGCGGCAATTGAACCGCAACCGTGATCCCAAACACCCGGTCCAGCAGCAGGTGCGCCACGAGCAGCGCGGTGAGCAGCGCGCCGAGCGACAGCAGCGCGATGCCGGCGGCGAGCACCAACGCGAGCAAGGCGCCGAGCGCCAATCCCGGCGCCATCCAGCCGGGCAGGCTGACCAGCGGCGCCGAGAAGCCGACGATGCGGCGCAAGTTGTCCCACTGCGCGGTCAGCTCGCGCCAGATCTGGCCGCCGAACGGCTCCATCACGGCGTCCGCGCCGTCGCCTGCACCGGCTCGGTGCCGGCTCCGATGGCAATGATGAGCGTACCTTCCTGGTAGTGGGGCCCGGCGAGGAGAAAGACGCCATTGTTCTTCAGCGCCAGCGCGGTGTTCACCAACGGCCGGGTGCCGTGGATGAGCATGACGCTGAGCTGCACGCGCCCGTCCTTGTACCCGCGCGGGATGACCACCAGCGAGCGGCCGCCGGGCAGCAGAAACTCGGCCTGCCGCCGCCAGGCGACGCGGCGCTGCTCACCCTGCAGCAGGCGATAGGACGAGTACTGGAAGAGGCTCACGAACGGCTGGCGCAGCTCGGCGAGAGCGGGATCGAACATCTTGCCGCGGTTGCTCGCCAGCACCGTGTCGATGCGGACATCGACTTCATCGCCAGCCGCGCGCGCTTCCTGAGCGCGCGCGCTGGCTGCGATCAGGGCGAGCGGTGCGGAGAGAACCACCAGCAGGGCGGGCAGGCCGCGCCCGATCACGGGGGCCCTTCCCACTGATCGGCCGCGTGGTCGACCTCGGCGGTATCGTCCAGGACCCACAGCAGCGTGGTGTTGGTCTCCTCGTCGGTCACCAGCGCGACCGAATCGACGCTGCTCTGCACCGAGTCGAGCACGGCCGAGTTGTCGACCCTGACGATCTCCGGGGCGCGCTGCGGATCGTCTTGCAGCCACACGGCGATGCCGAGCAGCAGGCCGGCCGCCAGTGCGCCGTACGCCGGCCCGCGCACCAACCAGCCGAACTCGCGCTCGTCCCACCAGGCGCGCAGGCGCCGGCCCAACGACGGCGCGCGCACGCCCAGGCGGGGAGCGACGCCGGCCCAGATCGCGTCGATATCGATCTCGTTAACCAGCGCCGACACGTGCGAGGCGACCGCCTCCTGCAGCCGCTCGAGGTGACGCAGCTCGTCCTCGCAGGCCGCGCAGCGGGTGCTGTGCAGGGCGACGGCGCGCATCTGGCGCGCCTCGAGCTCACCGTCGAAGAAGAGCGGCAGCAGCGGCCGGGTCTCGCGACAGCTCATCGCCCGGCTCCGTCGCGCCGCGCGTAGGGACACGCGCGTGGTCGGAATCCCTCAGCCGTTCCGGCGCTCCACTCGGCGCTCACAGGCAATCCCGCAACTTGTCCTGCAGCTTCTTGCGCGCGTAGTGCAGGCGGCTCATGACGGTGCCTTTGGAGCACTGCATGACACGGCTGATGTCGTCGTACGAGAGCCCTTCGACTTCGCGCAGAAGTATGACGGCTTTGTGATCGGGGGTCAATTCGTTGATCGCTTGCTGCACGCGCGCACCGAGCTCGTGGGAGCGCGCCTGCTGGTAGGGGTCGCTGAGCCGCTGATCGGGCAACGTCGCCTCGATATCCTCGCCGCCCCCGGGCCGGTCGGCCAGGGACACCGTCCCGTGCCGCTTGTCGCGCCGCCGGAAGTCGATGCCCAGATTCACTGCGATGCGGTACAACCATGTGTAGAAGCTCGACTCGCCCTTGAAGCGGTCCAGGTTTTCATAGGCCTTGACGAAAGTCTCTTGTGTGAGCTCGAGCGCGTCGTCGCGGTTGTGCACCATCCCCATCGCGACCGACAAGATCTTGCGTTGGTAGCGTTCGACGAGTCCGCGAAATGCCTCTTTGTCCCCGCGGCGACTGTCGCGAACGAGCTCGCGGTCGCTACGTTCCACGGGGAAATCCTAGCGCCATAGACGGCCCGTAGCGGGGCTTATTCAGGCAGTAGGGCACTTTAATGGGCCTCGGCCCAGGTGCGTCCGACCCCGACCTCGACACGCAGCGGGACGGCCAGGGGCAGGACCCCCTCCATCTCCTCCCGGACGGCGGCACAGGCCGCCTCGCGGGCCCCCTCCTCGACCTCCAGGAGGAGCTCGTCGTGCACCTGCAGGATCAACCCCCCGGACACCCCGCCTGCCACCAACCGCCGTTCCACCCCGACCATGGCGCGCTTGATCAGGTCGGCGGCCGAGCCCTGGATGGGGGAGTTGGTGGCCACCCGTTCGGCGGCCTGGGCCACACCGCGCTCCTGGCTGCGCAGCTCGGGGATGACGCGCCGGCGGCCGAGAATGGTGGTGACGAACCCGCGCTCGCGAGCCTCGGCCACGGTGTTCTCGAGGTAGCGGCGCACTCCGGCATACCGGTCGAAGTAGCTGGCGATGTAGCGCTGCGCCTCGGCCAGGCCGACGCCGATCTCGCCGGCCAGGCGCTGCGGGCCCATGCCGTAGAGAATGCCGAAGTTGATCACCTTGGCGACCCGCCGCATGTCTTTGGTGACGGTGCCCGGCAGGACGCCGAAGACCTCCGCGGCCGTGCGCGCGTGGATGTCCTGTTCGCTGCGGAAGGCATCGATGAGGGCGGGATCGCCGGAGAGATGGGCGAGGATGCGCAGCTCGATCTGCGAGTAGTCGGCCGCGATCAGCACCGAGCCCGCCGGCGCGACGAACGCGGCGCGAATGCGCCGGCCCTCCTCGCCGCGCACCGGGATGTTCTGCAGGTTGGGCTCGCTCGAGCTCAGCCGTCCGGTGGCGGCGCCGGTCTGGTTGAAGCTGCTGTGCAATCGCCCGGTGGCCGGGTTCACCGCCGCGGGCAGCGCATCGACGTAGGTCGACTTGAGCTTGGCCAGGGCGCGATAGTCGAGGATCTTGGCCGGCAGCGGATGCTCCTGCGCCAGGCGGGTGAGCACGTCGACGTCGGTGGAGAATCCGGTCTTGCCGCGCCGCACGCCGCGCCGCGAGAGCGCCAACTTCTCGAACAGCACGGTACGCAACTGCGGCGGCGAGTTGATGTTGAACGGCTCGCCGGCGAGCGCGTAGATCTCGCTCATGAGCGTGTCCATGCGCTCGCCGAACTCACGGCCGAGGGCCTGCAGATGGTCGACGTCGACCAGCATGCCGCGCCGCTCCATGGCGGCGAGCACGCGCACGAGCGGCATCTCCACCGTCTCGAACAGCGGCTGCAGCGCCAGCCGGCCGAGCCGGGCGCGGAGCTCGGCGGCGAGCGGTTGCAGGAGGCTGACGCCTGCCGCCGCGCCTTCCGCGCCGCGGTAGGGGGCCGGGCGCGTGCCGAGCAGCGCGACGGCGAGCGCGTCGAGTGAGTCGCCGACATCCGGATCGGTGAGCGCGCCCGCGATCATGACGTCGAAGACGGGTCCGCCGAGCGCGAGCCCGCGCGCGGCGAGGTGCAGGGCGTCGCGCTTGAGATCGTGGCCGACTACTTCGAACGTTGGATCGCGCAGCGCGGCTTGCGCGGCGGCGCAGAGCGCCGGGTCGTCGAGCGCGACGCGCAGCGGCGGCGCAGCGGCGGCGGCGAGCACCAGCTCGCGCGCCGGCGCGCTCACCGCCGGGCCGGGATCGGCGACCGCGGCCAGCGCCAACCAGCCGCCGGCGCGGGCGCGGCCGATGTGCTGCTCGACCTGCGCGGCGCTCTCGGCCCGCGCCGCGTCGACCGTGAGCGTCGGCGCTTCGGCGCTGAGTTGGCGCAGCAGCGACTCGAATCCGAGCTCGGCGAACAGCGCGCGCGTCGCGCTCGGGTCGGGCGGCACGACCCGGAGGTCGGTCAGCGAACAGTCGAGGGCGACGTCGCGCCGCACGCAGGCCAGCACGCGGCTCAGGCGCGCCGCGTCCGCTTCGGCCCGGAGCCGCTCGGCGATCTTCTTGGCGCCGCGCAGGGATGGCGTCTGCGCCACCGCGTCGAGCTGGGCGAGCACCCCCTCGAGGTCGCCGAAGGTCTTGATCAGCGCCACCGCGGTCTTCTCGCCGATGCCGCTGACGCCGGGGATGTTGTCGATCGGATCGCCCATGAGGGCGAGGACGTCCACCACCCGCTCGGGTGGCACGCCGAACTTGGCCTCGACCGCGGCGGCATCGGTCCAGCGATCGCGCATGGTGTCCCACAGCCGCACGCCCGGGCCGACCACCTGCATGAGATCCTTGTCGCCGGTGACGATCACGCAGTCGAGCGCGTGTTCCGCGCCGCACGAGGCGATCAGGCTGGCGATCACGTCGTCCGCCTCGACGCCGGGGACGGTGAGCTCGCGCAACCGCAGCGCCTCGACGACGCGGTGGATCCAGGGTACCTGGGCGGACATGTCGCCCGGCATGCCGGGTCGATGCGCCTTGTACTCGGCGTAGAGATCGGCGCGAAACGTCCCGCCCGGCGCGTCGAAGACCACCGCGGCGTAGTCCGGCTTCGCCTCGTTGAGCAGCTTGAGCAGCATCGTGGTGAAGCCGTACACGGCGTTGGTCGGCAGGCCGTGCGGTCCGGTCAGCGGCGGCAAGGCAAAGAACGCCCGGTAGATATAGGAGCTGCCGTCCACCAGAACGAGGCGCGGGCGTGGGCCGGACATGGCAGACGGCGAACGCTAACAGATGCCTTCCGGATCAGCAATCTACACGCCAGCCATGCTTGACTTCGCCAGGGTACATGACTAAACGCCTAGCGCCGCAGCGCCCGCTTGAATACGCTACACAATCTTTCGTCAACGATGCTCGTACGGTTGCAATGATCGAGGTGCGGAATCTGACCAAGCGCTACGGGGACCTGGTGGCGGTCGATCAGGTCTCCTTCACGGCGCACAAGGGGGAAATCGTCGGATTCCTCGGCCCCAACGGGGCCGGGAAGACCACGACGATGCGCATCATCACCGGCTTTCTGCCGGCGACCAGCGGCACGGTGACCGTCGAGGGCTTCGACATCTTCGACGACTCGCACGAGGTGCGAAAGCGGATCGGCTATCTGCCCGAGAATCCGCCGCTGTATTCCGACATGACCGTCACCTCCTATCTGGAGTTCGTCGGCCGCATCAAAGGCCTTTCGCGCGCCGCGCTGCCCGACGCCGTCGACCGCGCCGTCCAGCGCTGCGGGCTCACCGAGGTCACGCGCCGGGTGCTCGGGCATCTGTCCAAGGGCTTCCGGCAGCGCGTCGGCCTCGCGCAGGCCCTCATCCACGAGCCCGGCGTGCTCGTCCTCGACGAGCCGACCATCGGGCTGGACCCGCGCCAGATCCGCGAGATCCGCAGCCTGGTGAAGGAGCTGGCCGGTGAGCGCACGGTCATCCTGTCGACCCACATCCTGCAGGAAGTCATGCAGATCTGTCAGAAGGTCGTGATCATCAACGAGGGCCGCGTGGTGGTGGAGGATCAGATCGAGAACCTGACCCGCGAGATGCCGCTCGAAGAGGTGTTCATGCGCTTCATCAGCGGCCCGGCGGCCGCGCCCGGGGAGGCATCCGCGTGAAGAACATCCTCGCCATCGCCGCCAAGGACATCCGCTCGCAATTCGTCTCGCCGATTGCCTACGTCGTCCTCACCGGCTTCCTGCTGCTCGGCGGCTGGTTCTTCTTCAACCTGCTCGCCCGCTTCAACTTCCTCCTCCAGCTCTATCTGAGCTTCCGCAATCCGGACGCCATGGAGCGGCTCAACCTGAACGAGTTCGTCGTCGCGCCGCTGCTGCACAACCTCTCGGTCATCCTCGTCATCCTGGTGCCGGTCATCACCATGCGCAGCTTCGCCGAGGAGAAGCGCAGCGGCACCTACGAGCTGCTCATGACCTCGCCGCTGACGATCACCGAGATCGTGCTCGGCAAGTTCCTCGGCGCGTTCGTGTTCGTCCTCGTCATGGTCCTGCTCACCGGCGTGTATCCGCTGATCCTGGTGCTGTACGGCAACCCGGAACTGGGCGTCATCCTGAGCGGCTTCCTCGGCCTGCTCCTGCTCGCCACCGCCTTCGTGTCGGTCGGGCTGCTGACCTCGTCCTTCACCGAGAACCAGATCATCGCCGCGGTGAGCTGCCTGGTCACGCTCCTGCTGCTCTACGTCATCTCCTGGCCGGCGGAGACCGCCGGCGAAACCATGGGGGCAGTGCTGCGCTACGTGTCGCTCACCGAGCACTTCGGCGAGCTGGTGAAGGGCATCATCGACACGCGCGACCTGGTGTACTTCGGCAGCGTGATCCTGCTCGCCCTGTTCCTCACGCAGCGCTCGGTCGAGTCGCTGCGCTGGAGATAACCCGTGCGTCGCTCCAACGGGCTGCTCGGCCTGATCGGCATCATCCTGCTGCTGTTCGCCGGCGTCGCCGCCCTGGTGACCCGCCTCGGCACCGGTTTCGACGTGATCTACGTCGCCGTGCACGCCATCGCCGGCGGGCTGGCCTTGATCGCCTACCTCAGCACCGGGGTCGAGAATCTGCGCGCCTTCCTCGGCGAGCGCTCGACCAAGTACGGGACCAGCACCATCCTCGCGTCGCTGTTCTTCATCGCCATCCTCGGCATCCTCAACTTCCTGGCCTACCGCTACCATCACCGCTTCGACCTCACGTCCCAGAAGGTCTACAGCCTGTCGCCGCAGTCGACCCAGGTGCTCGGCGGGCTCACCAACGATCTGCGCATGGAGGCGTTCGTCGAGGGCGGCGTGAATCCCGAGCTCGACGACCTGTTGAAGAACTACGCCGCGGCGTCGAACCGGGTCACCTACCGGCTGATCGACCCCGACCGCGAGCCGGAAGTGGTGGAGCGCTACGGGATCAAGTCGTACAACACGGTCCGCATCGCCTACGGGGAGGCGACGAACCAGGTGGCGCAGCCGAGCGAGGAG
>Ga0187893_10014237_pt1 | contig 10888 bp, 31 predicted proteins | sample MA1701074metaG_FD_139574 | JGI IMG/M metagenome (GOLD analysis project Ga0187893, IMG submission 139574) | White microbial mat communities from a basaltic lava cave in the Kipuka Kanohina Cave System on the Island of Hawaii, USA - MA170107-4 metaG ...
AAATGGGCCATGTAGGATGTTTCTTGCTGGGGTTGGCCGCAGGCGTAATCGGCATGTGGTCTTCTCATAACTTAGACCGCAGCGGTTGCTTCTTGCTGGGTATTATCTGTGGCATCATCCTTAAAGCGTTCTGGTTGAGGCCGCACATGAAGCGGTGGTATTCTATCATAATGCTCATGCTGGGCGTCCACGCCTTCTTTTTTGCCCTGATTTTCCTAGCGATTGCGGTCGATTTGCTCGTGTGGGCCATTGCCGGATAAAGTTTACAATGGCCTCAAAACGTGGTACAATCTGCCATGAACCTCACCACCGAATTCATGCGTCAGTACGTCGGGGGCCAAGTCGAAATCGTTGGCAACGAGGATTATCGGTATCGTGGCCAGATCAAGGATATTCAGATCATTCCTGACCCCGGTTGCGAAGGTCTGCCCGGCCAGTCTGCTACACTCCACGTCGAATTCGATTATATCTGCAAGTTCCAGCCCGGCGTGGGCTATCAGCCTGATGAGAACAAGCCCTACGATCTGAGCCTCGCCATTTCCGGCGTCAATGAAATTGGTCGAGGCCCCCACGTCGATAAAGGCCCCAGCCGTCTCGCCGTCAACTGCTCCATCGTGGGCGAGATGTCGGTCTTTTACCCACCCGAACATGATCGGCGTGTTCTTGAGAACGGCATGATGGAAATCTTGGGAGGGGACTTCTGATGGTCAGCCAACGTGTCCATGACTGGTGTGTAATCCTGGCCTTCGGCGGCGGTTTGCTGCTGGGCATTATCATCTGCTTAACGAGTGGTCATTCATGAGCAAGCAAGTCAACCTAGACGTTAGGAGGCAGGTGAACTTCCCGCCTAACTATACCCCGGACCATTGGGCGAGACGCACCGAAGGTACGTTGAGGGTGCAATACAACAAAATCCTTGAGAAGTATGGCTGGCCGAGGCTCAAAGCCATCGCCGAGAAAGCCCTCAAGGTGTGCGACGTGTGGGACTCGCAAGGGGTGCATAAAGCTGAGGTAGGTTCGTTGGACGGGGTGCTTTACATCAGCTTCCCCATTTCTGATCCTCGAACCGGCGAGATTACCGTCTGCATCGAAACCCAGGAAGGATTCGAGAAGGGGTTGGGAATCAAAATGTCTGATCTCGCCGCATACAACTATGCCGGTGACGGTCAGCATAAACACGAAGGAACGAAGTCGTGAAAAAGTATTGGCGGCGAGCCGTCTGCTATTTGCGCCCGGTAAATGGGTTCGAGAACATTGAAGTTAATGTCCCCGCAACGCTATGCAAGATGCCAAGGAAGCACATGCGCAAGGGATATTTCCGGCAATGCGGCACTTTCGTCAAAGCCTGTCGGGTTGGGAGAAAACCGTGAGACATTCTGAACCGTTGTCGCCCAAAGCTGATGCTGAATTTGGCAAAGCACTTGAGGAAGTGTGCGACACCATCACTCGACGTGCCGAAGCCCGATTTCGTGGTACTGACGCTTGGAAAAGCCTATGGGCTGCATCTGAGCATGGCCTGCAAAGCCTGCTTAGTGAGGCCGATCATCAGACCGGCTCCACTATCTTGGTACTGGCCGATGTAATCAAGCAAAAGTTCGGCCTCACGCACTTGTCGGACAAATTGTACAACTTGCTCAAGGCGCTGCCCTTTGCCATGTGGCATGTTCGGGAAAAGATCAGCGATGCACAAGGCAATAGCTGTTGCGCTGACAAAGCACGGCTGGTCTATTACGAAGAAGTGCTGGCGGAAATCCAGCGTATCCAAGAAAGCCAAAAATGAAGACAATGCTCTCTCTTTTGTACTACTATTGGTACTCCATGTTCGGCAGGAATATCGAATCGCCGATCTGGTCCAGTAGGAATGGGGACAAGGAAGCCTTCATCTTCAACAACAAGGACGCTGCGAATAGAAAAGTAATGTCTGCGACCCTAGCCGGTAACGACACCGAGCATACAAACGGCGGCAGGCTGCACACCGTCGTTGTCAAGCCGAGGAAGGAACCCAAAGAACCTGCGTGGACGCCCCGGATGAAATACCCTATTGAATTCTCGCTGAATTAACCATGATAATCGCCGCCATCTGTTTCCTGGTGTACGAACTCTACAAGGCGATTCACGCCAAGTGGTTCGACAAGCATGTTTCCATGTTGCAGGAAGCGATGGCCGAAGGCAAGCCAGCTTGGAGCGGCATACCGTTCATCGAGTTGCTGTATTACATCTGGATTTTCGTCGGGCTGGTTTGGTTCCCGGCGTGGCGTTGGCCTCTTGGGATCATCCTGGGCCTCAGCGTACTCAAGCTGTGGTTGCCCCGTACCCACAAATATGTCATCCTCGATTCCATCGTCACAGCGTTCGTGCTTGTCGGGGGAATCGTATACACCATGTTCGCTCTGCATGAGGTATTGCCATGAAGTACGTTGAAGGCGATTTGTTCAAACACATTCTCAAGACTGAGCATGTCTACGCCAAGGGGGAACTCGTTACCATCATCCCGCACGTCTGCAATACCATTGGAGCGTGGGGTGCTGGTTTTGTCATCCCGTTGGCGAATCACTTCCCGGAAGCACGAGAATCATACCTGAGCATGAAAGAGCGACCGCTCGCCAACACCGTGTTGATTTCGCCGAATGACGACATTCTGATTGCCAATATGATCGCCCAAGAAGGCGTCGGCCCGACCTTCAAAGGCAAGGGCAAGAACCAGAAGATGATTCCGCCCATTCGCTACGAAGCCCTTGAGACGTGTATGCTGCACGTCCAAGAAGCCGCCCTCCACATGCAAAAAGAAGGCAAAAAGCCACGCATTGCCTGTCCGATGTTCGGCGCAGGGTTGGCAGGCGGTGATTGGCCCAAGATTGAAGGCATGATTCGCACCCTTTGGAGCGAGAAGGGCATCCCGACCACCATCTATTACCTTCCACAATTTCTGCCGCCCGGCTGGACGCCGCCCAAGGGTGAAGTATGATCCACGCTTACATTGTCATTGGGACTTACCGTATGGTCATGGCAGGGCTATGCGCAATGGCTCTGTTGGTCTTTCCAGAAAAGGCCAGCCTAACCGCCGTGGGAATAACGCTGGCGGTATTGTGGGTTTTCGATTTCTTCTGGTTCAGCCGTGGTCTGTCCAGACGATTGAAGGACGTGCAAAATGTTCACGAATCTGCTCGAACATGAAGCCTGCTTTGAAACCCCGCACGGGCCGGTGCAAGTCTATTCGGACTATCCCGTGCTTCCTCCTGGGCCTTCGCTGACCGCCGAGCAAGTGATAACCCAAGCAGAGGAAGACCTGTACACAATGAAGGTGACGGGCCAAGAAAGTGTTGCGGCCTTCTATTCCCAACGAGAACATACCGCCCGCAAGCAACGACCCAAGTTCTATTTTGCTAAGTGGGGTGGGCAACGCATCATGACGAGCAGCCAAATGCCCAGCAAGAGTGAAGTGCTTGAAGCCCTGGATGAGTTTAGGTCGGCCAATGGCCTCGCTCCACACAAGCCGCACCGCCACGGCGAAAAGTTCGATGAATTAGTGGGGCAACTCATTGAAAGTGCAGGAGGATGAAATGCCATTGCCAGAAGAATTTTGGCAGGGAGAGCCGCCTGTTCTCGTGGAGTTACCGAAAGAACTCCTGGATGCTCCCGTGGCGTTCGGCCTCGTGAATCAAGGCCATATCCCAACCATTCAGGCCATGCTCACTCAGGGCAAGACGTGGACTGAAATTGGTGAAGCAATTGGTTGGTTGCCAGGGACCGCACGAGAACACTATGAGCGGTATTGCCATGAAGCTGGGACGTGGCAACATGATGTATTGCCTGTCCTGGCTGCGGCTGTTGGTGTGCTTGAGAAACTTGGCAAAGATGCTCCGGTGTGGGACCGCAACGACATTGCCAGCATCGTGTTGCAAGCCAATAAGCTGTTGAGTTCAACGCCGGAAGGCCCACACAAATGGGAGTATTGACATGCGTGACCGATTGCAAGAGCTAAAACAAAGGCTCGCCGAATACGAGAAAATTGACGAGGAAGACTACCCCGGTCAAATTGATGAGATGCGCCGCCACGCCATTGTCCAGATGGCACAGGAGGCGGCAGACGAACTCATCATGGAAGGTTCTGATGGCTCAGTCGAAGAGACTGACTATCTGACTTCCGCCGTAGCTATGGTCATGAACAATCGGGTTCATCAGGCCAACGTGGGTCGATTATTGCGCAAACAAATCCTGGGGGAATTCGGTGAAAAAGCACCACTACATCGGGCGAGTGGTTAAGGGGGCTGGCCATACCGTTTATCTGAGAGGCGTAGGGTTTGAATACAATCTGCGTCATGCAGGCGGTGACTTCCAAGACCCCCAACTAGATGCACTTGTCGGCAAAACCATCGACTGCCTGGGCATCATTAAAGAAAACGCCCTGATTATGGTTTCGTGGGAGGAAGTATGAACCAAGATCAAGCCGAGGGGCTGGCCGAGAAAATCCTTCAAGACGCATTGGAGAATATCCGTCGTCTTGGGTTTCAGGTTATGGTCCGTGAGAAGCCAACGCCTTTGTCTCATCCGATGTTCACGCCCGTTGAAGCCAAGAGCGCCGTCGTGATCTCGGAGGAACGCTACAAACGTGGCGATTACTGAACGGTTGCACCCCGAAAGGAAACTGATACTCCTCAAGGAAGAATGTCATGGCTACAATAGGCGGTGAAAGGGGAACCGCCATGACTATGACAGAACGCTGGGCCAAGTGCGAACAACTTGCCGTCATCCTGGGAATGAAGAAAAGTGAAGTATTCAACTGCCTTAGCGAAATCCAAGATCGTGGCCTCGTTGAACGTGTCGAGGCCCGTGACGAGGAAGCAATCAAGATCGTCCAAAACCTGCCAAGGTACGGCTATCAGCCGAAACAAAAATACGAACCGCCCAAGACCGCATTCGAGGCAATAGCCAACGACATACAGTTGATGTTGTGGACCGTCAAGAAGATTGGCGACCCTGGACGGGCCAGGACAGCCTTCGAGAACGTGATGAAAGCATTAGGACACTAACATGCGACCAAGGCTGATCGAGAAGTTCTTCCCCGACCTCTGGGACGGAGATTGGGGATACGTCAACGTGAACGAGATCGCCACGGACCTCTGCGCACTCCTGGGCATCAAGGAAGACGATCCCAATCCTTTCCTCGACTCAGAGACGGTCGATAAGTGGATGGGGTTCGTTCACAAACAAAAAGGAATCGAATACTCGTGGGGCGGCTACCTCGAAGATCGCTCACTCCTTTGGCGTGGCCATTACCACAAGCCCGGCGAAGTAATTCACCTGGGCATCGACATTAACGTGCCAGAAGGCACGGTGGTTCATATGCCTTCGTGGGGCATTCTTCGGCACAGCTTTCTCGACCCCGACCAGAATGGCGGCTGGGGCGGTAAGTTGATCTTTGAAATGACCAGCCAAGGTAACTTCATGGTCCTTGGCCATCTGAGGGACATTCCAACGGATGTTGGGAGCAAGTTCAGCCCCGGCGAACATCTAGGCTATATTGCTGGCCCGCACCAGAATGGCGGCTGGGGACCGCATCTGCATGTTCAGCTTTGCCGTGAATTCAAACCCGACGTGGATGGGTATGGTCCCATGTACAACGGGATCGAAAAGGATTTCCCGGACCCGCTGGCAGGATACAAGCAATACAAAGAGATGTAACGTGGACACCGTGTTCATGCACAAAGGCATCGAATGCCATTTCAGCGAATCGGCCAATACTTGTCTTGAAACGGACGAGTATAAGATTGATTTCCTTGACAATTTCTTCAAGCATGAACCCATGAATGCAATCAAATGGGTGACATATGAAGAAGTAATGTCAATACGGGCAATGGACCCCGATGCTGCATTGCCGATGTACACCATAAGGAACAAAGAGGGTGACACTCTGTTGATTTGGCCTATGTTGGCCGACGCAAACCTTCATCTTTATATTGAAGCCCTGGTGGATCGCCCTGATCTTGTGGGTGAGCTTCGACTGGATTAGCCATGAAAAACGTCAAGAAAGCCCCGGTAAAACGCCGTCGAGTCACGAACTCGCCCATTCAGATCAACATCAACCCGGTTGAATTCGCCGATATGTGCGAGAACCGGGACGCTCAATGCCGCCAGATGTATATTCAACATTCTGACGACCCTTTCATGGCCGAAATGGGCGTATACACGCTGGTCGAACTTGAATCACGCATTATCGGCCTTGAGTTTTTCCTCAGCTACAACCCCGCTAACGAAGTCTCCAATCAAGATCGAGTCAACAAATACAAGGCCGAGCATCAGGCGTTATACGATCAACTTGTTGCCGCCTTGGGCGAACGATTCGAGGGAATATATCAGCGTGTCTTGCAGGGCGAGAACGAATGCTCAAGGGCTAACCTCGATAACAACGATGGCCGACTTTACAGCTACGTCATCCCCAAATTCTACCCCGATGGTTCGCACGAACCGTGGGGACCGAAAGACGTGCCGTGGAATCCAGGCGGAAACCCCACTGGCAAAAAAAGACAAAAGAAGCTATAATAACCATGATCCTGGAATTTCCCAGGAAGAAGAAGAAGTAAGGAGAAGAAAATGCAAGAAAACGAAAAGCCCGATGTCGCCAAAGAGATGAAATCCAACCTCGGAGGCGCAGCCAACGTAGTATTCAGCTTTGACACGACCGGCTCCATGCGGCCCTGCATCGAACAAGTCCGGCAGAAGTTGCGTGACCTTGTTGAAATGATGAGTGCCGACATTCCTGGCCTCAAGATCGGTTTGATCGCTCACGGCGATTACTGTGATGGCCCTAACTGTATCGCAACTCTCGACCTCACCGACGATCTCGAAAAGATCATGACCTTCATCAACACCACACCCAACACTGGCGGGGGCGATGCCCCGGAGTGCTATGAGTTCGCCCTGCACACGGCCAAGGGCCTGTCATGGCCCAAAGAAGGCGGCAGCGTCGTTCTCATCGGCGATGATGAACCGCACGAAGTTGGGTATATCACTAGCCACAGTGCGCAACAAACCAATAACCAAATCAGTTGGCGTGATGAGGTTCGGCAACTGCTGGAGAAGAATGTCAAAGTATTCCCTATGCAGTGCCTCTTCACCCCTGGTCGCAGCAACGTCAACAAGTTTTGGGAAGAAGTGTCCGGCATCAGCGGTACGCCTCTGCTGATGCTTGAGTCCTTCACCGACAGCGCCAATACTCTCGAAGCCGTTGCATACGCTTCGGCTGGTGCTGACGCATACGACGGCTACAGAATGAAGTTCTGTGCCGAAGTCGCCAGCGGGGATCGAAGCATCGCTTCGTCCAATCTCTGCTCCAATCAAGCCAAGCTGGACGAGTTCGCCAAGAGTGTCAGCAAGTAAACAAGCGTATATGTGTGGCGCAGAAGATGCCCGTGCTAAACCCACGGGCATCTTCCTTTTACAAACAGCCTGATTTGTGGTAAAATCCCATATGAATAAAGCGAAGTGAAACATCCGTGCGCTCTCTATGCTACCATGAAAAACGAAACCCTCAAATTCGTGGTCGTTTGTGACAACAAGGCCAGCTTCCAAGTGAGTCTTGTTGATGCCAACAGCTTTCGGGCTGTTCCCGGCAAACCCGTCCTGTTGATCCGCACTGACCGTCTGGACCTGGAAGATAACGAACGAGGTATGAAGCTGGCAAACAAGCTGGCTGACTTCCTCAATACGCTCCCACAGGCCGAGATTCGTGATCTCGTCCAAGACGAAGCCATGCCGCCATTGAACATATGCTAACACCTGCTCAACAATCGCTGCTTGCTTGTGTTTATTTGAGCAAGTGCGAGTGGTACGAACACGGCCAGAGTGGTCAAGCCGCCAAAGCCCTTGAACGTGCTGGCCTTGTCGAATTGCGTGGCGGCTCTTTGTACTTTGGAATATACACTCCCCCGTCCATCCGGCTCACCGAGACGGGCAGAGAAGCCGCACGAGCCGTACAAGAACCCATCATAAATGAGGCCATTCGCATCCTGGAAGCACAAAAAGCCAGGGGCAAGGAACCGAAGTAAAATCGTATCTGCTTCTCTATTGGAGTGGGAAGATGGAATACCCGCCGCAGCCTGGGGAAACGTGGATCAATATTCACACCAGCCACAAGGCTAATATCGAGGTTGTCGAGGACGTGAAAGAGGCCAGGGGCGGCAAGGTTGTCGTATTCAACCATATGGTCGAAGGCCATATTGTAACTGCCCGCCAGGACTTACCGAGCTTCCAGGCCCACTGGAAACGCCACAAGTCGGCGAACAAGTGGTTCCTGGGCGCATTGGGAGGCTAGTAAAATGCCAGTGTCAACCAAGATCACACCCACCGGAGAACATGCCCGTTTCACTGAATGGGGTCATGGTCCCGTTCGCCCCATGACGGCCACGTTGCTTCGCAGCCAAGGCTCCTGGTGGTTGGTTTGGGAAGATGGCAAAGAGGGCGACACCCATCACGCATCGACACCCGGCCACGGCTTTCGCTTGGCTGATATGGTCAAACTCCTGACGGGGAAGTGAAGAGACATGGAAAACATCGACGACAAACAATTTGTCTTGTCACGAATCCCGGACGCAACTTGTGAAAAACTGTTTGAACACGACGACGTGACCTACGATTATGCTGTTATTCAGCCCTACAACTCTTATGTTATGGGCAGTGGCAAAACCGAAGAATCAGCATGGACGAATGCGGCAATCAATATCCGCATTAAAGAGGCTCGCCATCGGGAATTAACCTCAAAGGGATCAAAATCATGAGACGCAATAAGCCGTTTTACAACGACGACTTCCCCATCGAGGAACCGCCCGAAGTGGACGTGGCCAAGCTACGCCGCCTCACCGAAGAGGCCATTGAACGTGGCAAGGAACGTGAGCGTAAGCGGCTCGCCGACGTGAAAGCCAAGGATGAACGGCAGAAGCAGAAAGATCAACTGCTTGCCGCTCATGTTCTCGCTACCTTCCCGGAGAAGTGCGAGCGTGAGGCCGAGCAGGGTCGCTCCCATGCCATCATCATGGGATTGAAACATGGCCGTGACCATGACAGCCCAGCGCCCAACTGGAATGAGTTGCCCTACCACAAACTCAAAGGCCCCGGTGCAATCGTCTGGAACTATCTCGTCAAGGCCGGACTCAAACCGACTATCGAGTATTGGCACGACGGTATGGGCATCGAGGGCGGCTTCAACATCGTCGTGAAATGGTGAAATATGAAAGTCAAATGGGTCAAGGAAACCCCCAAGGTCGAGGGTTGGTATTGGATGAAGTACAAGAACAAACGGAATAAGTTCACCGTTTGTCCGGCCTACGTCACCATATTCAACAGCCGGAACCTCAAGGGCAACTTCGTCCTAAGCGCCCGTAATGACAGCTTCTCCGAAGGCCCCAACCACGGTGGATGGGGCCTCCGATATGAAGGCGTGCTAGACCCAAGCATTCGGTTTGGCCCAAAGATCGAGGAACCCGATGCCTGATTTGAACCAATACTCCCGCACCATACGGGTCGTTTTCGAGAAGCTGGCCGTGCTGTACAAGGACGAATCGTCCAGCGGCGAATTGGACGAGGCAGCGTTGGATATTGTCAGCGCAGTCGATGCCGATACCTTCGCCGAAGTCCTGAGCGCCGCTCAACAAGTGGATGACGCATCATGAACCGTGAACAAAAGGAACAAGCCGCTCTGAACGCCCTGTCGCTGTACGGCGGCAACCTTACGCCCGACGAAAAAACCCGCCTCAGTGAAGCCATGATCGTCCTGATTGATGACTGGCGGGAACAGGGCCTCGACCGAGAAGAAATCACCCGGCGATTTGAAGTCATGGCGAAGGGCGGCTACGAACCTTGGATGGACGAATGAAAACCTCAATTGTGTTTGTGATGCTTGGCGCTGTGTGTGCTGCTGGTATGGGCGCTCCAACGCTATGGCACTGCTTGGTTTTCGGGTTCATTATGTATCTCGTTCAAGAGGCCACTCGCTTGTTTTGTCAGTGGGCAAGCTAATGAAACCCGGCGACCGCATCACCTGGACCCACGAAGTAGGCAAGAAACGCTGCCTATTGATCGAAGCCGAATTGTCAGGAACGATCACCAGCATCCAAGGCGAGGAATATACCATCGCCGTCGATTGTTATGACGGCCATGCTGTACCGCAGTTTAACGTGACGTTGAACAGGAGTGTAATCAATGGATGCGACTAATGCCCTGGCCGAGTCCAACAGATACCTTGCTCTGAACCCTCGCAAGAAGAACCCAAGGATTTACTCCTACGCCGTCAATGATGCCGTGATTGCCCGCATCCCGCCCAGCATCATCGAAGCAATGGCTCGTGTCGGCTGGAACCCGCTGGGCGTTTACGAAGTGGTCGAACAAGAACTCAAGAAAGAGAAACGCCAAAAGAAGGCCGATCATGGGACATAATACCGCAGTGCTGATCCTCAACGACGCCATTAACGGCGTTCAGGAAGACCCTAAAGGCTTTGCCGATGCACTCATGGACGCATGGCATAAGTTTCAGCACACACACGTCCCAACCGATTTCTGCATCGGCAATCACAGCAATGGCGGCACGGTGTTCCATGAATCCCATGCGGACGTAACCGGCGTGTATGCCATTGGCGGCAACCACACCAGCAAGCTGTACACGGGCTACAATGGTGGTAGACACCATACCGACGAAGATCGTGTAAAGCTGCTCAAGGAATTGGCTGCCGAAATGGGCTATACCATCACCAAGAAACGAAAAACAAAAAGAAAGGCGAAGTAACATGGGATGCCGATCTGATTACATGGAAGCCACTGCACAGGAAGCCGAAAGCAAGTACGTTTGCACCTTGCTGGTGTACGTCCTTGAAGCCCAGGGCAAGAAAGTCCCGGTCAA